>ERZ1643247.1486-NODE-1486-length-21390-cov-66.193625_pt1 | contig 21390 bp, 22 predicted proteins | sample MGYA00579264_ERZ1643247 | MGnify/ENA primary metagenome ERZ1643247 (study PRJEB29033, sample SAMEA4952262) | chicken gut metagenome | biome: Broiler Chicken; feature: Gastrointestinal Tract; material: Caecum | place: Ireland | collected 2018 | study: Broiler... | reverse complement strand
AAGGAGCAGAGTGAATTTTAGTGGATGAACTGCAAATCGGCAACGTGAGTATTGCCGTTACAAAAAAGAACATCAAAAATATGTACATTCGCGTTCTGCCACCCGACGGGAAAGTCCAAATTACTGCACCGCACTCTGCTGGGGATGACGCGATCCGAATGTTTGCGGTATCCAGAATTTCCTGGATTAAAAAGCAGCGTGCGAGCTTTGAGGCTCAAGCACGTCAAACAAAGCGACAGTATGTGACTGGAGAGAGTTACTATATCTGGGGGCGGCGTTATCGTCTGGATGTGCAATACTCAAATGTTAGAAATGAGGTATCCCTTACAGGAGGGCGTTTGAATTTACAAGTCCGACCAGAAAGTACGCCGGAACAGCGCGAGCGTGTTTTGAATGATTGGTATCGCGAGCAACTAAAAAGCAAGTTGCCGGAAGTAGTTCAAAAATGTGAACAGGTTGTAGGTGTCCATGCATATGAGTGGAAGGTCAAAAACATGCGTACCAAGTGGGGAACCTGCAATATAGACCGGAAAAGAATTTGGATTAACCTCCAGCTTGCAAAGAAAACTCCAGAGTGTCTCGCTTATGTTGTGACCCATGAATTGGTACACCTGCTGGAGCGAAATCACAACGAGCAGTTCCAGAAGTATATGGACACCTTTTTCCCGGAGTGGCGAGTAGTAAAGGAAAAACTGAATCAGCAAATGCTGGATTATATGAGCGAGTAAGCCTATATATCATTTGAAGCCGGATATCGTAGCCGTCAACATAAAGTATTGCGAAATTTCATTGCTTCTTTGGTCTCATGCTAAACCACTTTTATTTTAAGTATGCGAAAGTTCATACCGGACAACTAAAAAGCCAGATATTTATATCTTTTTTAGCTTGGAGGGAGAAATATGGAACTTGAAGAAAAGCTTAAAGCAGCAAAAGTGCCGAGGATAGTCGTACATTTTGACGAGAACTTTGAGACAACGTATACTGAAGAATATAACTTGGAGAATTTTGAACTGTCAGAATGGCAGATTGAGAGCTTTGCTAGAATTTTATTGCCTTCAATTCGTGAGTATTATAAAGATCCCAAACATGTGCAAGAGGCTGATGAATGGGCAAAACAGCAAAACAAGCAATCGATAGATACTTGAAGTGGATAGTAGAAAGTATTCAAGATTAGCGTAGTAATAAATTTGATGAGCGGCTTTTTGTATGGTATAATGATTCTTACATAGAGTTTCGCAGCTACACTGCTGGCAACATCATGGCAACAAAAAATCAGATAGCCTCTACTATCTGAATAATGAAAAGAATGCCAATACCCTGAGCTAAATCCCATAAGCAAATCTGTTTAGAAAACTTCTGACAGGAGCGAGTTCGAATAAGTACATTTTTACACAGATTACATCAAATGGCAGATATTCTACGGATATCTGCTATTTGATATATTGCATATAATTGTAGTTTTAAAAAGATTTTTTTTGCCAGTGAGGCTGAATTATTATGCGAAATTATTGGTATCAAATATAACGCCATATATAATAGGTTACCATATATAATATATAGAGGTATTCAAATGTTAAATTGAAATAAACTATTGATGCGTATCTGCTCTTTATCGAGAGACCTCCGGTTTGATGAGTTGCGGAAAGTATTAGAAAGTTACGGTTACAAAATGAATGCTCCGATAAGTGGGAGTAGTCATTATACATTTCGAAAATCTGGATGCCAGCCAATTACGATACCAAAGCATGAACCAATTAAGAAGGTTTATGTGGAACTTGTGAGACAGGTTGTAGAAAGTGAGGCGAGAAATGATGAAGACGCTGAATGATTATATGAAGATGTCTTATCGAATGGAAATCATAGAAGATAAAGATGAAGGCGGATATGTGGTTTCTTATCCCGAACTGCCGGGCTGTATTACATGTGGAGAAACGATTGAAGCTGCGGTTGCAAATGCAGTAGACGCAAAGAAGGCATGGATTGAAGCTGCACTGGAAGAAGGAATAGAGATTCATGAACCGGATAATTTAGAAGATTATTCCGGACAATTTAAACTAAGAATTCCCCGGAGTCTGCATCGGTCTCTGGCAGAGCATTCTAAAAGAGAAGGGATCAGTATGAATCAGTACTGTGTTTACCTCCTTTCTAAGAACGATGCAGTTTATTCAAAATAGCCGAAGAATGCTGTTTTGGAACATATAAGATGAAATGGCAACATTTTGGCAACATATTAAGGAACAATCTTTAATACAAAAACAGCCTTCCAAATCGGAGGGCTTTTTCTGTTTTCCGGGGACTTGGCTGATTAGGCCGCTATCAGCTTGTTTTCCATTGCGGCGATCATATAGCCCTATGGCGGCCCATCTTTGCCCCCTTGTCCGGCTCTCTTGTACCAGAACTGAGGAAACGCTAAAAAGTGTTCGCCCCCGGATAACGCCCTTTCCTTCAATGAGAACAATTTAGTGAGAAACTTACGGCTCCCGCTTTTCTTATTCCCGCTCAAAAGCCTCTCCGCAATCCCCGCAGATTACATTGACCTCCCGCGTTGCCCGGATGATGGTGCCGCAGCAGGGGCAGACATATTTGATGCTGCGGTTAATGGATTTCTTACTTCCGCCCTTGGTGGTGCCTTCCACCGGCAAGCGGCTGGCGTTGATCTTGTCCTCGCCCAAAGTTTTTCTGATCCATGCCTCAGTCTCCGGGGCCAGCGTTGTTACCGTCCAGCCATACTTGGCGTGCTTCTCGATATGCAGGCCGTGGGACTCAGCGGTGGCCTTAAATTTCTGGTTGTGGTAATAGCCGTTGTTGCTTACGGCTTGGATGCCATGCACCAGATTGTAGAGATGCGCCATCTCATGCAGGAGCGTGGTTGCCAGCTTGATGTTCTTGTACCGCTTGACGTCCTCGCCGTTTACCATAAGGCAAACCGGAACCGCATCCCTCAGTTTCGCTGTGATTTTTCCTGTTTTCATTGTATTTTCCACCTTTCTTTTTTTCTTGGGCTTGTGCCTCGTGTGAGTCACAGCTTACACACCACGGGTGGAAAATCAAGCTGTAAAAGAAAAAGTGGCAATCTTTTTTTGCATTGCCACTTAAAGTCTAAATCACATCATTTTCCAAAAACAATTCTTGCTTCATACCCTTTGTTAGGTTCACTCTCTATATATAGGGTTCCATGATGCGCCTTTACAATCTGACGCACCAGCAAAAGTCCCAGTCCATGCCGCAAATCAAGCCGTTCATCAGTGCTTTCCATATAGTGTGGCTTTCCTTCTAATTCTTGTAACTTTTCAGGGGTAAGTCCTACTCCATTATCTGCAACAGTCAAAATAAGCGTTTCTTCGGTGTTTTTAAGGGAAAGTTGGATCCTGCAGCCTTGCGGATTATGCTTGATACTGTTCTGTACAAGGTTGTTGATTGCCCGTGAAATCAAGCGCGCATCACATTCCAACATGGCATTTTCTGCTTCCGGTACAATATCAATTTCAATCGTATAGGTATCAGAAATCCCGGAGTTGAGCAACTCGGCTACATAGGAACGAATGAGTTTGGACAGGCGTATCTGCTCCTTGTGAAGCGGCTGCATTTCGTATTCCAGTTGGGACACTAAATTCAAATCCTGCACGAGCTCTTTGATTTTGGCACTTTGCTTTCGCACGATTTCCGCCTGTTCCCTAATCCCCCTACTGGCTGTTTCATCTGCGGCGATCCGACCAGCATATCCCATAATCATAGAAAGCGGTGTACGGATGTCGTGGGAAACGCCGCTAATCCAGTTGGTGCGGGCTTCATTCTGTCTGCTTAATATCAGAGAGGCTTTATTTACACTGCCTGCAATTTCGGATAGCTCTCCGTCAATATGAAGCGAAGCAGGTTTTCCATCTGCCAATGTTTCAATGGCTTCTACAATCGGCTCTGTATTCTGGATGATCCTGCGTTTTGAAAAGTAATAGGCCAAAAACAGACACAGCACATCCATGCCTAACATTCCCGTAACATAGAAAGGAATTTTTTGAATTGCTTCAATGGAATAGTAGTTGCTGGTGAGCTTCATGTAGCTATCCTTTGGATAACCCAAAACTAACAATCCTTCGTCTGTATTCCATACAAAAACAGGATAATCTTCCAAATAACCTTTGGAAAATAAAGCCACATCCTGAACGCTATAATTGTGTGGCACTTCTTCTGGTACATCGAGTGTCCAAAAGCACTCTCCACTTGGTGTCAGATACATAGCCCATATATTGTACTGGCGCAATGTCTGTATCGCATCATCCGTCAGGCCCTCTGTAGTTGCTGCGGCGGAAGTCATCTCAAGCATAGCGCGTGGGGACGATTCTCTATAATCATCTGAAACCGTATGATAAAAGGTCACGCCAAACAGAATAACATTGATAAGCACCAGTATCAGGAGAAATACAGCGAAAGACGCCAAATGCTTTGAAATATATGATCCAAAAGATTTCATAGCGTCACTTCCTCGTAATCAATTTATAGCCCAACCCCTTAATCGTAATCAAAGAAACAGGCTTTGATGGATCGGTTTCAATTTTTTCCCGAATACGCCGTACATGGGCATTCAGGCTGTTTTCATAGCCGAAAGGGTTGTCACCCCATAACGCGTCACAAAGAGCGTCAACCGTGACAATCTTTCCCTCATTGCGTGCCAGTGTTTCCAGCAGGGTATGCTCTTTTGCGGTCAGGGGGATAATCTCGCCGCCTTTGTTGACCTCCGCCCGGCTAAAATCAATCGTACATCCATCCAGGACAACCAGCGGGTTATCCTCTTTATAGGTACGGCGTAAGACCGCATAGACACGCAGCAATAGTTCCTGCGGCATAAACGGCTTTGAAATGTAATCATCCGCACCAAGGCCAAGACCGGCCAGCTTGTCTGCGGCTTCGTCTTTTGCTGTTAAAAAGATTACCGGCACATCTGTAAATGTACGGAGCTGCTCCATCAGGGAAAAACCGTCTCCATCTGGCAGCATTACATCCAATATCATCAAATCCGGTTTTTCCTGTTTTGCCACCATGACAGCATTTTTCACGGATGCGGCAGTAAGAACAGTTTCAAAACCAGCATCTTTTAAAATATCTGATACCATTTTCAGCAAATCCGGCTCGTCATCCACAAGCAGGAGCTTTTTTCGATGCAGAAAAGAGTTGTCCATAGCGTCATCTCCTACAGGGACTATTATATCACAAGATGCGTGGTCTGGGGACTGCGTCCTCAAAATGTAAGGTAAAAGTAAGGACGGGAGAATGTAGATGTCAGGTTGAAGGTGTACCATAAAAACATCGAATCGAAAGGAGATGTTTCTATGGGCTATATCATTACAACGGAACAGTTGACAAAGAAGTACAAGAACTTTACTTCGGTCAGCAATGTTTCATTTCATATCCGCAAAGGCAGTATTTATGGCCTTCTCGGCCCGAACGGAGCAGGCAAGTCCACCACCATGAAAATGCTGCTGGGCTTGACCGCCTCCACAAAAGGCAGTTTTACCATTGATGGAAAGCAGTTCCCGGCTGACCGCATTGCGATTTTGAGGGAGGTCGGCTCATTCATTGAGTCCCCTTCGTTTTATGCGAATCTGACTGGTCGGGAAAATCTCGATATTATCCGCAGGATTTTGAGATTGCCGAAAAGCACCGTGGAGGAGGCGCTGGATCTTGTGGGCTTGACGGAATTTGGCGATCGGCTGGCAAAGAAATATTCGCTGGGGATGAAACAGCGTCTCGGCCTCGCCGGTGCGCTGCTGGGCAGGCCCCCTATCCTTATTTTGGATGAGCCGACAAACGGGCTTGACCCTTCTGGTATCCATGAAATCCGCAACCTGGTAAAGTCTCTGCCGGATCTGTACGACTGCACAATCCTGATCTCGTCCCACATGCTGTCCGAAATCGAACTGATAGCGGATGATATTGGAATTCTCAATCATGGCCGGCTTCTATTTGAGGGAAGTCTGGATGAACTTCGCCAAAGTGCTTTGCAGGCCGGTTTCGCGGCGGACAATCTGGAAGATATGTTCCTCGCAATGGTGGAGAAAGATAACGCGGCCAGAAAGCAGAGGGCACAGCTATGAATGTACTATCAATCGAACTTCGGAAAGAAAAGCGAACCGGCGTCATTCCTGTGTTGCTGGCTGTTGGAGTGTTAGGAGCTGCATACGCATTTGTCAATTTCCTTGTGCGGAAAGACACGCTTCTCAATTTGCCGCTGGCCCCGATGGATGTTCTGCTGACCCAGCTTTACGGTGTGATTATGATCCTGAACCTGTTCGGTATCGTGGTTGCCACCTGCATGATCTACAACATGGAGTTTAAGGGCAGCGCCATTAAGAAGATGTATATGCTCCCTATGAGCGTTCCGGCCATGTACCTGTGCAAATTCCTGATTCTGACGGTCATGTTTTTGGTTGCAATCGTACTGCAAAATTTAGCACTTATGCAGATCGGCATGACAGACTTGCCGGAAGGAGCATTTGAGATGGGAACACTGGTGCGCTTTGCCGGATATTCTTTCCTCACATCCATGCCGGTGTTGTCGTTCATGCTGCTGATTTCTTCACGCTTTGAAAATATGTGGATACCGCTCGGCGTTGGAGTCGCAGGATTTTTAAGCGGTATGGCGCTGGCCAGTTCAAATCTTGCTGTCCTGATGGTTCATCCTTTTGTGCTTATGCTGAAACCGGCAGTTGCCATGAGCGCCCAGCCTGATATGGCTGTGACCGTGGTATCTCTGGTAGAGACTGTTTTGTTCCTTGCTATTGCACTGTGGCTGGCAAAAAGCAAACGCTATGAGTAAGGAGGGATTGAAGAAATGAGTTTTTTGGAATTGCTCAAAATTGAGTTTATGAAGGTAAAACGCTCAAAGATCGTACCATTGATCTTTATCGCGCCACTGTTGGTGGTTGCTTCCGGGGTTGCAAGCCTGAGCCGCTATTTCACCCTGGAATATACAAACGCATGGCCTGCCATGTTCATTCAGAGCGCACTGGTTTATGCGTATTACCTGTTGCCATTCAGCATGATCGTTGTCTGTGTGATGATTGCTGGCCGGGAAACCGGAAATAACGGCATCCTGAAAATGCTGGCCCTGCCGGTCAGCCGATATGCACTGTCCATTGCCAAGTTCTGCGTGCTGGTGTTTTACCTGCTTATGGAAATGATCGTGTTTCTTGCCGTGTTTGTAATTGCGGGATTGATTGCGACACAGACAATGGGAGTAACAGAAACCTTGCCGATCCTGTATCTGCTGAAATGGTGCCTTGGCCTGTTTCTGACAATGCTGCCGTGTATTGCGACTATGTGGGCAATCACGGTACTGTTTGAAAAGCCGCTGCTTTCTGTTGGATTGAATTTGCTGCTTGTTATTCCCGGTGTATTGGTTGCGAATACGCCGCTGTGGATTGTTTATCCGTACTGTTACAGCGGTTATCTCGTTTCCTGCTCTCTCCATGACTTTACAGCAGAAGCTTCCGACGCTGCTTTTTTAATGTCGACCTTCCTGCCCTGCGCGATTATAGTATTCGGTCTGTTCCTCGCGCTGGCTGTCACCCGATTTGGGAAAAAAGAAATGAGGTAAATATTATGGAAAAGAAAAAACTTCAATCAATCAGTATCGCTACACTCATTGTGAGCATCCTGCCGCTGGCGGCCCTTGTTCCGTCCTTTCTGCACCTTTCGCTGTCTGACGGAATCCAGACTGTTTGGGCTGGGGCAAATTTCGTTTTTGTCCTGCTGGCCCTGATTCTTTCGGTGGCTTGCGTGCGGAACAGGGAAAGCCGCAGCGTTATCAATATTGTATCAACAGCAATCAGTGCTTTTTGGCTGCTGCTGATGGTGGGAATTGTGGCACTCGCTTTGTTCCTTTCTTTCGTTCAGTGAGGAAATGGTTATGCATAAAATTGGAAAAATTTTTGGGTGCTGTCTGATTGCTGTTACTCTACTATCCTGTACTGCCTGCTCGGCCTCGAAAGATTAAGTGATAATTTGAAGGACGGGGCAGAGCAGCTCGGTGACGATGTGGTGATTGGGAAAAGCAACGCGCTCATAACGCCTTATCAGTCCTTTGAGGGCAGCCGTACTTCGGATAACGATACCTTTCAGGCTACTTATGATGCTTCTGTAACGGGCTTCGATGGGCAGGATATGTGGAAACATGGGGCGTGGGATAGAAAAAATATGTGAAGCCTGTAAAAAACATGGTGTTCCAATGCCGGAATATACGCTTCATTTAGAAGACATTATGGTGAAATTTACGCCTTTAGCATATCAGGACGTTTTAAAAGATCAATATGTGCTTCACACGGTCGGACCGATAGTATCAGGACACTTGACGGATAAACATTGCAGGCAGCTTGCGGACTGCTATAAATCCTGCTTGGAGCTTGCGGCAGATAGCGGTCTGAAAAGTATTGTGTTCTGCTGTATTTCCACCGGAGAATTTCATTTCCCCCAGAAAAAAGTAGCGGAAATTGCGGTACAAACAGTTAAGGAGTATCTGAACACAGATACATGCGTAGAGAAGGTGGTATTTAATGTTTTCAAACAAGAGGATTATGACATCTACCGAGAACTCCTCGGATCACATAAAGTGTTTCCATGAACTTCTGCAAAAGATAGATACAGTTATTATCGGCGCGGGTGCAGGCCTGTTTGCTTCCGCAGGTTTTACATACACGGGAAAGCGATTTAAAGATAATTTTGCTGACTTTATTCAGAAGTACGGATTTAGAGATATGTATTCAGGCGGCTTTTCCCTTTTGCCAGTCAGGAAGAATATTGGGCATATTGGTCAAGATATGTTTTTATAAACCGATATGCGGACATGGATAACGGAACTTACAAAAGACTTTTTGAGCTTGTGAAAGATAAGGATTACTTTGTCTTAACTACCAATGTTGACCATCAATTTCAAAAAGCAGGTTTTGATAAACAGAGATTATTTTATACACAGGGCGATTATGGTCTTTTTCAATGCAGTGTCCCCTGCCATAATGGCATTTATAATAATGAAGCGGTTATTCGCGCAATGGTTGAACAGCAGGCAGATATGAGAATACCGACAGACCTCATTCCGCATTGCCCTGTTTGCGGTAAACCGATGACAATGAATTTAAGGGTTGACGATACTTTTGTCCAAGATGAAGGCTGGTATCGGGCGAATGAACGATACGCAGATTTTGTCTGCGGACACAAAGGACAGCAAATCCTTTTTTTAGAACTCGGAGTTGGAATGAACACCCCCGTTATCATTAAGTATCCATTCTGGAGGATGACGCGGCAGAACCCGAAAGCGGTGTACGCCTGCGTCAATCTGGGTGAGGCCCGGGTGCCGGGAGAGATCATGGATCGGTCTATCTGTATCGATGGGGATATTGGAACCCTACTAAAAAATTGAAGTGAAGCCAAACTCCCGAAAAGTAAATAACCAAAACGCCGAAAAATTGGTAGTCAAACTGCCGAAAAAATACTTGCCAAACTGCCGAAAAAGAGGTATGTTTTTAGAAAAACAGAAGAAAATATAAATATAGTATATGGCAGGAGGCGCAAGTTAAATGAAAAAATATAAGGCAAGAATTGCAGACAAAATCTTAAAAAAGCGTCTGCTTGGAAAAGGAGCTGTTTTGATTGAAGGGGCAAAATGGTGCGGAAAAACAACGACGGCTGAGCAGATTGCCGGAAGTATTCTTTATATGGCAGATCCAGAAAAAGAACAACAAAATCTTACAATGGCAGAAATCAGTCCGGGGAGACTTCTGAAAGGAAAAAGCCCGCGGTTGCTTGATGAATGGCAAATTGCGCCGAAGTTGTGGGATGCCGTCAGATTTGAGGTCGATCACAGGGATGAAATGGGACAGTTTATTTTAACAGGCTCTGCAGTCCCCGCTTCCTATGAGCATATTCATCATACCGGAACAGGACGCTTCTCGCGGATCTTGATGCGTCCGATGAGTTTGTATGAATCTCTGGACTCGACTGGTGAAGTGAGCTTAGAAGCACTTTTTGAGACGCCGGACCAGATTGAAGGCGACAATCCGCTTGATCTGAATCAACTGGCTTTTTTGGTGTGCCGTGGCGGCTGGCCACGGGCAACCGATCTGGAAGGAGAAGTTGCCCTTGAGCAGGCTTTTGACTATTATGACGCGGTTGTAAAATCCGATATTTCCAGAGCTGATGGAATTACTAGAAATCCAGAGCGAGTAAAGCGCCTCATGCGCTCTTATGCCAGAAACCAAGGGTCACAGGCAACAAATACCTTGCTTAAGGACGATATTATGGCGAATGATGCGGAATCTCTTGACACAGACACGGTATATTCTTATATTAACGCATTGCAAAAAATATTCGTGGTTGAGGAAATGGAGGCATGGAATCCGAATCTTCGCTCTAAAACAGCAATCCGAACTTCAAATACCCGATATTTTGTGGATCCCTCCATTGCAGTTGCAGCGCTGGGATTAGGCCCCCAGGATCTGATCGGAGACCTGAATACGTTTGGTTTGTTTTTTGAAACGATGTGCATCAGAGATTTACGGGTCTTTGCGGATGCGTTGAATGGAAAAGTATATCATTTCCGGGATAAAACAGGATTGGAATGCGATGCGGTGGTACATTTGAGAAATGGATCTTATGGCTTGATTGAGGTGAAGCTTGGCGGAGATAAGCTGATAGAGGAAGGAGCAGAAAACCTTAAGATCCTAAAGGATAAAATAGATATAACCAAAATGAAAGCCCCTTCTTTTTTGATGGTCCTAATTGGGGTGGGAGACTATGCGTACAGGAGGCCGGACGGAGTATATGTAGTCCCGATTGGCTGTTTGAAGGACTGATTAAGTAAAAATATGGTGCGCAATAAACATAACACCCCGGGTATCATTAAGTATCTCTTCTGGCGCATGACAGCGGAGAATCCCAAGGCGGTTTATGCGTCCGTCAACCTGGGGGAAGCTTACGCGCCAGGAAACAATATGCTGTACAGCCGACGGGAGCAATCCAGTCGGCTGTTGTAGTTATCGGAGTTTAATGAGGATTATGCTGAATGGGCCGGGCATAATGGTATTGAAATATCTTGATAAGAGCATTCTGCTCTGGGATTTGTGTTTACAATATTTATGGAAAATATTATAATTTGATAAGAATACAATTTTGGGCTTTGAGAAGAAAAAATGATACGCAAGAGGAGCAGGAATGAATATAAAGCAATCGGAAAATTATTTTGTTGATGTTTATATAGAACCGCACAAGATTGACGATCATACAAAAATTTATGAAAAAAGACTGGAGTTTACAGGATTGGAACTAATCCGTGGGATCGTATCTGCAGGCATGCCGAATGTGTATTTGACTAAAAGTGCGAGGCCAGATCGAAAAGAAGAGATAGCGTTCAAAATAAAAATGTTTGAGACATTTGTGATATCTATCAACGGTGCGCTGGCTTTTGACCAAGATAAGAAAAAGTATCTGGACAGCACAGAAGTCGGGGCTATTAATTATTGGATTGGAATGATACTTATTACTGTTTTAGGCCAAAAGGAGTATCATTATGAGTTTATGGTTCATCTGTCGATGATTCAGCTTTTTAGTTCAAAGATTAGCATAAATAAAAAAAGTTATTTTTCTGCCAATGGTAAGATCTGCTTTAAGTCACCGGATCTTTTAGCAGTGAACCATTCATTGACGCAGTATGGAGTGTTTGAATCCAAAGGATATTGGACTTACAGTAAAAAAGCTGTAGAAAGCGGATACATTCAGGCAAAGTCGATTAAAAAGATAAACGGAAGTAAGCCTGCCCACAGTTTGGTTGTACTGACGCAAACCGGTGACCGCAAAATCCTTATGATAAAAAAAGATCCAGCCGGGGAAGGGGTTGAATTAAACGTAGATCCTGATGTACTGTTCCTGTATCATTTTTTGCCCATAGTGGAATTGATTGGGGAATTGGAACCGGAAAATCAAAATAACCGGATGACTGGAACGTGGATGCATCATGGGGAGAAATATCGGATCAGTCTCCCTATGGGTTTGTATGAGAGGCTGAGTCGGCCAATCGAACAGAAATCTGACTGGCTGAATAAAATTTCAGAGCCTTATAGTTTGGCTGAGATGTGCCGGGAACAGAAAGAGCTGCTGAGAGTAGAGGTCTAAAGGAATCTGGAGAGTCTGCTGGCAGCTTTCCATCTATTGGTCTTGATTTTTCGGACGGATAGACAGAAGAAAATAAATATGATATAATGAAGCAAGTGCCAAAAGAGCATGCGGACGCCGGCGGCGTTGTTTTGAAAGATTAGATATTTGGAGACTGGAAGACCTATGGTTGAGGAAAAAGAATTGGAGGAACACAGAAAAAAATTTGACAAATGCCGGAGGGCGTTTCATGCCCTGGGCAATGACGCCAGGCAGGAGCTGTGCATGATCCTGATGATGCACAGCAGCGGACTCAGAGTAACGGATCTGGCACGGAGGGCGAATCTGTCGCGCTCGGTGGTGTCGCAGCATATGAAAATCCTGAAGGACGCGGGAATCGCGAAGGCCAGAAAGGAAGGAACCTTTATTTACTATTATCTGGATATGGAAAGCTCCGTATCGGATCAGATGATGGCGTATTTCCAGAGCGTAAAGAATATTTTAAGCCGGATGCCGGACCGAACCGGAGAGTAGAGAGTATGGTACAGACTGTATACTGGACCCGCAGATGTGTAAAATGTGTCAGGAGATACATAAGCCAGGTGACAGCCGTACTTTGGTAGATACTCAAATGTTCAAAAAAGGAAGGAGGGAAGAAAAAAGAGCATTATAAAAAGACCGGATAAAATCCGGAAAATCTGAAAGGAGAAAATTATATGAAAAAGGGTAACCTGAAGAAACGCTTCCGCCGATGGATGAAATCCGCCGCGGCGGTGATGTTGGCGGCATGTTTGCTGCCCATGCCGGCGCAGGCGGCGGGAAGCACCTCATCCGACAACGGGGACGGTACCTTTACCAATCCCGTGATCTATTCGGATGTGCCGGATCTGGATGTGATCCGTGTGGAGGACAATTATTATATGGTCAGCACTACCATGCATTTGTCCCCCGGCATGCCGATCATGAAATCCAAGGATCTGGTAAACTGGGAAATCGTAAACTACTGCTATGACATTCTGGATGACCGGGACGAGCTGTCTCTCCGGAACGGAAAGAATGCCTACGGCAACGGAAGCTGGGCAGCCAGCATCCGTTACTATGACGGGAAATTCTATGTGGCGGCGGCAAGCCAGACCACCGGAAAGACCTATGTGTTCTCTACCACAGACATTGAAAACGGCGTGTGGAAGAGATCCGAGCTGGACGGCTACAACCATGACCTTTCTCTTCTCTTTGACGAGCAGGAGGACGGCACCCATATTTACATGTTTACCGGCACAGGTTCGGTGCATGTAAGAGAGCTGCAGGAAGACGCGGAAGGAAACATTACATACAAAGAGGGCGGTCTGGATCAGACCATTATTGCCAACGCTAATTACGGCGAGAATGTGAACCTGAACGCGGAAGGCGCTCACGCCTACAAGATCAACGGAAAATACTATATCTTTATGATTCAGTGGCCCAACGGCGGCAAACGCCAGGAGATCTGCTGGCGTTCCGATTCCCTGACAGAGGGTTGGGAGTGCAAGCTGATGCTGGATACGGGGATCGAAGTGGACGGACAGATGGACGGCGCGGGTGTTGCCCAGGGCGGTATTGTAGAGACTGCGGACGGAGAGTGGTACGCTCCCCTGTTCCAGGATCACGGAGCCGTGGGACGGGTTCCCATGCTGGCCAAAGTGACCTGGGAGAACGACTGGCCGGTCTTCTCTATTGATCCTACTATGGATATTCCCGTAAGCGGACAGGAGAGCAAGAGTATTGTCGTTTCCGATGAGTTTTATAACGGAACGGAAAAGGCTCCCTACCTGAACAAGGAGTCCGACGCTGCGGACACGGCGGAAACCGTGGAAGCCGCGGCATATTCTCTTGCCGCGGAGCCGGCAGCGGCCTCCGCCCCGGAGACCAGAGAGGCGGAGATGGAGGAGCTGATCGTCAACGGCGGCTTTGAGAGCGGTACGGACGGCTGGGAAATGAGGGCGTTTAACGGACCTGCTTCCATGGAAGTGACCTCCGAGGATAAGGCGTCCGGAGAGAGCAGCCTCCTGGTATATGACAAAACAAATACGACGTCCGGCCCCATGCAGGATCTGACGGGAAAAGTGCAGCCGGGACAGAAGCTTCATATCAGCGCCAAGGTGAAATATACCACAGGTCCCGACACCAGAAAGTTTAATGTTACCATGCAGTATGGGACAAATGATTACGCCGGCACCGATCCCGCGGTGGGGTATGTGGATGTTAAAAAAGGCGAGTGGAACACGATTCAGGCCGATTATACGGTTCCGCAGGATGCGGATCTTTCCAGAGTCCTCGTATTCGTAGAAACATCCTGGACAGCTGACCAGGATCCGGAAAATGACCTGATGGATTTCTACCTGGATGATGTTTCCATTATCGCTGAGGAGTATGTAGATCCCAATGATCTGATTCTCAACGGCGGCTTTGAGGACGGCATGGAGAACTGGACCTACCAGGATCCCTGCACCGTCACCGCGGTGACAGAGGATAAAGCCAGCGGATCCATGGCGGTCAAGATTACAGACAGAACCACTACCTCTTCCGGCCCCAAACAGGATCTCACCGGAAAAATCAAGGCGGGACAGGTAATCAAAGTTTCCGCTATGGTGAAATATACCGAAGGCCCGGACAGCAAAGGCTTTAACATCTGTATCCAGAACGGAGACTGGACAGGAATTGATGTGGCGGCTTCCGCCACAGTGCCGAAGGGCCAGTGGACCCTGATCGAAGGAACCTATACGATCCCGGAGGACGCGGATCTGTCTTCCAGCGGCATCTTTATTGAAACCGCATGGACAGGAAATCCGGATCCGGAAAACGACCTGTTTGATTTCTACGCGGACAATATTTCGGCCATCGCTCAGCCGGTGGTGCTGGATCCCGTAGAAGCCGGCGAAAATGATTACAATGGTTCCAACCTGAAGCTGGAATGGCAGTGGAACCATAACCCCAACAACAACAACTGGTCCCTGACAGAGAGAGACGGCTATCTGCGTCTTACAACCGGCGATGTGGTAGATGACTTTACCCAGGCCCGCAATACGCTGACTCAGAGAACCTACGGACCCACCTGTTCCGGAGACATTGCCATTGAAACCGCCAACATGAAGAACGGCGATATCGCAGGTCTCGGCGCGCTGCAGGCCAATTACGGTTATGTAGGCGTGAAGATGGAAAACGGACAGAAATCCATCGTCATGGTAAACGCGGACGGCGGAACCGCTCAGGAAATCGAGAGCATTCCCATTGACCAGAACCGGGTATATTTAAGAGCGGATTTCAATTTCTATCAGCATGCGGATGACGCGGACTTTTACTACAGCCTGGACGGAACCACCTGGAACAAGATCGGCAATACCCTGAATATGTCCTACACCTTGCCTCATTTCATGGGATATCGTTTCGCTATCTTTAACTACGCGACCCAGTCCGCGGGCGGCTATGTGGATGTGGATTACTTCCATGTCAATGACGGAGCGCAGGCTGCGGAAAATACCCTGAACGTAAATATGGCAGACGCGCAGGAGGTAGAGGGCATCATCAATACGGAAGTAGAAGTACCCCTTTACATGGACGCGCTGCCGGAGGGAACGGCGGACAGCATGGAAGTTTCCGTGAATATTCCGTCTATCCTGGATGTGGAAGAGGTTGCGTTCAATGAGGAGAATGTCAGCGGAACTGCTTCCTGGACTTTTGCCAACCATCAGCTGAAGCTCAGCGTAACCGGAGAGGGCGCGGGCTATGCCGACAACAGCGGCGACCGCCTGTTCGCCACTCTGAAACTGAAGCTGAACAATTACGCGGCGGAGAATACCACCGTAACCCTGCGGGTGGACTATGTAACGGCGGAGGGCGTTGACGCGGCATTTAACGTGAGCAATGCCACAGCCTCCATTCCTCTGGTAAAATCCGAGAACAATGCCATTGCCAAGCTGCTGGGCAACTCCAACCCCCTGATCGATTACGATTACGGCGCGGATCCCTTCGCGCTGGTATATGGCGGACGTGTCTATGTGTACATGACCGCGGACCAGTACGAGTATGATGAGGAAGGCAACCTGATTGACAACACCTATCAGCTGATTAACAAGCTGCACGTAATCTCTTCTGCCGATATGGTGAACTGGACGGACCACGGATTTATCCAGGTAGCAGGACCCAACGGCGTAGCGAAATGGGCAACCTATTCCTGGGCTCCGGCCATTGCCTACAAGCAGATTGACGGCGTAGACAAGTTCTTCCTGTATTTCTGCAACAGCGGCGGCGGCATCGGCGTGCTGGAAGGCGATTCACCGGTAGGCCCCTGGAGAGATCCCAACGGAAAGGCGCTCATTACCGGAAGTACTCCGGGCGTACAGGGAGTTCCCTGGGTGTTTGACCCGGCGGTTATGGTAGATGACGACGGAACCGGATACCTGGCATTCGGCGGCGGTGTGCCGGCGGGACAGGATCTGAATCCCCAGAGCGCGCGAATCGTAAAACTGGCGGACAATATGACCAGCCTGGCAGACGATGAGGACGGAATCCCGAAGATGATCGACGCCCCCTGCATGTTTGAGGACGGCGGCATTCACAAGGCAAACGGAAAATATTACTACACTTACTGCTCCAACTTCTCCGGCGATCATTCCGCTATCCCCGGATATCCCGGATACGGAATCATCTGCTGCATGGTAAGTGATGATCCCATGGGACCGTATACCTATGTGGGCGAGATTCTTCAGAATCCCTCCTATTACTTCAACGTCGGCGGAAACAACCACCATGCGCTCTTTGAGTTTAACGGAACAACCTACATTACCTATCATGCGCAGACCCTTGGAAAAGCCCTGGGCATTGAAAAAGGATACCGTTCTACCCATATTAATGAGGTAGAATACTATGAAGACGGCTCCATCAAACCCATTGACGCGGACATGGCAGGTATTTCCCAGCTGAAAGCCTTCTCGCCCTACAGTGAAGTGCCGGGAACTACCATCGGATGGAACTCCGGCATTGCTCCCAGAGATCTGGGCGGCAACGACATGGTGCTTTCCTCCATTAACAATGGAGACTGGGTTGCCATCGGCGGCGTGGACTTCGGCGAGGTTGGCGCGGATACTTTTGAAGCGCGGATTGCCGGACTGGCCGGCGGAACCATCGAGCTTCGCCTGGACAGCCCTGACGGCCAGCTGATCGGCACTCTGAACGTAGAGGGCGGAAACGGCGAATTTACCGCAATGTCCTGCAGCGTGGAAAACGCGGTAGGCGAGCACACCCTGTTCTTCGTTTACAACGGCGAGGGTGAGGATGATCTCATGGAGATTCAGTCCTGGCAGTTCACTGAGAAAGAGCCCCAGCCGGAAGTTGACAAGACAGCTCTGAAAGAAGCTATCGACAAGGCTTCCGAGATCAACAGCAGCGAGTACACCAACGCAAGCCTGGAGAAATTGTATGAGGCTCTGGAGGCGGCGAAGGATGTGTACGAGGATGAAACCGCGGAGCAGGCAACGGTAGATACTGCGGCAGCAGATCTGAACAGCGCCTATGATGCCCTGGTGCGCGTATCTGACAAGACAGAGCTTCAGGCCCTGATGGCTGAGGCGAACGAACTGTCAGAAACCGACTACACAGCGGAAACCTGGAACGCGCTGCAGGAAGCTCTGGAAGCGGCGGCAGCCGTGGACGCGGAGCATGACGCGTCTCAGGAGGATGTAGACAGTGCGGCGGCAGCTCTTCAGGCGGCCATTGACGCTCTGGAGAAAGCTCCTGTGGAAGGGCCTAAGGCAGACAAGACGGCCCTGAAAGAAGCCATCGACAAAGCTTCCGCAGTGGACAGCAGCAAGTACACCACCGCGAGTCTGGAGAAACTGTACGCGGCCCTGGATACGGCTCAGACTCTGTATGAGGATGAAACCGCGGAGCAGGCGGCAGTGGATGAGGCGGCGGCAGCCCTGAACGCGGCCATCGACGGCCTGGAAAAATTGCCTGAAGTAGATCCGGGAACCGATCCTGACAAGCCGGGAACCACTCCGGGAGATGACACGGACAAACCCGGAACGAAACCGGGAGATGACGCGGACAAACCTGGAACATCCGGCAAGCCGGGCAGCGGAAGCCAGAATCAGGGCGGATCTGCCGCCACCGGAGATCCCGCGGAAATGACTGTATGGGCAGTCCTTCTGCTGGCCGGAGCAGGCGGAGCCGCGGCGGCTTATACCTGGAAGAGAAAAAGCAGAAAAGCCTGAGAGCCGGAAGGGCAGATAACGCTCCGGACTAGGCAGTAATCCCTGCGGGAACCGGGAGGGCAAAAGAAAACCTCCCGGTTCCCGCAGGTTTCTTTATAGTATGATGTTAAAGTTAAATTAAAATTTGACAGATTGACGCCACGGATTGTTCCGCTTCGGTCGGCGCTTTAAAATATTTCAAATCCGCACGAAAATAAGGGGATGGCGGAAAACCCGAAAAGGGAAACAGAAATATGAAAAATCTGATTTTCCGGCGGTACAATTCAGTCTATACTATTAGCAGGATGACCGACAATAAAACATATAAAGAAGGGGGAAACAGTTATGGACAGCAACAAACGACCGGAAGATATGCTTCGCATTACTACTGCGGAACTGGCGGAGGCTTTTATCCAGGAGCAGGTCAGCGCCATTCAGGAGCAGGTGGGAGATAAAAAAGTACTGCTCGCCCTGTCAGGAGGTGTGGATTCTTCCGTGGTAGCGGCGCTGCTGATCAAAGCCATCGGCAAACAGCTGGTGTGCGTTCATGTGAATCACGGGCTTCTCCGCAAAGGGGAGCCGGAACAGGTAGTGGAAGTATTCCGCCATCAGATGGACGCGAATCTGGTGTATGTAGACGCCATCGACCGATTCCTGGACAAGCTGGAAGGGGTAGAGGATCCGGAGCAGAAGAGAAAGATCATCGGCGCGGAGTTTATCCGGGTGTTCGAGGAGGAGGCCAGAAAGCAGGAGGGGATCCGGTTCCTGGCTCAGGGTACCATTTATCCCGACATTCTGGAAAGCGACGGCGTAAAGGCCCATCACAATGTAGGCGGCCTGCCGGAGGATCTGCAGTTTCAGCTGGTAGAGCCTCTGAAGCTGCTGTTTAAGGATGAAGTGCGGGTGGTGGGAAAGGCCCTGGGCCTGCCGGACGGTATGGTATACCGCCAGCCCTTCCCGGGGCCGGGACTTGGCGTGCGGTGCCTGGGAGCCATCACCAGAGACCGCCTGGAAGCAGTCCGGGAATCTGACGCTATCCTCAGAGAAGAATTCGCGAAGAACGGTCTGGAAGGCAAGGTATGGCAGTATTTTACTATTATTCCGGATTTCAAATCTGTGGGTGTAAAAGAGGGAAAGCGCTCCTTCGAGTGGCCGGTGATCCTCCGCGCCGTGAACACGAAGGACGCTATGACGGCCACGGTAGAGGATGTGCCCTTTGCCCTGCTGCAGCATATTACGGAGCGGATCACCAAAGAAGTGCCGGGAGTGAACCGGGTGTGCTACGATTTGACCCCTAAGCCCACAGGAACCATTGAGTGGGAATAGTAAACAGAGAGCCGGGAGACCGCATAAACACTGGGTTTCCCGGCTTATCATATGCTCCGTGGTGCTATTTTGGAACTAAAATTGCAATGAGTAAAAATGAATAAAGAGATAGAAGATGGATAACGTATAATTAATTTCGCAAAATCAATTTCATAAAAATAGACATGGTCTATAGCCGTTTGGTAAAATTAAGTCACCACAACAAAATCTATCAAAGGAGGCTACAAAACCATGTCTGATAAGATTATACAGCTAAATGAGGACTTAATAAAGAACGATTTGAAGGATCTTGTCCGTAACAGCGTTGAAGAAACTTTAAACGCCCTGCTGGATAAGGAAGCCGAAGAAAAACTCAAAGGCATTCCTTTTGAAACTGCAATCATTGAAAGATATCGGCGCAGGGAATCCTCTGTGGTAGAGGCTCTGAGTCAGTCAGGATGGCTACAGGGAGATGATTGGCGCTGCGGAAGGGATGAAAGAGGATCGTGAAAGCTGGCGTTCTTTCTTCGTATGGTTGAAAGAACGCGGGCTTACTGGTGTACGTTTGATCATCGGCGATAAGAATCTCGGTATGCTTGAAACCATTCCGGAAGTCTTTCTGGATGCCAGATATCAGCGCTTGTCTGATATCAGAGCTGGCTGACTACCGGCTGCTAAACGGCTAGGTTTTGATTTTGCGAAAAACTATTGACACTATCCATGATTAAAGCGATAGAAAATGTGCAGAAAGTCTATTTATTTTTGGTATATAGATATGGTTGGGAATTTTTATGTATGGTTCAAGGTGAGGATGTGCCGAATATGACAAGAATGTATATCCACAGATAATGTTTTGTTTATGGATTGATAGGGGGAATTATGAAGAAAATCAGTTTGTTTATAGCGATGAGCCTTGACGGATATATCGCGGACAGTAAAGGCAGCGTTGACTGGATGGTCGGACAGGGAGAAGATGATAATATGGATTCCTATTTTGGATTTGTGAAAGATATAGACACTGTGATAATGGGGTGGAATACTTATCATCAAATTATTACGGAGCTTTCGCCAAAAGAATGGGTTTATAGCGATTTTACAACCTATGTTGTAACGCACCGTAGAAAAACATCTTCTGATAAAATCCATTTTACCAATAAGGATCCGGTTGAGCTTTTGAAAAAGCTACGCGAAGAAAGGGGAAAAGGCATTTGGATATGTGGCGGGGCCAATTTGGTCCAACAGCTTGTCAAAGAAGATGCGATCGATTATTATCATATTACTGTCATTCCAACAATTTTGGGTTCAGGTATCCGGCTTTTTGAAAAGGCTGGACATGAAATCAAGCTGAGATTGCTCAAAACACAATCGCATAATGGGATGACAGATTTGATCTATGCAAAAAGATCGTATCTGGATCCGAGTACTTAAATAACTAAAGATATGTCGGGAAGCCGTGTGCTCTTTTAAGCGGGAGCAGGCGGCTTTTTGCGCGATACGCCGGTCGGGCGACCGCCGTGCTTGCACGGGCGGGCAGCCGACGGGCAACGGTCATCGAGCGGCCGTGCCGCGAGATGAGCGAGGTATCGCAGTGATCGGATAGGAGAAGGAATCTCCCCCTATCCGATCGTTTTTGAGAACACGGATGGATTATTGTTAATTTGTTTATTTGAGACCGTTTCAAGTTTTGTGTAAATTCAAAAAACTGATATAAGATATGTCATTA
>ERZ1643247.1485-NODE-1485-length-21396-cov-27.003983_pt1 | contig 21396 bp, 14 predicted proteins | sample MGYA00579264_ERZ1643247 | MGnify/ENA primary metagenome ERZ1643247 (study PRJEB29033, sample SAMEA4952262) | chicken gut metagenome | biome: Broiler Chicken; feature: Gastrointestinal Tract; material: Caecum | place: Ireland | collected 2018 | study: Broiler... | reverse complement strand
GCAGATGAGGATTATCTGCTTACCACAAAACTTTTCTGTGGAAGATGTGGTGCAATGATGGTTGCTCAGGCAGGAACAAGCGGTACAAAAGGCGTTGTCTATCGCTATTACGCCTGTGTGCGTCAGAAGAAACACCAATGCGAAAAGAAGCCAGTCAGCAAGACCAAGCTGGAAGATTTCATAGTCTACAAGACGATGGAGTTCCTAAAAGACGATGACATTATTGAAAGGCTTTCGGCAAAGCTGTACGAATTGCAGTACACGGAAAGTACTATTCTTCCAAAATTGCAGGAGCAGTTAAAACAAAAGGAAAAAGAGATAGAAAATATCGTCAACGCCGTGCAGAAGGGCTACGCGACGGAAACATTATTGAAACGACTTGACGGGCTGGAAAAGGAAAAGCGAGAGATAGGCGACGCGATTGCCAAAGAACAGCTCAAATCCCCAATCTTCTCGCAAGACCATTTTAAAATGGCGCTATCCAACTTCCGCAAGATAGACATAACCACGCAGGAAGGTAAGCGCAAGATAATAGATACATTTATCAATGCCATTTACCTTTATGACGACCATTTAAAAATTATATATAATGCCAACGGTAAAGAAGAAACAATAAGCCTTGCAGAACTCGAAAGTTCAACTTTGTTTTCACGCGGGGCACCAACGCCGGGAAGCAGGCGCGCAGAGCGCCCGCTTCCCAGAGCGCTTGCTTTGCCTCTGCGGGCAAAAGCGCGGCGCGCCCGCCGCTGCGGGTCTCCCATTCAATTTCGCACATCCGACAGATTTTCCCGGAAGGAATTCGCGCCTTCCGGGACTTTTTTACGCCGTTTTTGAGGCGCCGGTACCGGCGCTTGCCGCAACCGCCTTTCCCTTTTTATATTTGGAAGTGGCAATACGATGGGGCAGTACGGCCGCCGCCCGCGCAAAATACCTTGCTTTCCTTGACATGAACAAAAAAATGCGTTACTATAAAACAGGAAAAAATATTGCGGAGCACTACGGATGCAGACGATCGCCCAAAAACTGAATGCCGCCGCGGCGGCGCCCTTCATGCAGAATATCGCCGCCTTTTTGGAAGGGCGGATCTTCCCCGCCGTCTATGCGGCGCTCGCCTTTCTCTGTTCGCTGACGGGCATGGAGCTTGCCTTTTATGCGCTGACGGCCGCCGCCGTCGTGTTCGTCTGCCTCTTCGGCAAGAGCACGAAGCCGATCGCCGTCCCGCTCGTGCTCGTAGTCTATTCCACCAGCTGGAAGCACACGCCGCAGCCGCCGGAAAATTCAGACTTTTTCCTGCAGCCGTGGGTGCTGGGCGCCGTCTGCGTCATGGCGGCCGCCGCCGTGGGGGCGATGCTCTTTCGCCTTCTTCTCTGCCGCGGGCAGAATAGGGGGGAAGGGGCGCCGCTGCTGCAGGGCGGGCTGCTCGCCCTGTGCGCCGCCTTTTTATGCAACGGCCTGTTTTCAAAGGAATATATCCTCAAAGACTTTTTGTTCGGGCTGCTGATCGCCGCCTCCTTTTTCGCCGTCTATTTCTTCTTCACCCATACTTACCGCGGCAAAGACGCGGCGGGCTACTTCGCCTATACGCTCACGCTGGCGGCGAGCGTCATCTTTTTGCAGATCTTGTACGTGCTCGCCTTTCGCGGCGTCATCGAAGGCGGCTCCATCGACAAGGACCTCATGATCGCGGGATGGGGGATGAGCAACAACTTCGGCGGCATGCTCGCCATGTTCCTGCCTGCGCCCCTGTACCTTGCCTATCGCTGTAAAAGGGGATGGCTGCTGTACCTGTATTCCCTGGTGCTGCTCGCCGCCGTCGCCTGCACCCTCAGCCGTTCCGCTCTCCTCACGGGCGCGGTGCTGCTTGCCGCGGGTACGATCGTTCTGGCAGTCGTCAAAAGCCCGCGCCGTACCTTCTTCCGCATCTGCGCCGCTGCCGCCGTCCTCTGTGCGGCTGCCGCCGCCTTCCTTTTCCGCGAACAGATCGCCGAGCTTTTGTCCGTCCTCTTCGAGCGGGGCTGGAGCGATTCCAACCGCTTCGCCATCTGGAAGTTCGGCTTAGACAACTTTTTGTCCGCGCCCCTGTTCGGCACGGGGTTTTATATACAGTTTTACGGCGACTTCGGCTTCGACATCGCCAACTGGGTATTCCCCGACATGTACCACAACATCCTCGTCCAGGTCGCCGCTTCCTGCGGCATGTTCGGCCTGCTCGCCTATACATTCCACCTCTCGGGGGTGTGCACGCTGTTGACGCGCAAGGGCGGCGCGGCAAGCCTTTTATACCTCGCCGTATTTTTGGGCATCAGCGGCGCTTCGCTGTTAGACAACCACATCTTCCACGTCTTCCCCGCGCTCGTCTATTCGCTGGCGCTGGCGCTGTGGGAGAGGGACACGGCAGGCGGCCGCCTGCCCCTGTACGATAAAAGCCCTCTTATCGGAGAGCGCACGATATTTTTCCGCCGATGAGCCGCCGGGGAGCATTTTACGCTCTCCGGCGCCTGCCATATTGCGGGAAAGCGCACCGCGTCCGCAGAGGAGCACACTCGTTTTTCCCGTGCGGCGGCGGATGGATCGGCCTGTTTTTCTTTCCCCGCGGCTGCAGCTTCCCGGCAGATTTGGTCTATTTGCCTTCCGAACTCACAAAATAGGGGATTTCTTTGATTTTTTTTAATTTTTTTTGGCTGAACTATTGAAAAGTATTAAAATTTATTGTATAATAAAATGCGAGAATAGTGCAAACTATTTTTAGGAATATCCACAGGAGGATGATGATGCAGGAAGTTGATTTCCCTTTGTATGTCTTTCATCACGGAAAGAACTACAGGGCGTATGAGTTCTTTGGGGCGCACCCACTCAAGCAAGACGGGCAGAAAGGCTACATGTTCAGAGTTTGGGCTCCGCATGCAGAGGCGGTATCGGTCGTAGGGGATTTCAATGAATGGGACCCGCGCGCAAACGAGATGAAGCGTTTGCTGGACGGCGAGTCGTTTGAATTATTTATCCCCGGCCTGAAAAATTACGCCATCTACAAATACTGCATCCGTACCAAAGATGGCAGGTATCTGTATAAGGCGGACCCGTATGCCTTCCACGCCGAAACGCCCCCGCAGACGGCTTCCAAGACGTACGACCTCGCGGGCTTCAAGTGGAACGACAAAGAGTACCTCAAACAGCGCAAACAGAAGAATGTATACTCGTCTCCCATGAATATCTATGAGATGAACGCACTCTCGTGGAAGCAGTACGGGGACGGCAACTACTTCGATTTCAATAAGCTCATCGACGAACTCATTCCCTATTTATTGGAAATGGGTTATACGCATGTGGAGTTCATGCCCCTGAGCGAATACCCGTACGACGGTTCGTGGGGGTATCAGGTGACCGGCTACTATGCCATCACTTCCCGCCTGGGCACGCCGCACGACTTCATGCACCTGGTGGACGCCTGCCACAAGAACGGCATCGGCGTCATCATGGACTGGGTGCCCGCGCATTTCCCCAAAGACGCGCACGGCCTGTATGAATTTGACGGCCAGCCCCTGTACGAAAGCCCCGCGTGGGATCGGCAGGAGCACAAGAGCTGGGGCACCCGCCGCTTCGATTACGGCAGGAACGAGATCTTGTCTTTCCTCATCGCCAACGCGATGTTCTTCTTCGACAAGTTCCATATCGATGGGCTGCGCGTAGACGCCGTCGCCTCCATGCTCTACCTCGATTACGACAAAAAGCCGGGCGAATGGCTGCCCAACAAATACGGCGAAAATAAAAACCTCGAGGCGATCGCCTTCCTGCGCCATCTGAACGAGACGGTATTCTCGGAATATCCCGACGCGCTGATGATCGCCGAAGAGTCGACCGCGTGGCCGCTGGTCACGAGGCCTGTCGACGTCGGCGGGCTGGGGTTCAACTTCAAGTGGAACATGGGCTGGATGAACGACGTGCTCGATTACATGCAGACGGACCCGTACTTCCGCAAGGGCAACCACAACAAGCTGACCTTCGCCATGATGTACGCCTTCACCGAAAACTATGTGCTGCCCATCTCGCACGACGAGGTCGTGTACGGCAAGCGCTCGCTCATCGACAAGATGCCCGGCAACTACGAAGAAAAGTTTGCCAACCTGCGCGCGTTCATGGGCTTCATGATGTCGCACCCCGGCAAAAAGTTGCTGTTCATGGGCTGCGAATTCGGCCAGTTCAAGGAATGGAACTATAAGGAAGGGCTGGAATTCTCGCTCAAGCAGTATCCGCTGCACCAAAAGCTCTCCGACATGAACGCGGCGCTCAACCATTTCTACAAGGAGACGCCCGCCTTCCACGAGATCGAAGATTCGTGGGACGGCTTTGAATGGATCGCCGCCAACGACGCCGACCAGAACATCATCTCTTACCTGCGGCGCGACAAGGCGGGGAACACCTACCTGGTGCTCATCAGCTTCTCCGGCTGCACGGCGACGGGATACCGCCTCGGCGTGCCCAAGGGCAAGTACAAGGTCGTATTCAGTACCGACAATCCGAAGTTCGGCGGCGAGGGGGCTCTGCGCAAGCGTATCTTCAATACCGAGCGCAAACCCAGCCACGGGCGCGAGTATTCCATCAAGATCGACATGCCGAAACTGACCTGCCTGTATCTGCAAAAAATACTGTGATCGAAAGATCCTGTTGATATATATAAAAATTTTTTTGGGGGTTTCAATATGCAAAGAAAAAAAGAGTGCGTTGCAATGTTGCTTGCCGGCGGGCAGGGGAGCAGGCTGTATGCCTTGACCAATAATATTGCAAAGCCGGCAGTGCCGTTTGGCGCGAAGTATCGTATCATCGATTTCCCGCTGTCAAACTGCATCAACTCAGGGATCGACACGGTAGGCGTTTTGACGCAGTATCAGCCGCTTGTGCTCAACGAGTACATAGGCAACGGCCAGCCGTGGGATCTTGACAGGAACTTCGGCGGCGTACACGTCCTGTCGCCGTATCAGAAGAAGGCGAAGTCGGCATGGTACGAAGGCACCGCGAACGCCATCTATCAGAACCTGAACTTCATCAAGATGTACAATCCGGATTACGTGCTGATCCTCTCGGGCGACCATATCTATAAGATGGATTACAGCAAGATGCTGCGCGCCCACATCGAAAAGGGCGCAGACTGCACCATCGCCGCCATCGACGTCCCGCTCAAAGAGGCTTCCCGTTTCGGTATTCTGAATACAAATGCAGACGGCTCCATCTACGAATTTGAAGAAAAGCCCAAGCAGCCCAAGAGCACGCTCGCTTCCATGGGCGTATATATCTTCACCGCCGAAAAGATGTACAAATATCTGGAAGAGGACGAAAACGATCCCGAATCTTCCAAAGACTTCGGCAAAAACGTGCTTCCCGCCATGCTGAACGCGGGCGAAAAGATGTTCGCCTATCAGTTTGAAGGGTACTGGAAAGACGTCGGCACCATCAGCTCGCTGTGGGAAGCGAACATGGACCTGTTGGGCGAAGAACCCGCCTTCGACGTTTCCGACCCGTCGTGGAAGATCCATTCGAGGAACCCGCTGGCACCGCCCGAATATCTGGGCGAAAACAGCATCGTCAAAAACTCGATGATCGCGCTGGGCTCTGAAGTGTACGGCACGCTCGTCAACAGCGTCATCTCCAGCAACGTCGTCATCGAAGAGGGCGCCGTTGTCGAAGACAGCGTCATCATGAGCGGCTCCGTGATCAAAAAGGGCGCGCACGTAAAATATTCGATCATCGACGAAGGCGTCGTCGTGGAAGAGGACGCCTGCATCGGCGAAGGCAAAGAGACCGCCAAAGGCATCGCCGTGCTCGGCCGCGGCATCACCGTCGGCAAGGGCGCCAAAGTTGCCGCCGGCAACATCGTTGACAAAAATATCAAAGAAGGGGAGGAAGCGTAATCATGTCTGCAGTAGGCGTAATTTTTTCTAATATCCACGACGAAAATGTCCCTGAACTTTCCCGTCAGAGGACGATGGGTTCGCTCCCGTACGGCGGCAGATACAGACTGATCGACTTTGCGCTCTCCAACCTCGTCAACTCCGGCGTGACCACCGTCGGCATCATCACCAAGAACAACTACCAGTCGCTGATGGACCACCTGGGCAGCGGCAAAGACTGGGATCTTGCCAGAAAGACGGGCGGCCTGGTGCTGCTCCCGCCCTTCGGCGCCCTCGACAACAGCGGCCTGTATAAAAACCGCCTGGAGGCGCTCAAGGGCATCACCGGCTTTTTGTCTCGCCGCAGCGAAGATTATGTGATCTTATGCGACTGCGACGGGGTATACCGCATGGACTTCTCGGATATCATTACATATCACGAGCAGAAGCAGGCGGACATCACCCTCGTGTGCCACAACGAAAAGATCGGCAACGCCTCCAACTACACCGTCGTCTGCACGGATGAGAGCGGCAGGATCACCGACATCGAGGCAAACCAGGCAGGCCTCGGTTCCAGCAAATATTACAGCAACATCATGGTCATGAACAGGACCTTCCTGCTCAACATCATCAACGACGCCGTCGTGCACGGCTATAAGAGCTTCAGCGAAGACATCCTCCGCAAGAACATCAAGAGCCTCAAGCTGTATGCCTACGACTTCGCGGGCTACCATGCCACGATCGACTCGCTCAGCTCCTATTTCACCCACAACATGGAGCTCTTGGACAAAAACGTCCGCGACGAGCTGTTCGGCAACCGCGACATCTATACGAAGGTCCGCGATTCGGCGCCTTCCAAATACGGCGACGGGTCCGAGATCAAAAATTCGCTCATCTCCGACGGCTGCGTCGTCGAAGGCACGGTCGAAAACAGCATCCTGTTCCGCGGCGTCAAGGTCGGCAAGGGTTCCGTCATCAAAAACTCCATCGTCATGCAGGACACCGTCATCGGCGAAAACGTGCAGCTCAACTGCGTCATCACCGATAAGAACGTCGTCATCCGCGACAGGCGCAATCTGTCCGGCTGTGAATTGCAGCCGTACTTCCTGGCAAAGGGTACGATGATCTGAGCATCCGCGCACAACGAAATCACAGGAGGTAAATGATTTATGCCGGCAAAAGCGAAGAGCAAAAAGGTCGAAGAAAAGACGAAAGTCGAAGATAAGGCGGAAGAGCTGACGGCTGCGGCGGAAGCCGCGCCCGCAGAAGTGAAACCCGTCAAAAAAGCGGCAAAGCCCCGCGCCAAAAAGGCGGCGCCCAAGGCCGCGGCACAGCCCGCCGAAGAGGTGAAAGAGGTGCTGCAGGAAGAGGCAAAAGAGGAAGCCGCCGTCGAAAACATCGCAGAGGTCTCTGCCGGACCCGAACAGACTGCAGAGGCTGCCGCCGAGGCAGCCCCCGCGGCGGAAGAGGCGGCACAGCCCGCCGAGCCCGCCGAAGAAAAAATAGAGGAGGTCTCAGAAATTACCGTTATGCCGAAAAAGAAGATCTTGTTTGTAGCATCGGAAGCGACTCCTTTCATCGCCACGGGCGGCCTTGCCGAAGTGATCGGCTCGCTGTCTAAGGCGCTGGCGACCAACGAAAATTACGACGTGCGCGTCGTGATCCCGCTGTATTCCGACATCTCGTGGGATTACAGGAACAAATTCAAATATTTGGGCAACATCTTCGTTCCCTTGGCGTGGAGGAACCAGTACTGCGGCATCTTCAGCTATGAGATGAACAACGTCACCTTCTACTTCATCGACAACGAGTACTACTTCAAGCGCCCGGGCTGCTACGGCTATTACGACGACGGCGAACGCTTCGCCTTCTTCTGCCGCAGCGTCATGGAGATCATGCCTTTCCTGAACTTCTATCCCGAGATCCTGCACTGCCACGACTGGCAGGCGGCGCTGGCAGCCATCTATCTGAAGACGATCTACTGCTTCCGCCCGGAATACCAGTACATCCGTTCTCTGTTCACCATCCACAACATCGAGTATCAGGGCAAATATTCGTTGGATATCCTCGAAGACCTCTTCGGCATCTCCAATACTTGGAAATATCTGCTCGAATACAATAAGTGCATCAACCTGATGAAGGCCGCTATCGAGTGCAGCGAAAAGTTCTCGACGGTCAGCCCGCACTACGCGCAGGAGATCAAAGATCCGTACTACGCGCACGGGCTGGATCCCATCGTCCGCCGCAACGAGTTCAAGCTGGTCGGCATCCTCAACGGCATCGACCCCGACTATTACAATCCCGAGACGGATGCATCCATCTTCAGCCATTACAGCATCGACAACCTGGAACCCAAAAAGCGCTGCAAAGAAGAGCTGCAGAAGATGTTCAACCTGCCCGTCAAGCCCGATACGCCCATCATTGCGGTCATTTCCCGCCTCGTCTCGCACAAGGGGCTGGATCTTGTCCGCACCGTCATCGAAGAGGTGCTGCGCCAGGACGTGCAGATCATCATCCTCGGCAAGGGCGACTCTTCCTACGAGAATTACTTTACCGACCTCGCGCGCAGGTATGTGGGCAAGTTCGTGGCAGTGATCGCCTTCAACCCCGATCTGTCCAGAAAGATCTATTCGGGCGCAGACCTGTTCCTGATGCCTTCCAAGTCGGAACCCTGCGGCCTGTCGCAGATGATCGCCAGCCGCTACGGCACCGTGCCCATCGTCCGCGAAACGGGCGGCCTGTACGACAGCATCAAGCCGGTAGGGAACGGCGGCAACGGATTTACATTTGCCAACTATAACGCATATGATATGTTGTATGTGATCCGCGAGGCCATCAACTGCTATTACAACAAAGATTTCTGGCCGGAACTGATGAAGCGCGTCATGTCTGTCGATTTCAGCTGGCTGCGTTCCGCCAAAGAATATGAAAAAGTTTACGGGGAAATGTTGAAATAATTTTTAACGGTTAGGAGTAGGACATGAGTAACACTAAAAACGTTACCGAGAAAGAAGTGCAGGCACTGATCCAAGGGAAGTTATCGCGCTATTTCGGCGTAGCTCCGAAAGAAGCGACAAAGGACCAGATCTACAAAGCAGTTGTCATGAGCGTCCGCGATATTCTCTTGGAAAAGCGTCAGCAGTTCCACAAGGTAATGCGGAGCAAAAAGGGCAAGCGCGTGTATTACATGTGCATGGAATTTTTGCTCGGACGTTCACTCAAAAACAATATTTACAACCTCGGTTTGGGTGACGAATATGCAAAAGCATTGAAAGGCTTTGGCCTGACCTTAGACGACTTGTATGAACAGGAACCGGATGCCGGGCTCGGAAACGGCGGGCTCGGCAGGCTGGCCGCCTGCTTCATGGACGCCTTGGCGACGGGGAATTATCCCGCAATGGGATATTCCATCCGCTACGATTACGGCTTGTTCAAACAGAAGATCGTAGACGGCTGGCAGATGGAACTGCCGGATATCTGGCTGCCGGGCGGCGAAGTATGGCTGACGCAGCGCAGCGACAAGGCCTGCACGGTCAAATTCGACGGTTGGGTCAGAGAAGACTGGACGGAGAACGGCTTAAAAGTCACATACGGCGGCTATAAAGAAGTGGAAGCGCTGCCGTATGACATGATGATCTCCGGCAAAGACAGCGAAGCGGTATCTGTTCTGCGCCTGTGGAGGGCGCGCAACATCTCTCACTTCGACATGAAGCTCTTCTCGCAGGGCGATTACCTGCGCTGCATGGAAGAGGAGAACGAAGCGGAGGTGATCTCGAAGGTCCTGTATCCCGCAGACGACCATTACGAGGGCAAATCGCTGCGCCTGAAACAGCAGTACTTCCTCGTTTCCGCCTCTTTGCAGAACATCATCAACGACCACAAGCACCGCTACGGGCCTTTGTACCTGCTGCCGCAGCAAGCCGCGATCCACATCAACGACACGCATCCGGCACTCGCCATCCCCGAACTCATGCGCCTGCTGATGGATGAAAACGGATTTACCTGGGACGACGCCTGGGCGATCACCACCGCGACCTTTGCCTATACCAACCACACGGTCATGGCCGAAGCGCTCGAAACCTGGCAGGAAGATCTGATCGCACGCCGCTTGCCCCGCATCCACATGATCCTCAAAGAGATCAACCGCCGTTTCTGCAACGATTTGTGGGAACGCTTCCCCGGGCAGCACCAGTTCATCGAAAAGATGGCCGTCATCTCCAACGGGCAGGTGCGCATGGCAAACTTGTCCGTCATCGGCTCGCACAAGGTGAACGGCGTCTCGGCGCTGCACAGCGACATCATCAAAAAGAGCATCTTCAACGGCTTCTATCAGATCTGGCCGGATAAGTTCACCAACGTCACCAACGGCATCGCACACCGCCGCTGGCTGTGCCAGGCGAATCCCGAGCTGAGCGGACTCTTGACCGACTGCATCGGCGACGGCTATGTCAAAAACGCCGCGGAGTTGGAAAAGTTCAAAAAGTTCGTCAACGACGACAGCGTTCTCAAGCGCCTGCAAGAGATCAAACGCATCAAAAAACAGCAGTTCGCCGATTACGCCTTCAAAAAAGAGGGCGTGACCATCGATCCGGACAGCATCTTCGACGTGCAGGCAAAGCGCATGCACGAGTATAAGCGCCAGCTGCTCAATGCAATGAATGTCATCTCTCTGTACGCAGAGCTGCTCGACGACCCGAATAAAGACATCCACCCGCAGACCTTCATCTTCGGCGCTAAGGCCGCATCCGGCTACCTGCGCGCCAAGCAGTTCATCAAACTTATCTGCTATCTCGCGGAAGACATCAAAAAACACCCGAAGATCAACGAAAAGCTCAACGTCGTCTACATGGAGAACTACAACGTCACCATGGCGGAGTGCATGATCCCCGCGACCGAAGTCAGCGAACAGATCTCGCTGGCAGGCAAAGAGGCGAGCGGCACCAGCAACATGAAGTTCATGCTCAACGGCGCACTCACCATCGGCACGTTGGACGGCGCGAACGTGGAGATGAGCGAAACGGTCGGCGACGACAATATCTTTATCTTCGGCCTGCGCGCAGACGAGGTGGACGAAGTTTGGTCGAGGGGCTACAACGCCAGCTCGTATTATAACCAGAACCAGCGCCTGCGCAGGGTGGTCGAGATGATCGCCAGGGGATTCAACGGCGAATCGTTCGCGGAGATCGCGAATTACCTGTTGACCGGCACTCCCGTTGCAGACCCGTACATGTGCATGGCTGACTTCGATTCTTATACGGCGACGCAGAAGAAGGTCAAAGACCTGTATGTGCAAGATCAAAAGAAGTGGGCGCAGATCTCTTTGATGAACATTGCCGGCGCAGGCGTGTTCGCTGCAGACCGCAGCATCAAAGAATATGCCGAAAATATCTGGAACCTGAAACCCCTCAAAGCATAACAGATCATTTCAACCAAATAATAAGATCACATGAGTATTTACTATAATCCCTTAGACTTGCGCTGTAAAAGCATCATCGGCGGGATCAAGCAAAACGAAAAATTTGTGATCCATGTTTTCGGAGAAGAGAGTGGGCCTTGCCAGCTCGTCCTGCAAAAGGACGGGCTGCACGAGGCTCGCTTATTCAATATGCATGGAACTGACGACGGCTGGGAGCAGGAACTTTCGATCGCCGAACCCGGCTTATACTTCTACTATTTTCGTTTCAGCGGCCAGCTGGCGGGCTGCGGCAGATTCCGCAATTTAGAATTCACCGATCATATTTCGTCGTATCAGATCTTGGTATACGACGAAAATTTTCGCACGCCCGATTGGTTCAAAGGCGGGATCATGTATCAGATCTTCCCGGACCGCTTTTACAGCAGCGGCAAAGTAGAGGTCTCGCCCGAAAAATGGTTGCATCAAAGCTGGAACGAAGCGCCCGAATACCGCATGAACGGCGAAGGGAAAGTGCTCAATAACGACTTTTTTGGCGGCAATATCCGCGGCATCATCGAAAAACTCGATTATTTACAGAGCCTGCACGTCAGTATCCTGTACCTGAACCCCATCTTCCGCGCCTTTTCAAACCACCGCTACGACACGGGCGACTTCATGCAGATCGACCCGACCTTCGGCACCGAAGAGGAGTTCAGCGAATTGGTCGATGAATGCAAAAAGCGCGGCATCCGCATCATGCTGGACGGCGTGTTCAATCACACGGGCGATGATAGCAAATATTTCAATAAATATGGCAGATACAATAGCATAGGCGCATATCAATCGAAGAATTCAGAGTACTATGCGTGGTATAATTTCATCGAATACCCGAACAAATACGAGGCGTGGTGGGGCATCGACAACGTCCCCGCGGTCAACGAGAGCTGCCCGTCGTACATCGATTTCATCACCGGCGAACAGGGAGTGCTGCGCCATTGGCTGCGGTACGATATCGGAGGCTACCGCTTAGACGTCGCCGACGAGCTGCCGGACGAGTTCATCGTCAAGATCAGGAATGCTGTCAAATCGGCGAACCCGGACGCCGTCGTCCTCGGCGAAGTGTGGGAAGACGCTTCCAACAAGATCGCGTACAGCAAGCGCAGAAAATATTTTCAGGGGAAAGAGTTGGACAGCGTGATGAATTATCCGCTGAAAGACGCCATCATCCAGTTTGTCACCAGCGGCGACACGACGGTTTTCCGCCAGACCTTGGCGATGCTGCGCGACAATTACCCAAAGATCGTGCTTGACCTGTTGATGAATATTTTGGGTACGCACGATACGGCGCGTATTCTGACCGCTTTGGGCGGCATCCGCGCCTATAACAAAGACGAGATGAGCCGCACCAAGATGGACGCCGAAACGCGAAAACTTGCCGTAAAGCGCCTGAAAGCGGCCACCGTGCTGCTGTTTACCGTTTTCGGCGTGCCGTGCATCTATTACGGCGACGAGATCGGCATGGAAGGCTATTCCGACCCGTTCTGCCGCATGCCGTTCGCCTGGGACAACATGGATACGGACATCCTGACGCATTACCGCAAGCTGACCAAGATCCGCAGCACGCTGCACGTGTTTACCGACAGCGAATATAAAGAACTGTACGCAGACACAAACTGCATCGTATTTGAGCGCCGCAAAGGCAAAGAGACGCTCGTCGTATACATGAACCTGGGCCACAAAAAATACCTGATCAAATTCAAGGGTAAATTGTATAACTTGCTGCAAGATGGCGCGTATGCGGATAAGATCACCATCATGCCGCAAAGCTACGCCGTTTTGAGCAACCGCCCGGTCAACTTCGAGCAAAACGCCTGAAAATTACGCATTGCAGCCACAAATGCAGATTGCAGCACTTTTCAATTCTATTAAGAACAAAAAATCCAGCAGCCAGATAAAAAACAAAGTATATAATCAAACAACAAAGCATACGGCCGCCCCACGGGCGGTTTTTTGCTTTATCTATGCGTAAAAGCCGTGTTTTACGCATAGATTTAAGTGTCTGATTTGCGTGCATCCCCTATTTTCAGATTGATTTTTTGCTAAAAATACAGTATAATAAGAGCATGGCTACGGATAAAAACGATTTCTATCAAGAGCGCAACCGAAAGACCGTCGAGCGCATCGAAAATTTAAAAGAAGAGCTGCCCGCCTTTGCCGACGAATTTTTTATCGGCATCGAAAACCAGACCAGCGTTTTGACCCGCCTCAACTACGCCTATGACCTGCGCATCTTTTTTGATTTTCTCTGCAAAAAGAAATTCAAAGCAAAGACGCCGCGAGAGCTGACGCTGCGCGATCTGGACACGGTGAGTTCTACCGATATCGAAAAATTTGTCAGCTACCTGAGCAGCTACGAATTCGGCGGCAGGCAGGAAAGCTGCAATGAGCGCGCCAAAGCGCGCAAACTTTCGACCGTGCGCGCCCTGTTCCGATATTTTTTTCGCAAAGACAAGCTGAGCGCCGACAACGCCGCCAAAGTTTCGATGCCTAAGCTGCACGAAAAAGAGATCATTCGCCTGGAAACGAATGAGATCGCCGCCCTCCTCGACTGCGCCGACAGCGGCGAAGGCATGACCAACCATCAGCGCGCCTTCCATGAAAAGACGCGCGTGCGCGACGTCGCCATTTTGACCCTGTTTTTAGGCACCGGCATCCGTATCAGCGAGCTGATCGGCCTGAACAACGACGATATCGACTTTACCTCCTGCAGCTTCAAGGTGACGCGCAAAGGCGGCAATCAGACCATCTTATATTTTTCCGACGAAGTCGCCGACGCCCTGGCGCGCTATATAGCGGAAAAAGAAGACGACGACGAGGTCCCTGCCGATGAGCCTGCCCTGTTTTTGTCGCTGGAAAAACGGCGCATCAGTAGCCGCGCCGTACAGAACCTGGTCAAAAAATATAGCAGGATCGTGGCGCCGCTGAAAAAAATTTCGCCGCACAAGCTGCGCAGCACCTACGGCACCCAGCTCTACCGCGAAACGCAGGATATCTATGCCGTCGCCGACGTATTGGGCCATAAAGACGTCAACACGACCAAAAAACACTATGCCGCCATCAGCGAAGATATCCGCCGCTCGGTGGCAGGCCGTGTAAAATTGCGCGAAAATGACCCCAAAAAAGACGATTAACCGCGTATTATGCGTGACATAGTACTTCGCAAACAGTAAAAATATGCAAGAAACTGGCAAAATCGAACAACAAGAACGGATATATATCATCCAGCCGATCTTTGACGACACCTACCCCGTTTGGGAGAAAGAGACCATCTCGCTGATCGAGAGTGCGGGCGCCTCTCATGCAGGCACCATCCGCCAAAAGATACGCGAGGTCAACCCCGCCACGGTGATCGGGCCCGGGAAGCTGGCGGAACTTTCCGCCCGCCTGGAGGGCCTGGACGTGACCGTGCTGTACAACGGCGACCTGTCCCCTACACAGACGCTGAATATTTCGCGGGCGCTCGGCGATAAAAAGGTCATCGACAGGACGACGCTCATCCTCGACATCTTTGCCAAAAACGCCAAGACGAACGAAGGCAAACTGCAGGTAGAGCTCGCCATGCTGCAATACATGTATCCTCGCCTGAAGGGCAAGGGCGCGGCGCTTTCCCGCCTCGGCGGCGGCATCGGCACGCGCGGGCCGGGCGAGACGAAGCTGGAGACGGACAGGCGCCGCATCCGCCAGCGCATCGCTTACCTGAAAACAAGGCTCGCCTCCCTCAAAAACACGCGCGATCTGATCGACAAGCGGCGCTCGAAAGAGAATATCACCCGCATTTCGCTCATCGGCTACACGAATACGGGGAAATCGACCCTGCTGAACGCACTCACGGAGGCGGACGTGTATGCCGAAAACAAGCTGTTTGCCACCCTCGACCCCACGTCGCGCTATCTGTTCATCGACAAGACTCCCTTTCTACTGACGGATACGGTGGGATTTTTGCAAAACCTGCCGCATAATCTTATCTCCGCCTTCCATTCCACCCTGGAAAGCGCCCTGCAATGCGACCTGGCGCTCATCGTCTGCGACGCCGCCGGCGACTACGAGATGCAGCTGCAGACGACGCGGCAGACGCTGCAAGAGCTCGGCTGCACGGCGCCCTGCCTGATCGTCATGAACAAGAGCGAGACGATCGAAAATTTCGACGGCTACCCGCCCAAGAGCATCTTCATCTCCGCCAAGCAGAAGACGGGGCTGGAACAGCTGAAGGGCGAGATCTTGCGTTCCTTCCGCGAAAATTACCTGGAAACGACGCTGCATATCCCCTATAGCCGCATGCACGAATACAGCGGCGTCAAGTGGTATCTGACCGAATGCGCCTATTCTTACTTCGACGACCATGCCGACATCTCCGTGCGCATCCCGCGCATCTATCAAAAAAAGCTGACGCCCTTCCTCGGACAAGAAGAGGGGCAAACAGCCGAAAAAGACGAGCAGGAGTAAAACTCCCGCCCGCCTTTTTGTTTTTATCGGATGGTTTTTTATTCGATCTTGATGAGGTCTTCGCCGAGGTCCTGTAAAAAATCGGGCAATTCCTCCTCGGCAGACGGTGCGCTCTCTTTGCCGCCCTGCTCTTTCTGTTCCCCTGTCTGCTTCTCCTGCGGAGCCTCCCCTTCCGCGTCCACATACACATGATTTGCGTACAGATACGAATCCTGCTCGCTTTCGTGCAGTTTGGCGATGTTTTCCATCAGCGTATCGTAGTCCGGCAGATCTTCGATGCTGTTCAAGTGGAAGCGCTTCAAAAAATTATCGGTGGTCGCGTATAAGATGGGCCTGCCGACGGCGTCTTTCCTGCCGACGGGTTCGATCATCTTCAGGTCGAGCAGCGTATGTACGGCATAGTCGCAGTTGAGCCCGCGCAGCGCCTCCAGCTCGCCCTTGGTGATCGGTTGCTTATAGGCGATGATGGCGGCGCATTCCAGGATAGTCTTGGTAAATTCGCGCTCCTTGATGGGGTTCAGCACCGCGCCGATATAGTCCTTATAGTCCGGATTGCTGGAAAGCTGCAGTTTATGGTTGAATTGCAGCAGTCTGAGGCCGCCGCGCTCTTCGTAGCGCTGCCGCAGTTTGTCGGCGGCGGCGCGCACGTCGTCCGCCGAAACGCCCAGTTTTTCGGCAATGGCGGCGACGGGAACGGGATTCCCCGCCACAAATAAGATGCTTTCGAGTATATTACTCAGATTCTCCAAGATCTCCAAAGATGTCCTCCTCGACGTGCTCCGGGTTATAGCGGATGACGATGTCTCCGAACACGTCGCCCTGCACGACGGTAATGTACTGATGTTTCAAAAGTTCCAACAGCGCCTGAAAGGTGGTGATGATCTCGCTCTTGCTCGCGTGCGGCGAAAATAGGGACTCAAAGCTCACCTCGTCCTGCTCTTCCGCCGTCCTGCAGATATACGCCGCGCGGTCCGGGATGGTAAATACGTCTTTCGGGATCTCGCGCTGCATGGTCTCGTCGCGGCGGCGCGCTTCCTGCCGCAGCAGCATATCGGTAAACGCCTTTAAGAGGCCGTCTAAATTGAAATCTTTATAGACGATCTTCGCCTCGCCCACGCTTTTATCCGGCTCTTTATAATAGTAGCCGAGCGTCTCCATCTGCTTCAATTTGGCGCTTTCCTCTTTGAGCAGCTTATACTCTTCCAGGGCGCGGATGAGCATGGCGCCGCTGTCTTCCGCCTCCTCCTCCGGCTCCACGATGGCGGGAACGAGGCTCTTTGCCTTGATCTCCAAGATGGTGGAGGCGATGCTGAGGTATTCGCTCGCCTTGTCGAGATCGATATAAGGCAGGCCGTTCATGTATTCCAAAAACTGCTCCGTCACTTTGGAGACGAAGATATCTTTGATCTCGATCTGTTCCTGCTTGATGAGGAACAGCAGCAGGTCGAGCGGGCCTTCAAAGTTGTCGAGTACGGTCGTATAATCGACGACCGATTCAAAATTTTCCGTAAGATCTTTAGACAATGCCGAATATCAACCCCCATAACATTGTGACGGGCCATCCGACCCATTGCACGACGAACGTCATGATATATCCGAGGATATCGATATACCCGAAGATCATGGACGCGATGGCAAGCATCTCGTAATTTGCCGTAAATCTCACCAGGAAATGGATGACGATGAGGATGATGAGGATGACGTTGCCATACTGGCGGAAAAAGCGGAACACCTTTCCCCTGCGCCTGTTGAGCGCTTCCACCAGATTCCAGCCGTCCAAAGGCGGCAGCGGGATGAGGTTGAAGACGGCAAACGAGAGCGAGTACATCCACAGCATCATCGTAAACGTGGAAAGAAAAAAGTTGAGCATCGGCACAGGCGTCTGCACATACATCGAAACGAGCAGGTAGATCGGGTAAAAGATGAACGCGCTTAGATAGTTCGCGGCGATGCCCGCGACGGACGTGAGCGCCAGCCCGCGCTTATAATGGGTGAAATTGTTGGGATTGATGGGCACGGGCTTTGCCCAGCCGAATCCCGCCAGGGCGAAAAACACGAGGCCCAAAATATCGAAGTGCGCCAGCGGGTTCAAGGTCAGCCGCCCGCGGATCTTCGGCGTCAGGTCGCCGCATTTATAGGCGACGAAGGCGTGCGAAAATTCGTGCAGGGTCAGCACGATGGCGACAGCCAATAAACTTGCAACGTAATAGAGGATCATCTGAATAGCCATAGGAAGATTATACTATAAAACGGCCCAAAAAGCAAGGCAACACGCCTCGCCTGCCGGTGATATTTTAGCAAAAAGGAGCGGCAGCACCGCTCCTTTGTAAGCCTTTTGAATTTATTGCCGGCGCTTTGTATTTATTGCAGGCGCTCGGGCACGACGTCGTTGCGGACGAGGTCTTCATAGCTCTGCGGCTTGACGATGTAGTCCGCCTTTCCGTCTTTGACCAGCACGACGGGCGGGATGAGGTTGCGGTTGTAGTTGCTCGCCATCGAATAGTTATAGGCGCCCGTGGAAAGCACCGCCAAAAGATCGCCGCTCTCCGCCTTGGGAAGGCGCACGTTGGCGCAGATGATGTCGCCGCTCTCGCAGCATTTCCCCGCGATGGTCACCGTTTCGGTGGCGGGCTCGTTCGCCCTATTCGCCAACACGGGCGTATATTTCGCCTGATACAGCGCATAGCGCGGGCTTTCAAACATGCCCCCGTCCACGGCGATGTATTTTTTGACGCCCGGGATCTCTTTGATCGCCCCTACCGTATACAGGGTGATGCCCGCCTCCCCGACGATGGAGCGGCCGGGCTCGATGACGAGGTACGGCCGTTTGACGCCGTAAGCGTCCGCTTTTTCTTTGAGTTCCGCGATGACGGCGCGCAGGTAATCGGCATAGCCCTCGCAGGAGATCTTGGCGTCTTCATCCGTATACCAGATGCCGTACCCGCCGCCGAGGTTCAAAACGTCTGTTTGCAGGCCGTGCTTTTCCTGCATCGCGGCGATGAAGGCAAGCATCTTATCGACCGCCAGCGTGAACGACTGCTTTTCAAAGATCTGCGAACCGATATGGCAATGATAGCCCGCAAGGCGCAGATTTTTCTTGCCCGCGGCATAGAGGGCGGTCTGCTCCGCCGTGCCGTCGGCGATCGAAAAGCCGAACTTGCTGTCCGTCTTTGCCGTCTGGATAAAGTGATGGGTGTGCGCCTCTACGCCGGGGTTGACGCGGATGAGGACGTCCTGCACCCTGCCGCGCTCGCCGCACAGCTCGTCGAGCATGTCTATCTCGGAGAGCGCATCGACGACAATGGTCCCCACGCCGCTCTCGACGGCGTAGATGAGCTCGGAACGCTGTTTATTGTTGCCGTGCATATAGATGCGCTCTGCGGGAAAACCCGCCCGCAGCGCCGTGTACAGCTCGCCGCCGGAGACGACGTCGACCCCTACCTGCTCCTGCGCCGCGATCTTATAGATGGCAAGGCAGGAAAAGGCCTTGGATGCGTACAGCACCAGACCGTTGCCGCCGTATTCGCGTTCGATGGCATCGCGGTAAACGCGGCACATATCGCGGATATACTGTTCGTCCATCACATACAGCGGCGTGCCGAATTCTTTCGCCAGCTGCAGCGTATCCGCTCCCCCGATCTGTAAATGGCCTTTTTCGTTTACCTGCAAAGTTTTTCTCTGATTCATTGTATTACCTCGTACCACTTATTGTATCAAAAAACGAGGGAAAATGCAAGAGTTTGTGGAAAATCATTTCAAAAGAATTTGAAAAGGCGGCACCTTGCGATGCCGCCCTCGGATCGTTCACATTCTCTTTTTTACTCGTGCAGGCCCGCCGCCGCGGCGAACTGCATGAAGCCCGCTTCGCCCGCCTCGTCGCGCTTGAACACGGCGGTATTGTCTAAAATATGGACACACACCTTGCCGATGTATTCCTCCACATATGCGTGCGCCGCCTGCTTGGAAGGCTGTTTGCCCTGCCCGAGCATATCCGCGAGCATATGGCGGTGCACGTACAGGTCGTTCGACTCCTCTTCCAGCGCCGCAGGGTCATAGGCGGCGGCCCCGCAGAGGATATCTTCGATGGCGTCCAGCTGCCTCTTCAGCCTGCCGGGCAAGATGAACAGCCCCATCGCCTCGATCAGCCCGATGCCTTCCTTTTTGATGTTCTGATATTCGGGATGCACGTGGAAGATGCCGTCGGGGTAGCGTTCGTCGGTGCGGTTGTTGCGCAGGAGCATGGTGAATACGTATGTATCCCCCACCTTGCGGCAGATGGGCGACACCGTGTTGTGCGGCGTGCCGTCCGTTTCACTCAAAATGTCGCAGGCGGGGCAGGAAAATCCCTTCCACGCCTCGATGATATGCGCGGCGAGCTCTGCCACGGCCGCCTTGTCTTCCCCTTCCACCTGGATACCACTGTTGTACCAGTCGAGGATGCCGACGCGCAGCTGCGGGTATTTGTCCGCAAACAGCTGCCTGCGGATACGCGCGCGGTGCATGGGCATTGTATGGCGGCCGCCCTGGAAATGCTCGTGGTTGAGAATGGAACCACCCACGATGGGGAGCGAGGCGTTGCTGCCGATAAAATAGTTGGGAAGAAAATCGACAAAGTCGAGAAGCTTGCGCACCGTGGTGCCGTCGCAGCGCATGGGCGCGTGTTTTTCGGCGATGGCGATGCAGTGCTCGTTGTAATAGGCATAGGGAGAGTACTGCAGGAACCACTTTTCGCCGCCCAATTCCACCTTGACCGTGCGGATATTCTGGCGGGGCGGATGCGTGCCCGCGCCTTCAAAGCCCTCGTTCTCTTTACAGAGGGCGCACATGGGATACTTGCGCGACTGCGGCGCGCTCAAAAGTTTGGCGATATCCTTATTGTTCTTTTCCGGTTTGGAAAGATTGACCGTGATCTCCAGCACATTGGCGCCGTCGTCGTAGCTCCATTGAAGGTTGCGCGAGATCGCCGTCTTCTGTATGTATCCGTTTTTAACGGAAATATTGTACAGATAGTCGCACGCCGCCTGCGGAGACTGCGCGCGGAGGGCGGCAAACTCCTCGTTGATCTTGGAAGGAAGGGGCGTCAGCATCCCGAAGATGCGCGCACAGTAGCGCTCCGCGTTCGCCTCGTCCGTCAAGCCGTGTTCCACCGCATAGGCGGCGATCGCCGCGTTCAGCTCGTCCGGCACGTCCATTGCCGCCACGTCCGAAACATCCGCCTCGCCTTCGCAGGGCGCCTGCAATTTCAGCTCTGCCAGCAGCGTGTTGCGCATGTAGATCGTATCCACGGGCTGCAAATACAAATTCCGTTCTGCATAGGCGAGCAGCTTTTCCACCAACAATTCTGCGTCCATTTTTTCAACTCCGATACATATTCTCGAGGGAGATCCCCTACATACCTATTATATCGTTTTATGGCGCAATCGTCAAGTGTAAATAAAAAATCGCGCCCGCATGCGGCAACTTTGGCAAGATTTGCGCCATACGGGCAAAATGTGCACCCGCAGGCTGCAGCGCTTTGCGGGCAAAAAAATACCGTGCACGGCGAACACCGTACACGGCTTTTGGTAGGGACAGTAGGACTCGAACCTACGACCTCTCGCATGTGAAGCGAGCGCT
>ERZ1643247.1484-NODE-1484-length-21406-cov-5.485645_pt1 | contig 21406 bp, 28 predicted proteins | sample MGYA00579264_ERZ1643247 | MGnify/ENA primary metagenome ERZ1643247 (study PRJEB29033, sample SAMEA4952262) | chicken gut metagenome | biome: Broiler Chicken; feature: Gastrointestinal Tract; material: Caecum | place: Ireland | collected 2018 | study: Broiler... | reverse complement strand
AGCATCTCCGTATATCTCTGCATCCCCTTCTATTTTGGCATTCCCATATACAACTCCTGTCTCAGAAACCCAGCATCCACCGTCCTGGGAAAGGTTTTCTTTCTTTGCGACAAAACCGCCTAAGTCTCCTTTCAATACAGGATCGCTAAAACTGGATGGCCGGAAGGTTTTCAACGCCCGGATCTGATACAGCGTTTCCCCATTTACTTCTTTCGTGATATCTGTCAACTCATATTTCAGACCGGTTTCGTTCCCGTCTTCAATTGCTTTCGGTTCCCGTCTCTCCTGCTGGACCTGTTTTAACATGGATTCCCGATCCGGAAGTTCTGCCTCCCGTCCCTGTTCCATATATTCCTTACGGATCTCATCGAGAAAGGTAAGATACATCTTATAGGATTTCTCTGTTTCCGCTGTCTTGGATTCCTGATACGTCTGATACGCATTTCTGGCATCTTTTATGGTTTCTTCTATATCATATACGGTTTCTGTCATCCTAAGATAAATAGGCTCTCCTGTGATCTTATTCACACCTTTTAATTCGATCGTTGTCTTCTGGCTTGTGTTTGAAGTACAATACTGCTCTGCTTCCGAACGATTATCTATGATCCGTGTCAATGTTCCTTTCACATTGGGTATTGATGTACATCCTGTGTCATAAACCGGTTTTGCTCTTGATGGATCTTCCAACTTTTTTGACTCCTGAAAGATCGCCATAAGATAAGTCCGATCGGAATAGATATCAGTCTTAGACCGGTCTGTTTCCTCTTTTCCCGCACTGTAAAGATGATACATCCCATCCGCCGCCTGTGTATCTAGGAGAAATCCTTTCATTCCGATATTTTTCAGTTTCTCTTTTGTATCATATATTTCCCGTAAGGCGTCATAATCTAATTCAGTCCCATAACCGTTATCATAGCCATATTGAGCATCCTCTATGATAATCGTCCCGTTTACATTGATCACATCTTTCTGCATACGTCTTGCTCCTTTCTGGTATTCCTTCACTTCTCTTTCTATTTTACCACAAACAAAGTCCGTGTAGTTCCCCTCTGTCAGAGGGTGTGGACAAGCATTCTTCCATGTTTTAGAATAAAATGGATGAATGAAATTACGGCAGAGAAGGAGAAAAACTATGGCGAGTATTGAAGAAAAAGTGGAAGAACATTATAAAGCTCTTCTGGATGACCTGAGCATCCGCCACTTCGGTAAAACGGAAGAGATCAACAGTGCGATCACAAAAGCACTCAAAGATGCAGATTCCAAGTCCGGAGGCTCCGGCGCAAATTATCCGGATATCCGGCTTTTGTTACAGAATAAGACCCGCAGGGATATCCCGGTGATGATCGAAGCGAAAGGCTCCAAGAATAAACTGGAGAAACGGACAACAGAGGGAGAGATCGAACTTATAAGCAATGGGAAAAACCCCAACCGTGCGGTGCAGCAGTTTGCGGTCAACGGAGCCCTCCACTACGGTCTGGCAGTCCTGGAGGAAGGTACATACAATGAAGTCATCATTGTCGGGATCAACGGCACATCCCTGGAAGAGGGGCATGTCAAAGATCCGGAAGCGAAAGCCTATTACGTGGCAAAGAAAAATGACCAGGTTCCGAAAGAGCTGGCTGGCTTTGATTTCGCACAGATGAGGGAGTCCAATATTGACGCCTTCTATGAACAATTGGACAAGCTGTCCCTGACCGAGGCGGAGAAAGAGAAACTGAAACGGGACAAGGAAGAGCTGTTGGAACAGAGCATCAAAGGGATCCACCAGCGGATCTATGATGACGCAACCATGAAGACCCTCTTAGGAACGAATGAAAAGCTGTACCTGTTCTGCGGGCTGATCATGGCCGGGCTTATCACGGAGGGAGTAAAGCCTTTGGAAGCCTCTGACTTTTCCAGCAATGATGATGTGGATGAGAATGACGGCCGCATCATCTTAAGCCGGACAAAATCTTTCCTGCGCAAAAAGAAATGTTCGAAGGATAAGATCGACATGGTGCTCAACTACTTAAATCCGGTGTTTGGGAAACGGGACCTCTGGAAACCGGTGAACGGGGAAAGCATTATCAAGTCGATCTATAAACAGATCAAATCGGATATCCTGCCCCTTCTGGAGAGCAGCATTCACCTGGATTTTACGGGTAAGATCCTAAACAGCTTAAATGACTGGGTCTCCATTGAGAATGACCGGCTCAATGACGTGGTGCTCACGCCCCGGTTCGTGACAAACCTGATGGCCCGGATCACACGGACGGATAAGGATTCCTTTGTCTGGGATACCTGTATGGGTTCCTCCGGCTTCCTGGTCTCTGCCATGGAACTGATGATCGAGGATGCAAAGAAACAGATCAAAGACGGAAAGAAATTGAGTGAGAAGATCGATCATATCAAACATAACCAGCTGCTCGGGATTGAGATCCTGGGAAATATCTATATCCTGGCGGTCCTAAACATGATCCTCATGGGAGACGGTTCCTCCCAGATCATCTGCGGAGATTCCCATAAGGAAGGCCCAAAATTCATTCAGGACCATACGGATACTTTCCCGGCCAACGTGTTCCTGTTAAATCCGCCCTATTCGGCGCCGGGCAAGGGGCTGATCTTCGTGGAGGAAGCCCTGTCCCAGATGGAGACCGGATACGGCGCTGTCCTGATCCAGGAAAATGCAGGTTCCGGACAGGGGGATGTGTATGCGAAACGGCTCTTACAGAAGAACACTCTGACAGCAAGCATCCATATGCCTGCTGACCTGTTCAATGGCAAGGCTTCCGTCCAGACGGCCATCTACCTGTTCCAGGTGAACCGTCCCCATGAGGAGGATGATGTGGTCCTCTTCCTTGACTTTTCCGAGGACGGTTACACCCGCCAGAACCGGAAGAAATCCACCCAGAAAGTGAACCTGCGGAATACAGACCATGCCCTGGAACGCTACGATGAAGTGGCAGCAATCTGTTTGGGGAAGAAACCAAAGACGAATTACTATACAGAAGCGAACGGGCTGGTCATCCGGGATACGATCTCCCTGAAAGGGAATGACTGGACGTTCAACCAGCATAAGAAGATTGATACCACGCCTACGGAAGAGGATTTTAAGAAGACCGTAGCCGATTATCTGGCCTGGAAAGTGAGCGGGATCTTACGAGGGGAGGTTGCCTTGGATGGATAAGAAGTTTAAGTTATTTACCGTTAAACATATTCTTGATGTTACTCAGACCAAATCAGTAGTAGCGAAAAAAGATCTCATAAAGGGTGATATTCCATATGTCACTCGTACTGTGTCAGACAACGGTTATATGGGAACGTGTGGCAATACGGATAAAATAAATCCCGGTAATTGTATTACCATTGGTGCGGAAACGGGCGTTGCTTTCTACCAACCTGCTGATTTTGTTGCTGGAAATAAAGTTTATAGATTAAGTGCCGATGATTTAACTGAGAAACATTATCTGTATTTGGCAGGTGCTTTAAATAAACTTACAAAGAATTATTCTTATTCTAATGCAAGAACACCTGAAAAAATTAAAAAAGAACAAATCCTTTTACCTGTTATACAGGATGAAAGTGGCATTCCTATTATTGATACCGCTTTTCATTATCATGATGATGGTTATATTCCTGACTGGCAGTATATGCAGGACCGCATCGCTGAACTGGAGCAGGACCGCATCGCTGAACTGGACGCTTACCTGAAGGCAACCGGCCTGGAAGATTACGAATTAACAGAGGAAGATAAGGAAGTGCTCTCTCTCTCTTCGGAAGCCGTTTCTGACGAAGGGGATGCTCTGGAAACTGATTGCAGGGATGGGAAGGTAAGGTTTGGGAAGTTTAAGATTGGTGATTTGTTTGAGAAGCCTAGTTTAAAATTTATTCCTAAGCGAGCGTTTAATAAAGCAAAGGACATATCTAAAATTAAAACAAACGAATTTGATCTTCCTCTTGTTAATGCCAAACATGGTGATAATGGTATTATGTATTACGGCAGGAAATCAGAATGGGAATCTGTTTCTATGGGAATTGATATTGTTGCGGATGGTGCAGCAGCCGTTGGAGACGTTTATGTCCAATCACAAGAAACAGGTATATTATATAACGCATATTTAATTAAACTGATTGAGGATATTCATTCAGACAGAGTTCTTTTATATTTCGCCAAATGCATTGAAAAAATTACGAAAGAACAGTTTTCATATGATAAGAAAGCAACCTGGGAAAAAGTAAAAGAGTGTGAAATCAGCCTTCCTGTCACACCCGATGGCGACATTGATTTCGACTACATGGAACGCTATATCCTTGCCATTGAGAAGCTGACGATTGCAGATGTGGTAAAATACCGGGACCAGGAACTGTATGCAGCAAAACAGGCTGTTTGTTAATAGAAATCGAACTTTGACCGGACAGCAGGGTATCGAAACCCTGCTGTTTTTATGCCTGTCAGAGGGTGTGGACAAGCATTCTTCCATGTTTTAGAATAAAAATATTCATAAATGAGGGTTTTAATATTGACATTCGGGCTGTTCGTGTACTATGATATTGCCATGGAAAAGGGGATTCGCCAAATCCCCCTATCTAATGGGAATTCAAGCGGCGTCCGCTACTGCATGGAGTACAAAGAGGGACATCCGTTTCGCTGTAGGAGGCAGGACGAATGTCCTTCTTCTGGTTTATGAAAGGCAGGTGCATAGACCATGGTTGAACAATGGGAACTTGCCCGAAATCTTATCGACGCAAAAAAGGCATTGGATTCGTTATGGTTTATTTCTCAGCATTTGCAGGACTTATATAGTGCCCATGAGCTGTGTTATGACCGACGGAGCAGATATTATATAAATGCCTGTGCCGTTTTGGATAATACTGTATGTAAAAACAGAAATCATAAAAAGCAACTGCAACAAAGCGATTCCATCGTAGTGCAGCTTTTTACAGAACGTGACAAGCATTATGCCCATAAAGATAAAGATTATATGCCGTCTTTTCCATATGCGTCCCTTGAAGCTGAAGCTATATCATTACAGCGAGAATTGCAGCATGTAAGAGAATTATGCAAAGAATATCTTCCTAATATTATCACATTAGATTTTGTATGCTATGACGGTGAATTGTTCAGACGGATTGAGAAAATCAATCCGAAAGATGAAGAACGCATCAAGCAGCAAAAATATCCATTATATAATGCACCCATTGTTGGCAAACCGACATTTTCAGCAAAGGTCTTATATGATATTGATGATTTGAAAATGCTGTCTGATGAAGAACGCAAAGAGTATTGTGTGACAATGGATGACGGTCTCACCTTTGAGGAAGGTTTACAAAATCGTCAGGATATGTGCATAAAAGTTAATGTTCTCTATGATGAGAATATGTGGGTATTACCGAATGAAAAGGCATGGTTTGATATCCTTCAAGCCCGTAAGGATGGCTTCTTTGACAAATTTGGTATCATTCAACCGGATGTTATATGGAATGCTATTGTATCAGGACGATTGCCAGAACCAACTGAAAAAGAACTAAACGAATTACAGCAATTTATGAAAGAAATGAGGTATAACTTATGACAGTTTGTAATGATGGTGCAACTATAAACCGCATGGGCTGTTTCATCCATGCACCCGAAGGAACGTACACGCTGACCGGGACAATGCTCACAGGCCCGAACGGATTCCGGTCTATGAACGTGAACAGCGAAGCCGAAGCTGAGGCAATCGTCATTGGCCTGCACGGCGGGAAAAGATTCCGATAAATGACCGAAGAAAAAAGAAACACCCTGTACTAAAATCAAAAGATTCAGTACAGGGTGTTTTTCAGTAATCTTTGCTTAATTTAATGACATTGGTATTAGAACCCTGCTGTTTTTATGCCTGTCAGAGGGTGTGGACAACCTTTTCCGGATGCTTTAGAATAGGAAGCAGGTAAGAAAAGGAGGCTATAATATGAAAGATAAGAAACTTTCTTTCTGTGAAGATCCCAAACAGGCAAAAAAGCGGAAGACCTTCCAGGTTGTCCTTGACGCTGCTCTCGGACCGGTCTGTGTGGACTTAACAGGGGTTAAAGCAAAGCACGTCCAGGTCACTGTTGGGGACCGGACCAGACATATACCGAAACCTTATGAAGACCTTGCGGAAGAGATCAGTGCAGCGATCCGGAAGATCCGGACAAAGGATGTACCTGCATCAGAGAAACTGCTCGTAGCAAAACTCCTGCGCCGGGACCTTCTTCTCTGTTTGATGGATCCGGTTTTGGACCATTTAACAGATGTTTACCGGGAGAAACCGGCTGAGAACATTCTTGGATTTGATCCCTATGCGGTTGCTGTTTTCGCAGGCACGTTTCTCTGTGCATATCCGAAAACAACAGAAGGAAACGATACTGTAGAAGAAAACCTGGACTTGTTCCCAGAACAGAAGGAGGAGAAAGACTGATATGGAAAAACTACTGATCATTGCGGAGAAACCGTCCGCCGGACGGAACTTCCAGAAAGCGTTAGGAGGCAGTACAGGGACCTTTGAGGGGGACCCTTATGTGATCGTTTACCTGCACGGCCATATCCTGACCCATGAAACACCGGAAAAGGTGGCTTATCCCAACTTTGCCCAGACGGTAGGAACTTTCGGACATATCGAGAACCTGCCCTGGCAGTATACCTGGTTTGATTTTGACAAGCGGGTGATCCCGGCCAATGACCGGGACTTTGCGAAAAACGTGATCGCCGATATCAAAGGCTATTTAAAGGAAGGCTATATCCCGGTCATCGCATCCGACGTGGATGCCATGGGGGAAGGAGACCTGCTGGTCCAGGAAGTCCTCACCTATGTGGGGTATAAAGGAAAGATCTACCGGGAATACCATGTAGATGAGACACCCAAAAGCATCATTCAGGCCATGAAAGAAAAGAAGGATGTAACCGCGAAAAATGACGGCCTGACCGCAGCCACCCCCCGGATGACTCTGGATTGCCTGACTCAGCAGCTGGTCCGCGCGGCAACAGTCACGGTGCAGGAATCAGGCTATAAACTGCCCCGTCCTGTCCCGGTGGGGCGCTTACAGTCCACCATCGTCAAATTCGTAGGAGACCAGTTGAAAGCTCTGGAGGAATACAAGCCTTCCTCCGTCTGGGAGTCCCGGTATAACCTGGATGATATCCTGACGCTGACCAATCCGGAAGTGGAACAGTTTAAGACCAAGGAGGAGTGGAATCCCGGGAACCTGCCCATGGAGTCTGCCGTCAAAGAGGTAAAACAGACACCGGGCCGGACAGCACCGCCCAAAGCCCTCTCCCAGACGGCCCTTGCCAAAGTCATGTCCCAGCGTGGGATCCCCACGAAGAAGACCCTGGAACTGGCTCAGAAGATGTACGATGACAGCGTCATGAGCTATCCCCGTACCGAGGATAACTTCATCACACCGGAACAGTTTACGGAAATGCTTCCTATGGTGGATAACATCATCCGCCTGCTGGGATTATCCCCGGAAGTGTTCACTCACCGAACCCCTCGGAAAACCCACGTAAAAGAGGGGGGAAGCCACGGGGCTCTCCGTCCCGGCGTGAACCTGCCGGATTCTCTGGATGCCCTGGATGTAAAGTACGGCAACGGGGCCTCTGCCGTTTACAAGACGGTAGCGGAACGGTTCCTGATGATGTTTCTGGAGGATACAGAGTGGGTGCGCCACGATTATGAGACTACAGAAACTCCGATTCCATTTACAGGAAGTATCCGGATCATTACCAAGAAAGGGGTTACCGACCCGGATGAAAATACCGATGACATTGCTACCCGCCTGCCGGATACAAGCCATAAGGCCAAGCTCTATGCCCACGAAGTGAAGAGCGTGAAACCGAAGAAACCCACGGAAGCCTGGATCTTAGGACAGCTGATCAAATATAATGTAGGAACCGCAGCCACCCAGGGTTCCACAGTAGCACGGCTCATTGGAAAGGATAATAACTTCCCTCTGGTGGCCGGGAAAAAGACGACCGACGCATTATCTCTGTCGCCCATCGGGAATGTGTCCTATCAGGTGGCTAAAGCCATCTCCCTTGGCACCCCCGAATGCACCCGCAGCTATGAGGAGAAGATCAAACAGGTGGTGAAAGGGGAGACGACCCAGGATGCGGTATTCACCGAATTTACGAGAGTCATGGGGGATGATGTGAAGACCATTGAAGGGTTATCCTTTGACCTGAAAGGCCTTGGGTTTACGCCCATCAGCAAAAAAGTGGAAGGGATCTGGAACGGAGTCAAGGTCAAGATCCCGGATTCCTGTAACGGCTATACGTTCTCCCAGGAAGAATTGAATACCTTGTTTAACGGAGGCAGCGTGACCTTTGAGGGAAAAGATTTTAATGGCAATCTGGTGAAGACGTCGGTCAAACTGGGATATGTCAATTACAAAGGCCATCAGTATGTAGGATTCCATGACGCCAATTACTGCTACGGGATCTGGAATGGGGACGAGATCAAGTTCAAACGTTCCTTCATGGGTTATGCCTTTACGGATGAGGAATGTGACCGTCTCCTTGCCGGGGAGAGCATTACCTTTACGGCACAGGGAAAGGACGGCCCCATGCAGCTCTCCGGAAAACTGGAACGGCAGAAAGCGCCCAATGGTGCAGAGTATGTAGGACTGAAAGCCCAGTTCCCCTTAAGGGAAGGCTATGTGCGCGGCACGTTCAACGGGGAATCCGTCACCGTGAAAGGTTCCTGGTCTGACCATAAGTTTACCGATGAGGAACTGAAAAAACTGTTTGCAGGGGAGACCATTGCCATCAACTATACGAAGAAATCCGGGGAACAGGATAACGTGAACGGCAAACTGGAATGGCAGATATACCAGGGAAAACGGTTCCTTGGGTTTAAGGCACAGTTTGAGAAGAGAAAAACGAACAGACATGGAGGTTGATCACTATGGATAATAAACAATTCTTGATCCTTGCAGGTGTTGGCGTGGTATGTACAGTAGTTGTTGGTGTTGTCGGCAGCTGCGTGAAAGAGATCGTCAAAACGGTATTGGCAAAGTAAGAGGAGGGGTTTTATGGCTGGAATTCTGATCGGAAGCCTGTGTATTCTGGATACGGCATTTCTCTGGCTTCTTGTAGCTGGAAGTACGACTTCATCCTCTCGTAGAGAGGATGACCTGGCACAGCTTCAATATATTTATGAATATAATCTGCGGAAACACCGGATATAAAACAAAAACCCGAAAAAAAAAAAGACGGACAGCTTTTCGAAAAGCTGTCCGTTTCTGTTTCTTGATATCTTCCTTTATGCCCGATCGGCGACATTTATTCTGCCTCTGATGCGTTTCAATCCGCACTTCTTTACATGAGTGACTCTTTTTTGACCAGTTAAATTATTCTGCCTCTGATGCAAAATATTCCATGGATGTGATCTCTTCCCCGTCCGGATTCAGATAACGGACGATGATAGATGGATTCTCCAGGCTGTCTACCATGCTGGGCAGAACAGAAGCAATGCTCTCAAAGGTAGAAGAAAGGGCTTCCATCTGGGAGTCCAGGACGTCTTTCGTCATAGCTGCTGTCATGTCTGCATCCTCGATGGTGAAGTTGTAGACCAGTGCCTCCCCATCTGCGGCAAGTTCACAGGACATTCCGGACTCTTCCAAGGATGCCATCTGGGATTCCAGCTGCTCGCTCATAAGGTCGGAATCCAGCATTCCCTGAATGCTCGTAAATTTCCCATCTTCTGTCAGTTCATAGCTTCCGGCGGCTTCCTCTTCCTCTGTTTTCTCTTCTGTTTCCGGTGTTACGGTTTCCTCCGTCTGAACCTCTTCCTTTTCCTGTTCCTTGTCTTTCCCGGATCCGCAGGCTGTCATAGACAGGATCAGCAGGAAGGCGCAGGCAAACAGCCCGCATCTTTTTGCCAGGTTTTTTCTTGGTTTCATTTTACTCATTGCTCCTTTTGTTTGTTTATTTGTTTGTTTCAATCCGTATTCTCCGTATATAGATGTAGCACATATTCCCTTTGGACAAAAACCGAAAGCTGTGAGCGGCTTTCGGTTTTTGTCCCGCTGCTCTGAGGGGGTGGAGCAGCCAGTCTGTATTTACCTTTTTCGGAGAAGATAAAAAAGAATGAAAAAACAAGCGGCAGGTTTCTACCTGCCTCTTTATTATATCGTTTCTCTCTTTTCCTGTAAAGAGGGTGTGCTATTAAACCGGAACGGTTTCCACTCTTCCTTAAAATAAGTCCTGCGGTAATCCTCCACTGCGGTCAGGAAAGATGCTACAGAAACGGTATCCCATTCATCGAAATAGCAAGCCTGCTCTACTGCATTGCGGATGCTGTTGATCTGCTCCCATTTTCGGTAATGGTTCGGTTCCTTTTCCATCTGGCTGTACACATAGGCTGTGATCTTATCGTAGGCATCCATCCGTTTGATCCTTCGATTGGGCTTTTTTGCAACCGGCAGGAGCATCTCTTCCACTTTCTCTACCCGGTAATTCCATGCACAGCGGAACCCATGTGCTTCACAAAGCTCTTCCGGAAACTCCTGAAAGAATTCCGGATAAGTCCCTTCGTATTCCCTCGCAGCAGCCATCATCGCTTCCGGCAGGGAGAAGTCTTCCTTACCGGAGAAGATCTGACAGATACAGATATCTGTCTGTCCATTTTCTGCCGGCATCATGATCATCTGGTACCGTTCCTTTTCCGGAAGCTCCTTTACCGTTTCCAGTGCTTCTACGAGCTGATCCCAATAGGGTTTCGTTTCATCTGGCTCCTGTTCCCAGAGATAGTAATGGACCGCTCTTGGAACAAAGGCAGTATCCTCGTCCCGTTTCTGCCGAAGCAAATATCCATAAAGGTCCTTTTCCGCCAAAGGCTGTATCAGGTAGGGGAGCAGGGCATCCCGAAGTTCCGCCGGGATCAGGTTTTTCTTACAGAGAGCTCTGAGCAGCTGGGATTCTGTAAACTGTCCCTCTTTCCAGGCCCCCTTTGCCTCTTTCAATTTTTCCTCTGCGTCCTTTGCTGTTTCAGGTACCTTTAATAACAGGCGGTAAAGGGCGCTTGCCTGTTCCTCCATGACCCATTGGAGCCTTGCGGTTATCTCATAGTGACCGTTCCTTTCCCTCCTGCGCTTCCTGCACTGGATCCCTTTCCGGAGGTTTTCCCTGTAAGAGTTCGCCCCATCCATAATACTCAGGTATACGATCTCGTCTGCGGCATCCGCCGCTTCGGAATCATCACAGAGATGCCCGTTCCCATTCGAATACTGTTTCACATCGTCCCGGACCTTCAGCCAGAGCAAAAGCTGAAAGATGGGATACTGTTCCTCCGGCTTTAATTGCTGGAACAATTTTTCTGCGATCTGTCTTTCCTTCTCCATTTTTTTACTCCTTTCCGGTATATCTTTGTTCAATCCACTTTTTTGTATAAGGAGGACACCCTTTCCTTTACAACAAAATGAAGCCATTCTGTCGGGAAATGTGTTTTCCGGTAATCTTCTACAGCTGTCAGAAGGGAAGATACAGCAATTGTGTCCTGTGCATCAAAATCACACTGATCTACCGATTTTCGGATCGTATAGATCGCTTTCCACCTCTCATTGTCGTCGGTATCCTCTTCATCCATCTGTCCGTAGACATATTTCGTGATCTCGTCATAGGCGTCCTGCCGTGAGATCCTTTGTTCTGAATCTTCTTTTAATAAAGGCTCTGTCGGTGTCAGGGTATGGACAGCTGTAATCGTCTCGATTCTTTCTACTGTAAATCCATGATCCATGCAGATCCGTCTCGGGACGACTGTGAGAAAATCCATTATGGAAAAGGATGAAACATCCACAGCGCCGGGATGTTCTGCTGCATATTCCTTTGCGGCTTCCTTTATAGCTCTTATAAGTGAAAAATCCGGATCCTCGGAATAAATCTTACAGGGAACATGGATCGCTGTGTCATTGCTCTGAGAGAGTACCAGAAGTTCATAAGACTTCCCGAACGTTTCCGCCGGCTTTCTCATCTTTTGTGTATCTGTGATGGCTGTCCAAAGACTGTCCCAATAGGTCTTGTCCCAATCCTTTTCCATCTCATAGGCATAATAACGGCTTGCTTTTGCGAGCAGGCTCTTATCAACTTTCCGCCGTTTCCGCACCAGATAGCCCCGCATATCCTCGCAGACCATCGGCTCCAGCAGAATTGCATAAAGAACTTCCCTTTCCTCCGGATCCAGCAAGTTCTTCCCGTCCTGACTGATGGCCTCATTGGAAAAATTCTTTAAGACTTTCAGCAGGCAGCCTTCATCCATGGCATGCAGCCACCGGACCTGTTCCTGGTCCCCGTAACTTATCATCTGCCCTTTCTGGTCAACAACATACTGCCATGCTGCCTCCAGATTGTCCCGGTAAGTCTTTGCCGGATCCCATCCGCCCTGATAGACATAATAATCTACGGCTTTGGTCAGGGTTTTCCCGTCACAGTACCAGCCTTTCTCCTCTACCATCTGTCTTACATCTTTCTGGATATGAAACCATCTCAGATATCGGAAGATCAGATAACGGTCTTCCGGACGGATCTTCTTCGTGATCTCTTTTATTTTTTCCGTTACTTCCATGATATTCCCCTTTCTCAAATATCATAATCGTATGAATGTTTTGGTTCCGGGAGCGCGATCCTGAGAAATGGTGCCAATTCCCCTTCCAGCTTTACCTGATAACCAGCTTCCTCAAAGAGGGCGTGGAACAGAAAGGTTAAGTCGTCTACCTCATCGCTGTAGTCGTCATAATATAAACTGGAGGAACTTTCCATTTCATATCCTTTCCAGCGGCAGTAGATCTCGGTCATCGGCACTCTTAGATACCGAAGATCCTGATGGGTCAGCTCCTGGATCAGTTCGTTGATGAGAGGTGCAAGACCCGGCGCTTCTTCCAGTTTTATACCGGTCAGGCCCAGCCGTGCTTTCGCTTCATAGATCTCTTTCTGTACCCGTCTCCTGCGACGGTTCCATGCGGTTTCTGCGGTACAGAAACGGACCGGATTGATCTGTTCCTCTTCGATCGCTGCAAGGTCAAAGAAAACGCCTGATAACTCTTCCGGCTTCTGGCCTTTACATTTCTCTTCCTCTGTTCCAATTCCCATGGAACAGGTAGGAAGATACTTGCAGTACATACAGCGATCTTCGTTTTCCTTCAGATATTTATGAACGGTCCTTTTCTCAGCCATGTTATTCTTCCTCCTCTTTTGCATCACTAAATGCTTTGATCAGATCCTGGAGCGCCGGCTCTTCCAGAAAGGCTTTCCCTTTCTCCAGGATTGTTTTTGCCACCTCTTCCTGGAACACCCGTTCCGTGGCTTCTCTCGTGATAACTACATAGGATCCAGTGGGGTACAGGTTATCCTGGATCGGGGGCTGGTCTCCATTCGGGGTTGTCATCACGCCCATGAGCAGGATATTCCCTTCGAACATGGCCTTGCAGGCGTCACAGGGTTCATAGTCAAGACATACGTTTTTCGGCGCCTCTGCGTCTCCTTTTAACTTTCCCATAAGGACCAGCTCATTCTTCGGCTTTCCGCAGAAGAAGCACACGGGTATGGTCGGATTTAAGCCATGTTTGGGACTGATTCGAATTGATTTTGACATGATAAAATCTCCTTTCATTTGAAACTAAAAAAAAACGCCTGTTCAGGTAACAGGCGTTTTCATGGAGGTAGTACATTTTGTACCTTTCACACTCCCCGTATGGAGAGTGAATACGAAGATGAATGATTGTCCGGCCAGTTCCCCGGCCTGTTTTTATTATAGGGTCTTTTCACCCGCTTGTAAAGAGGGTGTGATCAGAAGGCAAAGGGGGCGAAATCCGGGTAACAGTTCCTGCGCCAGGTTTCCACTGTCTTTGTGACAGAATCTTTCCGATAGAGCCGTCCGATGGCATTCCCAGTGTCCCGAAATTCTGCATGGTTCATGCAATAGTTGCGCAGAGTGTTGACCAGATCCCATTTCTTCTGATGGCTGGCGTTTGGCAGCTGTTCGTAGATATAAATGGTCAGCCGGTTAAACAAGTCTACATTGGTCGCCCAGTGGGAACGGTCCTCCGGCGTTCGCAAACGCAGGGAAGAGGAATGAAGATCCAGGGCACTTAACAACTCTAACAGGTGCTGAAATCTTGGAGATTCCCCGAGCGGGATGGGATAGACTTTGGCCTGATCGGAAAGCTCCTCCTTATGATCCCTCAGATAGGCTTCCCCTTCCTCCTTTGTCAGAAACAGGACATCCGGGCGAAGGCAGGGCACTTCCCGGATATAACTGACCCGGATAGGCGTATGGTCCATGATATAGTCATGGAATGCATAGGGTTTCAACACAATATATCCATCCCCTTCCACTGCCAGAATCTTTTCATCTACCAAGTGTTTTAACTGGGCATAGCTTAAATCCTCCAGGATCTGTTCCTGAGTCACCTCCTCCGGCCCTCCGATCACGTCGCTTTCCTCTACAAAGCGCACGTACTGCTGGTTTCCCCTGGTAGTCTCCTCTTTTCGGATATCCCAGATTCCGTAACAAGCAAAGACTGGGTCTCTCTTCTGGCTCTCCGACAGATCATCCTGTATTCCCTGGAGGAACTTCCGCTCCTCCCTGATACTCTCTAACATCGTTTTTCCATCTCTCTTTCCTTTGTGTTCAGTAAAAGTTCCATCCTTTATTATAATACAACAGGAAAAAGCTGACAATTGGGTGTTTTTATACGGTTTATTCCTCATCCAATGGTCCCATCACACGGGAGAACATCTCCCTTGCATAGAAGTGCCCCTTTCCTTCTCTGTCCCTCAAATAATAGAGATAGGGGTGTGACGAGTTTTCCAAATATCCCCGGACTGTGCAGATGGTCCCTATGGGAAAACCTTCCTCCTCAAATCCATTTTCCTTCGAGCGTTTTACCAGGACTATTACCGTATCACCTTCCTGGATTTCTTCCTCCCATTCCAGATGGACGCCGCAAAAGGGACAGTCCGGCGTTCCTTTTGGAAAACTTAAATGATGGTTTCCTGCCGCTTCACAAATCGGACAGGAATATTTGATGTACGGTGTCTCCCCGTTCTCCTCATAATGCCGGGCAAGAGGGACGATCTTTGTCCTTGCCTTATTTGCCGGTGTTCTTCGAATGGTTCCATAGATCATAATATTTCTCCTTTCCTATCGAATCTGTCCATTCCATCTCTGGCAGAAGATCTGCCAGTGGCGGGCAAGTTTTCCGTCCTCTGTCCGGATCGTGCCGTGAGATAAGTCCCATTCAAATTGGAGATCTTTATAGGCCGATACCTGCAACAGGGCCTCCGGCAGCCAGGGGATCTCTCCCTTGATCCGTTCCTTCATTTCCTCCCTCGCTTTGTCCAGCGTCGGGTGGACACTGAGCTGGATGGACGCATGGCTGATATCAAGGAGCAGATACCACATAGGCTGGTCCTTTCCCTCATCCATTTCCTGCAACACTTTACGAAAGGCTTCCGCTTTTGCCTCGATCCGGTCATATTCCGTGTAGACGCAGGGCAGATCAGAATCTTCTGCCAGGCGGTCCGCCTGTGCCTGATAGATATCCCTCAAGCATTCAATTTCCTTTTGCAGTCTTAACATCCGTTTTTCCCCTCCTTTAGTCCTGTTTTTAATTCTGAAATAGGGATCCCGGTTATTCCCGGAAAATCCAGGCCTTTTAGTACCACGATCCCATCATCCTGGATCCTTAAAATCTCTCCGCAATGATGAATCTGATCCTGAGGATCAAAGAAATAAACGCCTTTCTTCTGTTCCATCCGCTGTTTTACATCTTCTCTTGTCATCGTTTCCTTCCCTCTCTGATCCGGACACATGTCATTTCCCTGATCCGGTCAAATCGGATCTTAGAACTGTCTGGTATCTTCTTTTCCATGTTCCATTCCCGGACCAACTGCTCTACTTTCTCTTCCGTCAATGCAATGGGGCATTCTCCATCCCCTTCCCATGTGGTTCCGTTCCAGGTTGGTTCCTTCTGAAAGGCGTGCAGCGCCCTGTCTGTTTCCCTGGCAAGGAAATGGTAACCGCCTTTTCTTTTGAGAGCTTTTATAAAAAGATCTGTCATAATATCCGGCATATTCTTTTCCTTTCCTGCTTTTGTTCTTTCATGGTATAATAGGGGTTTGGGGGCAAACGCCCCCACAAGAAAGTCCCGGAACGTCTGTTCCGGGACAGTCTATCCGTTGGGATAGGATTCACAAGTCTTCAGCATCCTCGGCGTCAACTGGTAACGGATTTCGTCCATTTCCTTTGAAAGCTGATATTTCTTCCATTTGATATAGGGACTTAAGGTTCCTTTGATGGCACCCTTTTCATGAGGTTTCCTTGTGATCAGTGTGAAAGCCTCGATCCCTTCCACTTCCAGATTCTCCGGATCCATGGCCACATAGCATTCTGGGAACGCTGTCATATCTTTCAGATGTTCCAGGATATCCTGCATCTCCGGGAAGCTGACTTCATCTGCTTCTGAGAGAATGAAATGGACTTTCCGGGGATCCGCCTCATCAATCGTTCCACCATTCCAATAGAAATCGAATTGGTATTCGTTCCCGTCCTTATCCCGGAAGGTGTAACCTCCCGGTGTGATCCCATCCAGTGTTTCTGCGGATGCGTTTAAGCGCAGAATCAGTTCCGCCCCTATGATCATTTCCTTTGCAATATTGATCGGTATCATGCTTTGTCCTCCTCCTGCCAAAACTCATCAAACCCCTTCCTTTATGGAATAGGAACTGGAAATACGGACTCGCCGTTTCCCACAGTACAGGTAATTTTCCCCTGTCTTTCTCTTTTGATAAATGTATCCTGGTTTCAGGACCACTTTCATCTGTTCCTTTTTCTGGCATTCCTGTATGGTATACTGTCTGGAAAGCATGCTGGCCACAGGATGTTCCCAGTGGGAAACATACGCGACAACATTTGGGATTCCTTTATACGACAGTAAAAGCCCTTTCTCCCTCCATTGTCCCTGTTTTTGAATATGGGCTGCCAGATAATCCAGATGATTTTCTAAATGTTCCAGAATATAGTCCTCATCTAATGAATTGTAATAAAAATCTATTTCCGTCGCCATCATAGTTCCTACCCACAGCCAGACATGTTCCTCATTTGGGCTATCTCCCAGATAGAGCAGAAGCCTTCGGTCCTTACAATACCAGAGGTCATATTTCTTTGCCTTCCGATACGTAAATTTCTTTGTTTTCACTCTTCGTCTCCTCTCCAGATCGTTCCGCATTTACTCCTGCACTGTTCCTTTACATATTGCAAAAATTCATCCGGCGTGCTGACTTTCTTCCCCGGATACTGATGATTCCAGGGCTGTTCAAACAACACCGGATAACTTGCTTTCGACTGTCCTACGGTATGGTCATTATCATCCAGCAGGAAAGTAAACGGAACAGTCTCTTTTCCCGGCCCGATCCGAAGCTGGTCCTCCCGTAACAGGGGGGAAGAAGCGTTGAATCTGATTTTTCCGGAATGCATAATGTTCCGGATAAGGGTTGGTGGCAATGATCACCTTCCCGATCTCGTTTAACTTCGGGATCACAGTGAGCCACTCAGGCAGAGGCCTCTGCCGGTCATACAGCTCCATGCCCCGGTAGATTGGCTCTAAAAGCTTTTCCCCGCTGGACCAGTCACAGATATGATTTAAGGTAAGCTTCTCACCTTTTGTTCGTTCGTTATAGATCTGGATTGCCACTGCGTTTAAAGGGGCGATCACATCGTCCCAGTCAATGGCAAAAGTAAGTTCTTTGCCCATCTTATTCCCCCTTTACTTTATGAATAGTCACCGGCAGTTCTTTTCCTGCCCCGGATACGAACACCGGAGGGATCCATTTCACGATCCGTTTCGTCCGGCCTTTGCCGGTCCAGTAATGATGCCAGTGAGCGCTCCGCACATGGCTGGTTATGGTCCGTTTCTGTTTCGGCGCCGGTTCTCCTTCATGGATATAAACAGTCCGTACCTTCTTTCTTTGTTTTCGGATCACATTCCCATAACGGACACCTACATCCTCCAGCTTTAATTCCTTCTTCTGTGGTTTCTGCACCTTTTTCCCGGTATTTACTACTCGTAGTTTCGGACTTTCTTCCACATCCGGTTTCAGGGAGGAAAGATAGAGCATTCCCTGTAACAGGAACAGGAGCAGTTTCTGGTCATGGTCTGCTTCCTTTTTCTGCTGGAAGGTTATGGCCCAGCCATCCTCTGTTTCTTCCAGAAGTCCCTCCCGTTTCAGGTCTTTTCCGGAAAACAGAATCGGATGCAGCCGATTCTGGTCGTCACCGGGAAATGGTGCGGCCACTTCCAAGACACCCAAATTGGGTAAATCTCCCTTGCTTTTATCAAAGCCAACGTAAAGGAACAGCCCGAGATCCGGTGTAAAATAGGGCAGGTCTTCCAGGTCCAGATAATAGCATCGAAAAGGCAGGTGCTTTAACACATCTGCCGGGATTCGGACTGCTGTCGTTTTTAACAGTTCCTCCGTAAATTCCGGGTCAAAACGGTAAGCCTGTTTGTGGGTATTCCAGCAAGTCATGATCCCCCGGATGCAGCAGAGTTTTCGGTAAGCATCCCGGCATTCTTTATAAGTTCCTTTCTCCGGAGCATCTTTTTGGTGATAAACCCGCAGCAGCATCTGATTTAACTCTGAATACGGCCCGTCATAATACGCCTTACAAAACGTACTTCCCAATACCCAGTTTAGAAACTCATCCAGATTTAACTGTTCCGACTTGCCGGTCATAAATTCCTGGATCAAAGGATCCTGGGCTTTTACCTTTTCTTTCGCTTCCTTTGGAATCTGGATCTGTTCCCAGATCTTCAATGGCAAATACAGTTCTGACATCCTCTCACCCGCCTTTCCTTCCACATTGTTCCTTCCTTATTCCCTTTCCTGTTTTGACCGATCCTGAAACGATTCACAGGCCCTGCTGCCCGGCCGTTTCAGAACAAAGACAGGGTGGCTGTAACCATGAGCCCCAAGTTCGAAACGCATCCGTTTTCCACAATGGCGATATAAAACCCCGTTACAGAAATTTTCTCTGTAATATTTACATTCCCCGCAATGTTTCTCATTTGGTTCTTCCAGAAAAGCTTCCTGTTCGACCACAGTAACGGGTTTTGTCTCCTCCCGATAAACTCGTTCCTGTTTCTGTTCTAAATACTGGATCCGTTTCATTGATGCAGTGATATAAATAAGATAAGCCAGGGCACTAAGTGCAACAATGATAAAAATAATCAGCACAGCAAACTGTACGACAAAAAGTGCTTCCAACATTTACGATTCCTCCCTTTCTTCCTCTGTTCTGTGATTTCCCAGTGACAGATCCATTTTCCGCAGTTCCTCCATATTTTCTTTACTGTAAGGTTCCAATACCATGCCCAGCCCTTCATCTGAAGCGATAGAAAAACCATAACGGCGGCTTAACTGATCCAGAGCGTCAAAGAACGCTTCCACCCGTTCCGGCTGCCGGACCAGCCTTCCGCTTACCTGATCATATACCCGTAAGACTTGTGCTTTTGGAAGACCGTACCGGGCTCGTTCCTCGTTTACCATTCTCTCATAAAGTTCCATGGCTTCCTCCCTGGTATCCGCATACCGGCGGATCCGGAAATCTACTCCATTTCCCACATGGCCCCGTTTTCCATGAACGCCAAAGAGGATTCCTCTCCTTCCCTGATAGAAACTGCCTTCCACCGGAGAACACCGGTATTTGGGTTTCTTTGTTCTTGGATCCAGTTCGTAGGCGCAGGCCCAGATGGATCTGCCCTCCTCCATAAATGTAACGGCCTGCTCCTTCGTTAAAATTCCATAGATCATAAATTTCTCTCCTTATTCATGATACGGCTCACAATTGGGACGCCATGCGATCAGGTTTACGGTTACTTCCTCATTATTGCTTGTCCAATACCACACACCATTTTTAAAATAGGCGAAGGCATTGCAGCGGGGTTTCTTATCGTAGTGGCTCAGATAGGTCACCTGGACATCTACCTCCTCATAGGGCGGTTCTGAGATCAGATACCAGCCTCCCCTCTTCGGAATGAACGGGGCAGGAATATAATCGTCATAGACGGTGTCTGTCAGCTGTTCCAGCTTTTCTCTCCGTTTTGTCACCAGTTCATTGTAAAGCTCTACAGCTTCTTCATAGGTATCCGCATACTGGCGGGAATAGTATGAGACACGGCCGGACTTTCGCAAAGTTCCACCCTTTCCGAAGACTGCGAACTGACATCCGGGTGTGATCATCCCCTCTACCGGTGTCTGTTTTAAATAAGGATACAATGTTTCATTGTTAATCTCATAAGCGCATGCCCAGAGACGGTGTCCTTCCGCTGCAAACTGATCTGCCTGGATACTATCAATTTTTCCATACTTCATATTACTTTCTTCCTCTCTATCTCAGGATTACAATTCAGTCGTCCTGCATAAAAGAATATCCACCCGGCCAGAACACTTCCCGGTGTTCCCAGATAGTCATACTCAATATGAGGCCTCTTCCATGGATCTTTCCCTGAAATCTGCAACACATAGACAGCTTTCCGTCCGTGAGACAGAAAGCCGATTGTTCCACGGGTTACCGCTACATCCCATCCTGGCAGGAATCGATACCACTTGACTGATTTCTTCATCATTTCGTCCTCTTTTCCATAGACTTGATCAGTGAAAACATCTCTGAAATCAGAGTATGATAAACTTCTTCATCTTCGATCCAGTAACAGATCTTTCCCTTTCGACTTTTCCCTTTCCCGCAGATCTTCTGTTCTACCAGATACTCTATAAAGAAATCATCAACAAACTCATCGGCAAACCGTCCGTCCTTTTCTCCCAGAACAGGAATAGGATGCGTGATCTCGAATAGTTCCACTGTATCTCGGACCACGGATACCGGAAACTGCCTGGATCCGTCAATACTGACAGCCAGTGACAATAAGGGCGCCTCCTGGACTTAGATCTTTCCCTTTTTCATCTTTCGGAATGAAAATGTAAGTTCTGTGTTTTCCAGCTGCCGCAGAAATTCCTGATACGAGTCTTTCAATTTTTCCAGATCCTGGATAATATATGTTGACTTTAAGATCTTCCCGCCTGAGATCACTTCGTTACTTGCTAGGATTCCTCGCTTTACCAGTGCCCTGTCTGCAAAGAATGGACATTTCACGCCCCCTTTTCGGATTTCCTGCTGTCCGTCTGCGTCCGGTGTAATATGAAGTAACGTTTCATAAGTATCCATTACATCCCGTGCGGATAGTTCGACTCCTTCCCACTGGATCACCGAGACCATGGCTGGCTGGATGGTACAGCCGAAATCCCAGTCATCGCTGTAGATCTCTTTTAATGTTCTCATTTCTTTCCTCCTTTAAGGATTATTTGACACTCCCACGGTTAAAACCGTGGGATTCCTGCTTCTTTGACCTTTGCCTG
>ERZ1643247.1479-NODE-1479-length-21479-cov-62.158934_pt1 | contig 21479 bp, 18 predicted proteins | sample MGYA00579264_ERZ1643247 | MGnify/ENA primary metagenome ERZ1643247 (study PRJEB29033, sample SAMEA4952262) | chicken gut metagenome | biome: Broiler Chicken; feature: Gastrointestinal Tract; material: Caecum | place: Ireland | collected 2018 | study: Broiler... | reverse complement strand
CATGCGCTTGAAGCGCCTAATCAAGCCACCGGCTCAGCCGGTGGTACTTGACTTATAAACTTTTTAAAAATGCGATCAAAAGCTGCCGTTGTTTGGGGGATAGGGAAGAAACCGCAGAGGCGAGATCTTCCTGTTCGTCTGAAATATTAAAGAAGTCTTTCAGGCTGATACCGAGCGCGTCGCAGACCATGCGCAAATGGCCTACGGTTATATCTGCCTGCCCAAGTTCGACACGCCGCAAATGCGTCTGTGCAATGCCGGCCCATTCTGCCAATTTGTTTTGCGAATATCCCGCGCTTTCACGGAGTTCTCTGATTCTGTTACCTACGTTCATGGCACACCTCAATTATTCTTATAAGAATAATTTTAGAGGATTTTACAGAATTGGTTAGCCTTATAATGTTGTTAATTTAGTCTTAAAATGCTATAATGTTATCGCTATAAGACTATTCTAAAGGGAAATGGTGGGGTAATGGTCGATATTATCAACAACACAAGTAAATTACTCGGCGACGACTTAAAAACAGAAATCAAAGAGGGGAGTCGTTTGCGCATTGCGGCGTCGTGTTTTTCCATTTACGCATATGAGGCCTTGAAAGAAGAACTTGAGAAAGTGGAGGAACTGCGCTTTCTGTTTACGACGCCGGCTTTTTTATCGGAACAGTTAAGTGATCCTGTCAAAAAGGAAAAGCGGGAGTTTTTTATACCGAAATTTTCGGAAACGGGCATTTGCGGTACAGAGTTTGAAATTCGCCTAAAAAATAAGATGACGCAAAAGGCAGTTGCGCGCGAGTGCGCCGATTGGATCCGGCGCAAAGTAAAACTCAAATCGCTGAAAGAACCAATCGCAACGCAGACGATGATCAACATTGCGGAGGGCGATTCATACATACATTATACGCCTGTAGAGGGGTTTACGACCGCTGATTTAGGTTACGAACGCAACAACAGCAACCTCATCGGCATTATGAAGACAGACATCCCCGAACAGAGTAAATTTTTTATCAACGAGTTTGACCGCTTGTGGAACAATGGAGAAAAACTCGAAGACATTACAAACGCCGTCGTGGACTACATATCTTCGTGCTATAAAGAAAACGCGCCCGAATTTATTTACTTTATCATTTTGTATAACGTTTTCAGTGAGTTTTTGCACGACCTCGACGAAGATTATATGCCCAACGAGGCGACGGGTTTCAAAAACAGCATCATCTGGAATAAACTGTACAATTTCCAAAAAGACGGTGCGGTGGGCATTATCAATAAGTTGGAACGCTACAACGGTTGCATTTTGGCGGACAGCGTGGGGCTCGGTAAAACATTTACGGCGCTCGCGGTGATGCAATATTATTCGCTCCGCAATAAGTCTATTCTCGTTTTGTGTCCTAAACGGTTGGAGCAGAATTGGACACAATATCAGGGCAATAAGACGACGAACATTTTTTATAAAGACCGTATCCGCTTTGACGTTCTCTTCCATACCGATCTCGGCAGGGCGTCGGGCAGGAGCGGTAATATGGATCTTGCCACGGTAAATTGGGGCAATTACGATTTGGTCGTTATCGACGAAAGCCACAATTTTCGCAACAACAATGCGGTGCGGCGCGACCGCGATACCCGTTACGACTTTTTGATGAAGCGCATCATGCAGGACGGCGTCAAAACAAAAGTTCTGATGCTTTCGGCAACGCCCGTCAATAACCGTTATAACGACTTAAAAAATCAACTCTTGCTCGCCTATTGCGGCGACTATACCGAAATGGGCGAAAAACTTGAACTCGGCAGAGATGTGCAGGCGATTTTCCGCAACGCACAACGGGTGTTCAACGCATGGAGCAAACAGCCTGCCGAAGAGCGCAAGGCGAAAGATTTGCTGGATAAGCTCGACATCGATTTTTCCGTTATTTTGGACAGCGTTACCATCGCGCGCAGCCGCAAGCATATCCAAAAGTTTTACGATGTGAACGATATCGGCAAATTCCCGCGCCGCCTGCCGACGAAATCGTACTATCCCAATCTGACGGACGATCCGACGGTAATGAATTACAAAGAGATCTACGACAAACTGCTTTCGATGACGATGAACGTGTATGCGCCGCTGGCAAAAATATTCCCGTCGCGCCTCGAAACGTATGAAGAAAAATATCAGATCGACTTAAAGAGCGAAGACGTGCGCGCCAACGCATTGGGGCAGGGGCTGGAACGGCAGAGAAACCGCGAAAGCGGCATCAAAAAGCTGATGACGATCAACCTTTTGAAACGGCTGGAAAGCAGTGTGTACGCTTTCCGCCTCACGCTCGAAACGCTGCTCAAAACCAATCGCGACGTGTTGCAAAAAATTGACGCTTTTCTCGCCGGCGATACGGCGGTTGCGATCGAAAAAGAGGTGTTCGATTATGCCGTGATCGATCCTGATGACGACGATTCTTTTGCCATGACGAAGGTTTCTGCGGGGAAAACGATTCATATCAACCTCGCCGACGTTGACGTTGTAAGTTGGAAACGCGACATAACGCACGACATGGAGATATTGAATGCCGTGTATTCTTCCATGCAGCGCGTAACGCCCGAAGAGGACAAAAAACTCTCCGAACTCAAAACGCTCATCGACGAAAAACTGCAAAATCCCATCAACGCGGGCAATAAAAAGTTTCTTATCTTTTCCGCCTTTGCGGATACCGCCGACTATCTGTATCAGAACCTTTCCAAATATATGCTCGAAAAGTATGGGCTATATACGGCGGTGATAACGGGCGGTAACAAGAACAAATCCAACGAGGGCGGCTCGCCGCAGACTGATCGACTGCTCACGCTGTTTTCGCCCATCTCCAAGCAGAAAGACAGAATTTATCCGAACGACAATAAAGAAATTGACGTTCTCATCGGTACGGACTGCATTTCCGAAGGGCAGAACTTGCAGGATTGCGACATCTGCATCAATTACGATATTCATTGGAATCCCGTCCGTATCGTGCAGCGGTTCGGGCGGATCGACCGTATCGGCAGTAAAAATGAGTGCATTCAGCTCGTGAATTTTTGGCCGGATATTTCGCTGGACGAGTACATTAATCTCAATAAGCGCGTAACGGCGCGCATGACGATCGTCAACGCGACAGCGACCGCGGACGACAACATCATCTCCGAAGAAAACGAGGAGATGGACTACCGCAAATTGCAGCTGAAAAAATTGCAGGAAGGCACGTTGCAGGACTTGGAGGACGTGGACGGCAACATCTCTATAACCGACCTCGGCTTGAACGATTTTGTGATGGATCTCGCTGCCTACCGTAAGGCGAACGGCGATCCGAAGGGCGTTACAAAGGGTTTGCTCGCCGTCGTTGTGGCGGACGCGGAAAAGGGAATCGAGCCGGGCGTGATATTCGTGCTGTGCAACCGCAACAACGGCGTAAATATCAATCGTCAGAACAGGCTGCACCCGTTCTATCTCGTGTATATCAGAGACGACGGCGAAGTAAAGTACAACCATTTAGACGTAAAGCACATTCTCGACGTTTTGCGTGCGACGAGCAAGGGCAAGAGCGAACCGCTCGCCGAACTTTGCCGCAGTTTTAACCGGGAAACGCACGACGGCGCGAAGATGAACAAATACAACGCTTTGCTCGAAGACGCCGCCATGAGTATCGTGCAGGTCAAAAAAGAGGGAGACCTCGATTCTCTGTTTAAGGTGGGCAGCAAGGTTTTGTTCCAAAAATCCATTGACGGGCTCGACGATTTTGAACTGATCGCCTTTGTTGTGATACGGGAGGGATAAAAAGTGTTTGCGTTCAGCAGCAAAACGCAGGTGGATAAAAAGTTTCGCCTGCCCGACCTTTATAAAATGATGGCGGCGGAAAGAGATGTAAAGGCCGACGCGCAGAATATCCTTTCCGTAACGCTCAAAAACGTGCTTTCGGAAGATACGCTCGGCATCCCCGCAGGGGATAATGTTACAGAGATCTATATTTTTGAAATAGAACTTTCCGATAAACGGATACCGCCGCTCTTTATCGCGTGCTTGGACAGGGCAATCAATTTGCATACGTTTTTTGTTTTGCGGTGCGGGGCAGAGCGGCTATTGTACGGATGCTTTAAGGAGCGCACCGAAAAGGGCGTAAAACTCGGCAAGTTTTATGCAACGGATTGGCAGGCAGAAAGTGCCCTCGTACCTTTGCCGCTGAACGTGGCGAGCATCGGCGATATTTACACCGCCATGCTCGACGAATTGATACCGATAACCGCAAAAACGGGCGAAAATACGGGCGATTTTGTCGCGCGGTACGATAAGATTGTCCGCTTAAAAAAGGAAATCGTCAAAAAGCAAAAGCAGGTTGACGCCGAACGCCAACCGAAACGCCGCTTTGCCTTGAACGACGAGTTGAAGGCTCTGAAAAGAGAATTAGATTTACTTACCGAAGGAGAAAATGAGAATGGAAAAACTCAAAATGATGTCGATGGATAAAACACAGATGAATATTCAAAAAATAAAAGAGCAGTTTCCCAATGCGGTAACGGAAGTGTTGCGGAACGGCAAACCTGCGTTCGCCGTCGATTTTGACGTATTAAAACAGGAATTGAGCGACGCGCTGATTGACGAGAGGGAAGAGCGCTATCAATTCATTTGGCCGGATAAGCGCAAGTCGGTATTGCTTGCAAACTCTCCCATTTCGGCAACGCTACGCCCGTGCAGGGAAGAGAGCGTCAATTTTGATACCACGCAAAACTTATACATAGAGGGCGACAATTTAGACGTTTTAAAACTTTTGCAGGAAACGTATCTCGGCAAAATTAAAATGATTTACATCGATCCCCCGTACAATACGGGCAACGACTTTGTGTATGAAGACGATTTTGCCAAATCTGCCGATGAATATATCGACAATAGCGGGCAGTTTGACGAGCAGGGCAACCGGCTTTTTCAAAATACCGAAAGCAACGGGCGTTTCCATACCGATTGGCTGAACATGATGTATCCGCGGCTGAAAGTTGCCAAAGACTTGCTCTCCGACGACGGCGTTATTTTTATTAGTATTGACGATAACGAGCAGGAAAACTTAAAAAAGATGTGCGATGAAGTATTCGGGGAAAGCAATTTTATTGCTTTATTTAATTGGATGAAAACAGCTACTCCTCCTAGTTTGTCGAAAAATATACGAAAAAAATTTGAATATGTGTTGTGTTATAAGAAAAAAGATTTGTTATATGGATTAAATGGGGGGATAGTCAATGGCGGCGATATGCCTTTACTTAATGAAGTTAATGCTTTCACAACGCTTAAATTTAATAAAAGTTCTGTAAACTTTAAAATCCCGAACGGCTTTTATAAAGCTGGGCAATATGATAGAGTGCATTTACAAAATGATATATATGTTGTTAATGGTAGAGCCGATAAAGATATCGTTTTATCTGGACATTTTAAGTGGACTCAATCGACTGTAGATCAAGAAGTTAATAACGGCACTGAATTTTGGATAAAAACTGAAAAGTTTGCGATACGTTATGCTCGTGCTGGCGAAAGAGTAAAATTGCCTTCTAATATAATTTCAAAAGATGAGTGTGAGGTAGGAACGAACGAAGATGCTCAAAAAGATATTCTTTCTTTATTCGAAAATAAAGTTATGAATTATCCTAAGCCTGTAAGTTTATTAAAATATTTGATTGGAATGAACTCACAAGATGAAGATTTAATCCTCGACTTTTTCTCTGGATCAGCGACTACTGCGCATGCGGTTATGCAAGTGAGTTGTTTATTGCGGCGGTAACTTTCCTGTAATGGGCGGTCATGAGAACTGCCCTAAAAATCATATGTTATGAACCGATACCGACATTCCCGATAAATCGATAGTAGATCTCAATCGGCATTACTTTGTTACCGTCCTCGTCTATCTGTTCATGGATAACGATTTTCTCAATCAAGGTATTCAGTAAAACCGCGTCAAGCTCGGTTATCGTTGTGTATTGTTCGAGTAAATCCGCAAATTCCTGTACGGATTTGCTCTGCTTTGTATAATGAGTGAGCTTTATTTGAAGCTCATTGTATCGCTCTTTTAGCTGCGCTTCCTCTTTTTCAATGTTTGCGGACATCGCGAAATACCGTTCCTCGGAAATGCGTTTAAAAACCTTATCTTCGTAAAGGTTTTGCAGGATTATATTCAGCTCGTCAAGACGCTGTTTTGTTTTCTGCATTTCCTTTTGGTAAGAGGTTTTCTCATCGTGTATTTGGCTGTCAGAACGATTAATAAACCGCTCTATGTATAATGACCTATCATTGCTTGAAAGCGCGATATGGCGGTTTATATCTTCCAATACAATGGCCTTTAAATCATCAGCATTTATTGAATGAGGTGTGCAGCTGCCTCTACCATGCCTTACATACCTGTTGCATTTATATTTCGGAGTATGATTAACGCTGTGTTCCTTTTTGTATACAATTGTTTTTCCGCACTCTCCGCATACAAGCAAACCCTTAAAGATATTATCGGGATTGGCTTCGTTAAAATGCTTCTTAACGCTGATACGCTTCTGTACCGTTTCAAAATCCTCTCGGCTGACAAGCGGCTCATGTGTATTCGGAACGGTTATCCACTCGCTTTCCGGTCTTACAATAACGCGCTTATCCTTAAATGATTTTGACGTGCGCCGCTGGCTGACCATATCGCCCATATAAACAGGATTTTGAAGAATAACCTGTACGCCGCGCTTTATCCAATCATACGGAAACTGTATGCCCTCCGTTTTCTGTAGAACGCCGTTTTTATCCCTTGTATACGCTCCGGGAGTTGGTATATGCTCCTGTTTAAGAGTATATGCAATCTCGGTGCAGGTCTTACCCTCCAATGCCATACGGTACATGCGCTGTACAATAGGAGCGTGTTCATCGGGAATGAGCTTGTGCTTATCCTCCGGCGATTTCATATAGCCGTATGGAGCGCGTCTGCCCGTGTATTCGCCTTTCAGAGCCTTTGTTCTGTACGCCGAACGAACTTTTTTGGAAATATCCTTTGCATACCATTCGTTTATGATGTTCTTGAACGGAGCAAATTCGTTCTCACCGTTATCACTGTCAATACCATCATTGACTGCGATAAATCTAACATTATGTTTTGGGAACAACACCTCGGTGTAATATCCCGTCTGCAAATACTCTCTGCCTAATCGGGATAAATCCTTTACTATGACCGTTCCGACCTTGCCTGCTTCAATCTCTGAGAGGAGCCGCTGAAAATCGGGACGGTTGTAGTTAGTGCCTGAGTATCCGTCGTCTATGAAGTATTGGCAGTTACCGAAACCGTTTTCATCTGCGTAATGTTTTAGCATTGCCTTTTGTGTCTGTATGCTCACGCTGTCGCCGTTAAATTCATCATCTCTGCTCAGTCTGCAATAAAGAGCCGTTATTTTATTATACTGCTGTTTCTGTTTCATTTTTTATTCCTTTCCGAAACAGCAATTCAAGATATTTTGTATATTACTATTTTACCGCAAGATGAGATAAAATGCAATAGAAAATGTCGAATTATTTTACAAAATATTAATAATTGCTGTTCTCATTTCTATATATTTTTATAACGATTTGTGTTATACTGGTAGTATAATATAAATCATGATATTTTACATTGAGTGGAATTTGACCGTAAATTGACAAAATCGGAGGTGTGGATCGTGAAGATATGTGATTTCTGTTCTACCGCAAAGATTCTTATGGACTTTATCGGTGAGAGCAAAAATATAAACCAAATTGATTTTATGTATGAGCTTTTTAAAGATTTTATGGAAAGCGATGAAGCCAAAGATTTCGATTTTGACAACGGACTTGTATGCCGTTGGCTGAATGGTACTGCAAAACTAAGCCCTAAAATCACAGCGTATTATTCTGCGCTTGGCAATCTTGAAGCTATGGCTATTGATATTGAAGAAAATATATTGCCTTTGTTTTATGATAAAGATATGGCTGTTACGGAACTGTATGATCTGCTGATGAGTGATACAACTGTATCTGAAACAAAAAAGCAAGAGCTTGCAGACAATTATCCATACAAAGATGATGCTGATATATCAAACTTCATTAGTAAGCTTGTCTTTTTTGGAATGGAAAGGAAATTCATAAAAAGAGATGCTAACACAAAGAAGCTGATCGCTTCCGGAGCGCTTTCTCCTCAGACAAAGGATTACATATACAGTCTTGTCCCCAAACCCTGTAAGCATTTCTGCGGCCGCGATAACGAGCTTGAAAAACTGCATACCATGTTAGAAGATGAAAACAAGATCTTTATTCAGGGCATTGCCGGTATAGGTAAAAGTGAGTTTGTTAAAATGTATGCTCAAAAATACAAAAAGGAATACACGAACATTCTGTATTTCAGCTATGGCGGCAGTTTAAAGCAAATGATTACAGACTGTGATTTCGCCGATGATAGCCTTACGGACGGCAAGAATATTCTCTTAAAAAAGCATAACCGCTTTTTGAGGAGCTTAAAAGAAGACACCTTAATAATTATCGACAATTTTAATATCACCGCATCAGACGATGAATTATTTGACGTGATAATGAAATATCGATGCAAAATATTGTTTACCACGCGAAGTCGTTTTAAGGATTATACATACTTTGAGCTAAAAGAAATGCCGCTTGAAAGCCTTTTAACGTTATCAGAATATTTCTATGCAGATACACGAAGTAATACTAATGTGGTTGAAAACATTATCAATGAATTGCACTACCATACGTTGTCGGTAGAACTTGCAGCACGCTTATTGACTTCTGGGATCTTGGAGCCATGCAGACTGTTAACGGAGCTTCAAAGCACAAAGAGCGTACTTCACACAGATGATAAAATCAACATCGTAAAGGATGGTACAAGCTCAAAAGCGACCTATTATGAGCATATCCATAAGCTGTTGTCCTTGATAGGGTTATCGGATAAAGCTGTCAAAATTATGCGCTGTATGACGCTGATACCGTATGATGGAATAAATCCGAGAATGTTGGCGAAATGGATAGGATAGATATTGCGAATAATGACGATACAGAGCGGTATAAGCTGTTTCTTAAAGATGTGTTTGCATATATGGAGAAATATGCTTACCGTTCGGGAATGGAGCTAATTATATCAGAATTGCAATCGCTTGTTGATACGAACGAGGACAAGGCTATACTGCTTGATTATAAAGCTGCGTACGAACATATATGCAATAAAAATCATAAAAAGGCTTTGCAATATGAGCAGCGGGCGGTCAAGCTATGTGAGGAAATAGCGACGGTCAATCCGCATTTAGCGGCGAATATTTACGGTAATATCGGCGGTTTGTATCACACTGAAAATCAGCTTGATAAAGCTAAATATTATATGGAGCTTGCGTATCAAACGCTTGTTGACAGCGGTATTGATTTTACTAATGACGCGGTTATTCAGGTTTGCAACTACGCTAATTTAGCTGCCAGTATGGGAGAACCGAGAAAAGCAATACAGGCGTTAAAACGCTGTGCGAACGCGGTTAAGGAATACAATTCGGAAAACAGCAGCGACTACGCCAATCTGGCGTGGGATATAGGCTGTATCTATACACAAATGCGTGATAAAGACACTGCCGTAATGTATTTTAAAACTGCACTAAGGATATATACCGATTTATGGGCAAACGAGCCGGAGCTATTGCAAATGAAGCTGACTGAGCTTAAAAATATGGCTGCGGTATACGGAGTAAACATTAAAAATTTAATATCAGCAAATTAGTAACACAAAAGTTTATAAAGTTATTGACAGTATAACAGATATTTGATATAATGCATTAAATCACACCACAATTTAAAAATCAAGGTGTGATTTAATACAGAGGTGTGACTATGATTAAACTAAATACAGAATATCTTAAACAGATATTCACAAAGTATGATTATATTATGACGACAGCTCAATTGAATTTGGAAAAACTGTACTACAGAGATATTCAGCAAATGCTAAAAAAAGGCATGATTGAAAAGGTAAAAAGAGGTTACTACCATTGGATTGAAGATAATGATTGCAAAGAAGTTGTTATTATAAACAAACTATTCCCAGACGCAATCCTCTGCATGGAAACAGCATTGTTCTATTACAGCTATAGTGACAGGAACCCTGCCGAATGGCATATAGCAATAGACAAAAATGCATCAAGACAGCGCACGAAAATAGACTATCCGTTTGTCAGGGCTTATCGAATCGAATCCGATTTGTTACTCATAGGTGAAACAAAAGGTGAAATAGATTTTACTCCGGTTCGTATTTATGACCGCGATCGCACAATGTGCGATGTTCTTAAAAACATGAATAAAATGGATAGGGAAATTTTTAATAAATCCATTCAAGGTTATGTAAAGGATCCTCAAAAAAATATTCCCAACCTTATGCGTTATGCAAAAGAATTGCGAGTTCAAAAACGCGTCAAAGATTTGATTGGAGTGTGGTTATAATGGCAGATATAGCAGCATCCGTTCTTGCAAAGCTTAAAAATAAAGCAAAAGCATCCGGTATTAGTTATCAACAGTGCTTACAGCTGTTTATGCAGGAGGAATTTTTGCGAAAACTTTCAAAATCAGGATATGATAATTTTCTGGTTTTAAAAGGCGGCTTATTTATCTATACCATTACAAATTTTGAAAGCAGAGCCACTATTGACGTTGATTTTCTGCTCCGTGGATACTCTAATTCCATAGACGATGTTAAGGGTTTAATTTGCAAAATTATTGACACTCCCACGGGCAACAACTATATCAATATGACTGCAAAAGGATTTGAGGAGATTTCTCCGCAAAGAAAGTATCATGGCGTCAGTACTCAGATTATAGGACAGATAAAAAATATACGAGTGCCTTTTAATGTGGATATAGGTGTTGGAGATGTTATTGTACCAAAGGCAGAACAACGCAAAATCAATACACAGCTCCCAGATTTTGAGGCACCTTTTATCAAAACCTACTCTCTGGAAAGCACCATTGCGGAAAAGTTCGACACTATTCTGCAACGCTTTGAGCTGACCAGCCGAATGAAAGATTTTCATGACATCTATTATCTGGCAAGGACTTTTGATTTTAATGTAGCACGATTACAGAAGGCAATTTTTGAAACCTTGCGGCGGCGCGGAACGCCCTATGATAAGGATAGCTTCAAGCGAGTTATATCCCTTGCAGATGATATAGATATGCAGAAACGGTGGAAGTATTTCTTGAAGAATATCAAGGATGATACACTTGAATTTTCTGTTGTAATTGATGAGATACAGACTTTCCTTGAGCCTGTTTTTGAGGCGATAGTGAATGAAGATGAATGGCAAAAAGTATGGAACTTTATTACCAAATGGGATAAAAAAGAAAGGAGCCTTGAATCATGAGCAAAGTACTTACTGTTGAACAGCGCGAACAAGCAGGTTCCGACTCGTATAATAGATTCGAGTATCAAGTTCACTGGATTGTATGCCATATAATAAGTAAACTTCAAGAGGATGCGGAGTGTATTGTCTTTTGCGAGTTTCACGATGATATGGCAGAATTTTCTCCCGATAATCAACAGTATCAGTTTTTTCAAGTAAAGACCAAAGAAGATTCCTCTGACTGGACTATTGCAGAAATGTCTAAACGGGAAAAGAAAAAAAGTGGTGGATATAAGAAGTCCTTTTTAGGTTTTATTTTTTATAACTATTTGGTATTTGGTGCAGAATGCTCACATTGTCATTTTGTGTCAAATAATGATTTTGATAAAGAAGTTTTGTTATGGCAGGCAGTTATTGAAGACGGCAAAAAGTTGCAAGAAGAAAACAGTGTACTATATCAAAAAATCAAAAACAGATTAAAAGATGAATTTACCAATGATATGCCAAGCAATTTTGATTCTGTATTTGATGCGTTTATACAAAATACTTTTGTTCATAAATCTGATTTGCAATTAGCGGCATATGAAAATCAAACTAAGGGAGAATTTTTCAGTCACTTAGCTGATAAGAATATTCCAACAAATACAGCTAATCTTATTCTTCAACAATTGCTAAATGATGTAAGAAAAAAGAGTAAAGAGAAAATTAAAGTACCTATTAGTAAGAAAAGCTTAGTTGAGAAAAAGGGTATCGATGTCGCTCAAATAGGCAAGAAAATTGATGGTAATATAAAAAATAGCGGAAATTACAATGCATTTCACGATTACTTAATTACACAAGCATTATCAGACAATGATATTTGTCGTATAGAAGCAGCTAAAACACTCCACGATGCAAAATGGCTTGATGTAAAAGATGTTAGATATCAAGAAATTGTAATTATTCTGCGAAAAACAATTTCTACATATTGTGAATCATTTAAGGCAAATGAGTTTAGTGGCGAATTGAAAAGATTATGCATTCAAGAATTGCAAAAGCATAATCTTCTGTCGGATTCTCTTGATAAATCTTTAATTGAGGTGTTATATTATGAGCAAAAATTTAGTTGAAACAATTAAACAGGAGCAAAATTACAAAATTTTAATCAGAAATTTGCGAAAGCAACAGGAGGAAAAAGACAATGAAAAGGCTAATGATAAGAAAACTGATAGTCATCAGTCAAAGTGAGTCTCGTTCGTTAGAGGTTCCTTTTGAAAAAGGACTTAATATTATTTTGGGCGGAAATAAAACTGGAAAGTCTTCTATTATCAAAAGCATATTTACTACTTTGGGATGTGAATGCAAAAGGGTTGAGGCGGATTGGAAAAAATTAGTTTCTACCTATTTATTGTTCTTTAAATATGGAGAAAGACAATTCTGTATTGTTCGCCAAGATAAAAAGTTTCAAATTTTTGAAAATATAAACAATGATTTTTCTTGCATCATTGAAACAAATGCTTTTCATGAATACAGCAATTGCTTAATGGATATTTTAGAAATTAAGATGCCTTGCATATCTAAAGACGGAAAACAATTCAATATAACACCACCATTGCTTTTTAGATTTCAATATATTGACCAAGACGAAGGGTGGAGCAAGATAGCTGATTCTTTTAAGAATGTTGCTTATATTAAAGATTGGAAAGCAAATACAAATAAATATGTGTGTGGATACCTTGATGATTCCTACTATGCACTTCAAGCACAAAAAGCAGAACATATACTTGAAAGAGATGATAAGAAAAAAGAATTGAACTATAATCAAAACTTTGTTTCCCGTATTACATCTACACTTACACGAATAGAAGATATAGAATCTGTTGAAGATGTTACAACAGATATTGAGCTTCTACTTGCTAAAGCGGAAGAATTAAGGAAATTACAATTTTCTTATAACGCAGAGATGACAGTTTTGGAAAATGATATATATATCAATCAGCATAAACTACACATTGTTGAACACAACCTAATAGAGACAAAAAAAGATATTGAGTATGCAATGACTCAAGAAGATGAGCTGATTTGTCCATTTTGTGGTACTATTTATTCAAACGGAATAAATGAGCAATTAAATATAACCTCGGATTATGCCCATTGTGAAAATCTTATTGCAGAGCTGAAAAGCAGTATATCTGTTGCCACAAAAGAATTGGAAGAACTTAAGAACAAGTATAACGATGTTTCTGTAGAGATTCAGTCTATTGAACAAAAAGTTCAAAACACTCAAGAGCTACTATCCTACTCTTCTTTTTATAAAAGTAAAGGTCAATTTGAAATATATGAATCTTGTAAGAGACAGTTGGATGTACTTCAAGGTGAAATAAATTCATGTGTTTCTAAAATTGCAATAACTGATGAAAAAATAAACGAAAAGAAATCCAAGGAGCGTTCCAAAGATATACGAGAAGATATTGAAAGGTATTGCCGTACATTGGCAGACGCAATTAATGTTCCAAAAACATTTATAAAACTAAGAGATTTCGTGCAGGTAATAAATCGTACGGGTAGTGAAACTCCACGATTGGTTTATATGTATCAATCTGCATTGTATCTATATAATCTGGAGAGAGCATATAGCCCATTCAATTTTTATGTAGTTGATACGCCTAATCAGCAGGGTCAAGACACTGAAAATTTGGGGTCTATTTTTAAATCGTTAGAACTATTTTTATCTGATGAAGGACAGGTTATTGTTGGAACTGAACGAGAAACCGGAATGGAAGAAAAAGCGAGTAATGTGATTAAATTAACTGGAAAACGAAGATGTTTAAACAATATTAATTATAAAAAACATATTGAACTTTTAGAAAAATTACAAAAGACTGCAATTAGTTGGGTGGCTGATAATCATAACATACAAAATGAAATTTAATCAAAGCAGTATATTTCTTGCATCATAGCCAAGACACATATAAGTATTATAATATATTTAATAATTTACCGTCCAAAGTGTTTTCATTATACACCTTGCACAATGCGATTTGTTTTCAATGTGTATTGCAAATGAAGCTGACTGAGCTTAAAAATATGGCTGCGGTATACGGAGTAAACATTAAAAATTTAATATCGGCAAATTAGTCAATTTACGCTCAATTTGCAGTCAATGAGTTTTTGCCTCTTTTCGTGTAGACTTATATTAAAGTTTACAGCGAAAGGAGGCATTTTTTATGCCACATATTTTACAGACAGCTACACTTGGCGCACCGTACAAGCGCAAGTGCGGCAATACCACTTTTATCATTTCATCGTTCGGGAACCCGAATGCAAAGAATACAGCAGAGGATTTAATCTTGCAGATACTTGAAAATCGCATAAGAGAAACTGTAAAGGAGGTTGAAGATGTTGACTGACTACATAACAGCGCATACAGTTATGCTGCCGTATATGATGTATCCGAAATTTTTGCTTACAGTGCCGTTAAGCGAAACGTCAAAGCTTGTATATATCATGCTGCTTGACAGAGCGCGGCTGTCAATAGTCAACGCCGATTACTCAGACAGTCAGGGACGGATATTCGTATACTACCCTCTTGACGATATAGCCGCCGATATTGACCGCAGCCGTACAACAGTAAAAAAAGCACTTACCGCGTTGGAGGACAACAAACTAATTTTGCGAGTACATCAAGGCATAGGACAGGCGAGCCGGATATATGTAAAAATCCCTCATGATTACAAAGGCAAAAATCTGACTGTACCGAGGACAGAAAACAGTCTTGCCGAGGACAGTTTTTTATCAAATCAAGGGCAGAAAATTGTTCATTCCGATGGCAGAAATATGCCCGGAAATAAGAATGATATAAATAAGAATAATATAATAAGAATGAGGGAACAAGAAGAACGCACTGCCTATGGCAGTTTTCTGAACGTGTTTTTATCTGGTGAGGATTATAAAAAGCTGCATACTGATTTTCCGGAGTGTGACGAGTATATAGAACGGTTGTCGAGGTACATGTCTTCTAAGGGTAAAACATATCAGAACCACGCGGCTACTATCCGAAGCTGGATATTGCAGGACAGAAACAAGCAACAAAGCAAACAGCAGACAAGAAACTATGATTGCGGAGAGGATGAAAGCTTATGAGAAGGATTGATAAAATATTAAATGGCATTCCCAAGGAACAGCCGCTGAAAGAAAATGAATATATAAATAAAACTGACGGTTTTATTTATTGTTCCAAATGCAATACGCCAAAACAGATGAAAATTGAAATACTATCTAAACAATTGACTGTACCGGTGATGTGCAGGTGCAGAAGTATTGAATACAAAAAGGAACAGGAAGAAAGCAAAAAGCGTGAGTGTATGGAATATATAGCACGTCTGCGTTCAAGCGGGTTGCATGATAAGGCTTTAAGAGATTATACCTTTGAGAACGACAAAGGCTATAATCCCGAAATGGAAAAAGCGCATAAATATGTTGAGCAATGGGACAAGATGAAGGCTATGTCGACGGGCTTACTGCTATGGGGAGGCACAGGAACAGGAAAAACGTTTTTCGCGGGCTGTGTGGCTAATGCATTGATTGACACAGGCGTTCCCGTTCTTATGACGAATTTTGCAAGGATTTTAAACAGTCTTACAAATATGTTTTCTGAGGACAGAAACGGATTTATAGACAGTCTTAATAAATACGAGTTGCTGATAATTGATGATTTGGGAATGGAACGCCAATCGGAATTTGCGCTTGAACAGGTTTATAACGTTATTGACAGCCGTTACAGGAGCAAAAGGCCGCTGATCGTGACGACTAATCTGACGTTGGACGAGCTGAAAAATCCTGCGGATATTTCAAGAAAGCGTATCTATGACAGAGTGCTTGAACGGTGTGTGCCACTGAAGATAAACAACAGAAACATACGAACAATGAACGCCGCTATGAATTTTTCGGCGGCAAAAGAATTGCTTGTTGGAGGTGATGAGCAATGACGGAAGATGAGAAGAAATTATTACAGGCAAAGCACAGGCTTGAAGAAGCAGAAGCGCGTAATCGTGTACGTGAACGTAAGGCGAGGACGAGAAGATTAATTCAGGAAGGCGCGGTTCTTGAAAAAGTTTTTCCGCAGATAGTAACAGTAGAACTTGAAAAACTGGAGGAGTTTCTGCATAGCCGAATGAGGACAGATTTTTAAACGGGTACCTATTTTGAGGGGGTTTCGAGGAGCGAAGCTCCTTCTTCTCCCTGTTAAGGGCGCACTTACTCACCACCGTAAAGGTGGTGGTACTGCTCGCTTTCAGCGGCAGACGTTGCGCCCTTGCCGGGAGCGCCGACAATCACGCAAGCGTAATTATCGGTACAGCCGAATTGCTGGAGACCACTCCCGCAAAGCATTGTTGCCAATGCAAAATGAGCACCGCTCATTTTCTCGGCTGTTTGCTAAAACCTGTCACCGACAGCTTTTAGCAAGCATGAGCTGCCGCTCATTTTCTTTTTGAAAAAAGAAACAAAAACTTGTGTCTGCATGGCAGACCATACGGAGGTGTTCAAAATAGCAATCTACCATTTTGAAGCAAAGATGATAAGCCGCGGCACTGGACGTTCCGTAGTAGCTGCTGCGGCTTATGCGTCATGCTCGAAAATCTACAACGATTATGACGGCATGATGCATGACTATACGCGCAAGCACGGTTGTGTTTACAGCGAAATATTCTTGCCGTCCAATGCTCCGCCAGAATGGCAGGATAGGACAGAATTATGGAACGCTGTCGAAGCTGCCGAAAAAGCTAAGGACAGCCGACTTGCACGGGAGCTGATTGTTGCCTTACCCGTTGAAATCGGACTTGATGAATGGAAAGCCATTCTTAAAGATTTTATATCCAAACAGTGCGTCAATAAGGGTATGTGTGCTGACGTCAGCATACATGACACCGACGGGCATAATCCTCATGCGCATATTCTGCTAACTATGCGACCGATTGATGATAAAGGCAAGTGGCAGGCTAAGACGCAGAAAGAGTATTTATGCAAACGCGGTGATGAAGAACGCGGCTTTACAGCAGCCGAGTTCAAGACTGCACAAGCTGACGGCTGGGAAAAGCAGTATCAGTATAAGGTAGACAAGAAAAAGCTGTATATGACTCCCACCGAAGCCGAACAGCAGGGATATGAGAGGGTAAGCAAAAATCCCAAAAGTACGCGATACGGAAGGCAAAATCCCATATGCGCCGAGTGGAACAGCGAGGAACAGGTCTTACGTTGGCGCAAAGCATGGGAAGGAGTCACGAATAAGGCACTGGAGCAGAACAGCATTGACGCACGCGTTGACTGCCGCAGCTTCAAGGAGTGCGGCATTGACGAGCAGCCGACTATTCACGAGGGTGTTTCCGCGCATATCATAGAACAGCGCGGCGGTGTTTCGGAACGGTGCGAAATGAACAGGCAAATAAAAGCTGATAACGCTTTGTTGCTTGAAATAAAGAAACAAATCAAAAAGCTATCGGCAATAGTTGTAGATAAGGTGAAAAAAACTGTTTTGGATTTTGCAAATACATTAGAGAATTTGCGGAACAGATATATATTTAACCGTTATGAAATAACGCAAAATGAAAACATATCCACAGAACTCAAACAGTATAACACCACTATTGATGTTACTGTTCAAAGGTATAACGGAATTGTCCAGCAGTTAGATAATAAAATTACCGAATTGAAGAAAATGAAAGCCGAGCAGAAACATTTAAATCCAATACACATTTTTCGCCATAAAGAATTGACGGAACATATAGACAAGACGGAAAAAGAAATAAAAAAATTGCAAAATCTCAAATCCGCCTTCCTTGACAAAATGAGTTGCAAATCTGAAAAAGATATTCCACAGTATAAAGCATTGCACATAAAAAATGATGATATTATTATAGAAATTGCTGCAAATAATACAGAATTAGAAAAACAATGTGCTGACGATAAAGCTGAATTTATATCAATCAAAAAGAGTATTCCGTCCGAAGATATGGTGGCGGTACAGGCTGAACGCTATACAATCCATGATGAATACACAAAATCAAATATACAAAAGCTACAAGAGAAATACGGACGTAAATACAGTTATGATATATACAAAGATGTTGAAGCTGATGTAAATATGGAACTGCACGAAAAACCATTCTCTATTCTAATGAGGTTAGAGAAAAACAAGCAACGAAATACAGACCATAACCACACAAAGTACCGAAATCACGAACAGGAACGATAATATTAAGAAAATTATTGACAATGGCACTAAAATATGATATAATATATATCACACAATAAACGTAACAGGTTTACGTTTGTAAAAAGACGTAACTATACAGGGAGAAAGCATGCTATTCCGGCTTTACGGTTGAAACCTTATACGATACATTTATACAGACAACACCCCGGATCAGCTTTTGGTTGGACAATTCCAACCAAACACCACAGCAAACAGCAGAAACTATTCTGAACGCCAAGAAGCCGGTATGATTGTTAACATATAAGAGGAAGAAAAATTTCTTTTAGGTACTTGCTTTCCTAAAGCTGATGTGATATAATAGTTTCATTCCAGAAAAGGAGTAAAAAAATATGCGGCAAGGTATTCTTAAATAAAACTATAATCAAATAGTGGGAACAAAGGATTATGATAGTTCCTTTTGTGGGGGCTTGATTTTTTGTACCCAATTTAAGAATACTTTTGCCTTATCAATTTTGACATATCCAAAAAAACAGCAGTCACAAATAGGTGTATGCTGTATATGTGTATGTCCGCAAATTATAATCCCCAGTGGTAAAAGTATTTTACTGCTGGGGATTTTTATGCCCTTTAGGGCTGTAAAAGGAGGACAATCACATGAAAATAATAAATATTGGCATCCTTGCCCATGTAGACGCAGGAAAAACAACATTGACGGAAAGCCTGCTATACACCAGTGGAGCGATTGCGGAACAAGGAAACGTGGATAAAGGAACTACAAGAACAGACACTATGATTTTGGAACGGCAACGTGGAATTACCATTCAGACAGCAGTTACTTCTTTTTGCTGGAATGATTATAAAATCAACATCGTGGACACTCCCGGTCATATGGATTTTTTAACCGAAGCATACCGATCTTTATCTGTCCTTGACGGAGCTGTTTTAGTCATTTCGGCAAAAGACGGCGTACAGGCACAGACACGTATATTATTCAATGCGCTTCAGAAGATGAACATCCCGACAATCATCTTCGTAAATAAGATAGACCAAAATGGAATCGACCTGCGGCGTGTTTACCAAAGCATCAAAGATAAACTTACCAGTGATATGATTGTCATGCAGGAGGTTGCCTTGTCGCCCAAGATAACCATAACCGATATTTCTGATTTGGACAAATGGGATATTGTTATTTCTGGAAGCGATGAACTGTTAGAACGATATGTTGCAGAGGATCCTTTGGATATACAGGAATTACAATATGAAAAGTGCAAAAGAACCAGATGCTGCTCTTTGTTTCCTGTTTATCATGGGAGTGCAAAAGACAATTTAGGAACAGAAAAACTGATCGAAGCGATTACAGAAACTTTCATTACAGAAACAGACGATATTCAGTCTGAATTATGTGGATATGTTTTTAAGGTTGAGTATACAGACCGGAAAAAACGGCTTACTTATTTACGCCTGTATCATGGGACGCTCCATTTACGGGATGAGCTGCCGCTGTCAAAAAAGAAAAAAATAAAGATTACAGAAATGTGTATTCCGTTAAATGGTGAAATCGTCCCGGCTGACCATGCTGATCCGGGAGAAATTGTTGTTTTAGCTGATGATACTTTGAAACTGAACGACATTCTGGGAAACGAAAAACTCTTACCTCAAAAAACACGGATCGATGATCCCATGCCATTACTTCGGACAACCGTAGAGCCGCAAAAGCCGGAGCAAAGGGAAGCCCTGTTAAATGCCCTCGTAGAGATCGCTGATACAGATCCTCTTTTGCATTTTGACATTGATACTGTTACCCATGAGATCATGTTATCTTTTTTGGGAAAAGTACAGTTAGAAGTTATTTGTTCGCTATTAGAAGAAAAATATCATGTGGGCGTGGTTACGAAAGAGCCTTCGGTTATTTATCTGGAAAGACCGCAAAAAAAAGCGAGCTGCACGATTCATATTGAAGTGCCGCCGAATCCGTTTTGGGCATCTATTGGTTTGACTGTAACACCGCTTCCTATTGGAAGCGGAACACAATATAAAAGCGAGGTATCTCTCGGATATTTAAACCAAAGTTTTCAAAATGCCGTCATGGAGGGGGTGCGTTATGGAATGGAGCAGGGCTTATATGGCTGGGGAGTGACAGACTGCCAAATTTGTTTTGATTATGGAGTTTATTACAGTCCGGTCAGTACCCCCGCTGATTTTCGTTTTCTTGCACCTATCGTGTTGGAACAGGCATTGAAAAAAGCAGGAACACAGCTGTTGGAACCATACCTTTCCTTTACTCTTTTTGCGCCGCAGGAATATCTTTCACGGGCTTATAATGACGCACCAAAGTATTGCGCAATAATTGAATCAACCAGACTTGAAAAAGATGAAGTTATTTTTAAGGGGGAAATCCCTGCCCGTTGTATCGGTGAATATAGGAATGATTTGAATTTTTATACAAATGGAAGAAGTGTTTGTATTACAGAATTAAAAGGGTATCAGGAAACTTCCGGCGAGCCTGTGTTTCAGCCACGCCGCCCGAACAGCCGTTTAGATAAGGTTCGCCATATGTTTCAGAAGATAATGTAATGTCTTGCGCAATGCAAGCGTTCATTGCTTGCTATTGCGCAATATCATTGATAAAATCAGTATTAGAGAGGAGGAACTATTTTGAACTGGAAACAGACGGATATTACAACAGGAAAGCAAAAGTTTTGCAGCATTACAAAAATAAAAGCCTATACCATTTTGGGAAGAATAGATATATAATAGTCGAGGCGACAACGATCAGAAATTATGGAGGGTAACAATGGAATATAGTAAGGAAGATTTAATTGAAGCAAAAAGCAAGATTTTAGGGTATGAAGAGAACATAGGAACAGAGGAAAGTAAAAAAATCTGGGAGAAAAACGCACAATTTTGGGATAATGCAATGGGTGACGAATCTAATGAATTTCACAGA
>ERZ1643247.1476-NODE-1476-length-21498-cov-45.586485_pt1 | contig 21498 bp, 22 predicted proteins | sample MGYA00579264_ERZ1643247 | MGnify/ENA primary metagenome ERZ1643247 (study PRJEB29033, sample SAMEA4952262) | chicken gut metagenome | biome: Broiler Chicken; feature: Gastrointestinal Tract; material: Caecum | place: Ireland | collected 2018 | study: Broiler... | reverse complement strand
AAAGCCTCGCAGAGCCCACTAAACTTCGGAACGAAGTATAGTGGGCTATACTTCTTCGTCGAACTCAAAAGCTCGATCGTATTTTGCTTGCCGATTTGCCGCAGTTGCTTGTCGTTTGCTTTCCTTTCTACGGCGGTCTGATCGTCATTTGTTTGCTCATAACTTTCCTCCTGAAATTGTATTTTCTATCCTTATCCCGCACCGAAAAGGGTGGGCTTCGATAGCTTTAAAAGGACGCAAAAAAGCCGCTGACTGCTCTTTCCTCGTCACCGACTTTGACCTTGTTTAGCGGTTCCTCTCCGCTCTATGGTGGTCAACCATTCTGTTAAGTTGTAGGGATGTTTCCGTCGCTGAGGGCCGTACTTTCCGAAAAAAAGCGTACACTTATAAAAGCCCATCACGGCGCGTTCTAAAACTTACAATGACAACGGCATACTTTCTAAAAATGCGTACAACTAAAAAAGCCTGTCATCGCACGTCTTTTCAAACGGCTCGGGTGCGGCGCATGGTGCGCCGAAACATCGCGGAGAACTTGCTCCGCACACGCGGAATGCATACCTTCCGCACAGCTCTCCTCATTACAAGGAGATACCTTCATGCCACTTCTGCGGTACGATAAAAGAATACAGGCAACTTTCCACCTATATACTTTGCATTATATCATATAGGCGCGGCGTTGTCAAGAGAAATGAGAACATATGTTTGTAAATTTCTCCGAGAAATTTTATTAACATGCCTATACTTGTCATATTTGTTGCAGTATAATAAAAGGGAAGAAAGATATGGATGCGAATCAATATTAGCATCCGATTTTTCTAGTATTTTACTGAAATACTCTTGAAAAATGGCTCTATATATGCTATAATGTCTAAAAAGCAGTGTAAGTTAGTTGCATAAGGAGAAGTTCTATGCCCTCTGCGTTGTCGTCTAATGAGATTTTGAAAGAGCTTAATATAAGCCGGTCTACTTTCTATTATCTGTTAAAACATCATCTGATCGAATTGCCTACTACTTCTACCGGGCGTTATGTTTGGGATGAGAAATCCATTTCACAGCTTAAAACAATGCTGAAAGAAGCGCCGGCAGATAATACGGCGGCTTCGGAACCCGCCTACAAGACCACCCAAATCAATAATAGGCGTTATCTCGGCAACAAATACAAATTGCTGGATTTTATCAAGTCTACGGTAAATCGAGAATGCAGCGCAATCAATACTGTTGCTGATATTTTTGCAGGGACGGGTTCTGTTGCGTCCGCTTTTTCAGACAAGAAACTGATTACAAATGACTTGCTCTACTTTAATTACATTTGTCACGTTGCATGGTTCGGTGCGCAAAAATATGATAAAGAAAAGATAATTGACTTGGTTTGCTTCTATAACACTGTTCAACCGAACGAAGAGAATTATATGTCGGAAAATTTTTCCGATACGTTCTTTTCTGCCGCGGATTGCCGTAAAATCGGTTTTATCAGAGAAGATATAGAAAGCAAATACAAAAGTGATCAGATCAATGCCAGAGAACGTGCGATTCTAATCACTTCCTTGCTCTACGCAATGGACAAAATCGCAAATACCTGCGGACATTACGACGCCTATATACGCAATGCAGAATTTTGTCGCCATATCGAATTAGCAGTTCCCCTAGCAAGTAATGATAATAACGAAAATAATCAATGCTACAATGAAGATGCCAACGAGTTGGTTAAGCGCATAGAGGCTGATCTGGTGTATATCGATCCGCCGTATAATTCAAGACAATACTGCGATTCATACCATCTTCTGGAAAACGTTGCAAGATGGGAAAAGCCAAAGGTATCGGGTGTTGCTTTAAAGATGGATCGTTCAAAACTCAAGAGTGATTATTGTACTGCAAGCGCAGCGCAGGCGTTTGAAGATCTTGTTTCGCATATCAAGGCAAAATATATTCTGTTATCCTACAATAATATGGCGACAAAAGGCAATGACCGCTCCAATGCCAAAATCAGTGACGCAGATATTATGCGTATTCTATCCCGGAAGGGACGCGTAAAGGTCTTTTCGGAAAGCTACAGGGCGTTCAGTGCAGGAAAATCAAACATTACAGGGAATGAAGAGCGTTTATTCCTTTGTGAGTGCTATGACTACAAACAAAAAGAGATTATCCAATCCCCTCTCAATTATACGGGTGGAAAATACAAGCTTTTGCCCCAGATACTGCCCCATTTCCCGCAGGATATAGATAGGTTTGTCGATTTGTTTTGCGGCGGCGGAAATGTCGGTATCAATGTTCCGTGCAATCGTGTTGTTTTTAATGACAATAACGAACTGCTTCGGTATATGTTCGGGACATTTAAAAATCTCGACAAGCAAGTAACTTTTGAAACGATCGACGCGATTATAGAAAAGTACGGTCTTTCCAACACGGAAAAGTACGGGTACGATTTTTACGGTTGCAATAGCGCGGAAGGACTTGCTGCATATAATAGTTCTCGTTATCTTAAATTAAGAGATGATTTTAATCATCATACCAATTTAGAGTATAACTATTATGTTACGCTGTACGTCCTGATTGTCTATGCCTTTAATAATCAAATCCGTTTCAATCGCAAGGGTGAATTTAATCTCCCTGTCGGAAAACGCGACTTCAATAAAAAGATGCGTGAGAAGCTATCGACCTTTATTGACCGATTAAAGAGCGGTGATTATAGTTTTGCAAGCCATGATTTCAGAGAACTTCCGACTGACGATTGGAATGAGAGTACCTTTGTCTATGCCGATCCGCCTTATCTGATCACTTGTGCTACGTATAACGAGCAGGACGGCTGGAACGAAACGCTTGAAAAAGAGCTGCTTACCTATCTTGACAATCTGAATGAACGAGGAATACGCTTTGCGCTTTCTAATGTTCTTCATTCCAAGGGGAAAGAGAATAAGATACTTCTCGATTGGATTGATAGGAATGTTGACCGTTATCGCGTGATTTACCTCGATTATAACTACGCAAATTCAAATTATCAAACAAAAGATAAAACTTCCAAGGCAGAGGAAGTGCTGATCGTAAACTATTGACGATAAGGAGGAGATAGACGTGCCCACATACAAAAGCTATTGTTGGTCGCTTGGAACTACAAGCTTCCGAATGGTCGAGTTTAATAGAAAGATTGAAAAACAGCTTGAATTTTTGCGCGATTTTTGGGCTAATCCTGCTTTTTCAAATCAGCCGTGGTCTGAGAATGAACCGGTGCAGATTGCGTATTACGAATTTCTTAAAGGAAACGGCTTTATCGAGGGAGAGGCTTCACGAAAAGCAAAAGACGCAAGAGAAAAGACGTCCGGTCTTGTGGATCTCGGCCTTATAAACAATGAGCGCAGGCTCACAGAGGCAGGCACTGCATTATTGCAGATAGCATTAACTGCTAACTTCAATACTAATAATCTTCTTCAAATTCCGGCGGACAGTTTTCTGTATCTGAAACAGCTTCTTAAAGTCCATTCACCTATCAATAGCGGCTATGTGCGGCCTTATATTATCTTGATCATGGCGCTCAACCGCTTGGGCGAGTTGTCGTTTGATGAGTTTACATACCTTTTGCCGCTCGCAATCGACGAAGCAAAAACCCGAGATATATTTGACAGCATTGAAAAAATCCGCGGCAGCAACGGTACTATCGATGAAACGATAATCGATATCCTTATGGATATGCCGAATTATCAGGAAGCTCTTGATATACTGCTTGCGAACGATGTTACCGAAGAGGTCATTACAGAAGTCGGCATGAATCGTAAGAGCAGCAATTATGATAAGCCGTATTTTAAGTTGTATAAGGCATTACAGAACGTCATTGCTACCCGTTCTGATGCGGCCGCAATAAATTTATTTAACACGGTAAAAACAGTCAGCGGCAAAAGTTCGATTCTTTGGAAGCAGTATCTTTTCAATACGACCTTGACAAGCAGAGTCAATAGAGACGGCTTTGCCACCGTGAATAGCCGCGCCCGTATTTTTAACTGCGCAGATGAAACAGAGTTCAAAACCGAATTTTTCAAACTTCTGCATTTATTTAAGGCAAAGAGCACTCTATCGGATTACTTTGACCTTAACAGACGTTACTTCAAAACGACCGATACCGTATTGTTCCAAGACGGTAAAGTCAAGTTTGATATAATCCCGAATTGTTTCTTCAAAATTGCCGAAGAAAGCCTTACAGCTTTAGCATATACTTCAGATGACAATCTGATGAAAAACACCTCGTTGGAATCGATTGTCGGGACGCAGATAACCGAAAATCAGATATTTGCCAAGGTTGAAGAAATATATGGTGTTCAAGTTCGTAATTTGTATGACGTACAGGCTTTTGTCGATAGAGAACGCTATGAACGATTCAATGCGATGATTGACCGCAAATTCACAGACGAAAATATTATCTCCCTCATGTCCGCATTTGAAAATAGGCGTGATAGCGATATTCAGGCTATGGTAACGAACAACGCGGATGTCCCTACTATTTTTGAGTATGTGCTGGCTATCACGTGGTATAAGATTTCCGGACGGCAAGGCAAAATTCTTGACTATATGAATTTATCGCTTGATGCGGATCTGCTGCCTGTAACCCATGCCGCGGGCGGACATGAAGACATTACATATAAATACGAGGCGACGGAAGACTATCCTGCACATACCCTTCTTTTGGAGGCTACGCTTGCAAGCAGTACAAATCAACGCCGTATGGAGATGGAGCCCGTTTCGAGACATTTAGGGGATTATCTCTTATCCCACGCCGATGAGCAGGCATATTGCTTATTCGCAACGACATATCTTCACGTTAATGTGGTTTCGGATTTCAGAATGAGGAAGAATAATCCCTATTACTCAACCGATGGCACACGTTTCGTTGAAGGTATGAAAATTATACCTTTGCAGACAAGCGAGATAAAGACCATAATTGAGAAGGGATTGACCTATAAAAATATTTTCTTGCTCTTTGGAGAAGCGTTTTTGTCAGCTACTGCTCCCAACGAGTGGTATAGAAAAGAGATTGTAGAAAGATTATAAGTGAGCGTAATCCATATGATAAGCAAAATACATATTCAAAATACAGCAACCATTAAAGATGCGGAAATTGAGCCGTTACAGATCAATTATTTTTTTGGCGGAAACGGATCAGGGAAAACTTCCATTTCACGTTTTTTAGATGATTCTGAGAATTATAATAACGGCACGATTGTAAAAGATTCGGCTTCAGAAGTTTTGGTTTACAATCGTGACTTCATAGATAAAAATTTCCAAGATAAAAATGCGATTCAAGGGATTTTTACTATTGGCGAATCGGCAGTAGAAACGCTCAAGGCAATTAAAGAAAAAGAAGAGGAAAAAGCAAAGTTACAAACAGAACTTGGTACACGATTACGATCAATTGAAAAGTTACAGAGCGAAATAAATACTCTGGAAGAAGATTTTGAAACAAGCTGTTGGGCGGTTCAACAAAAAATAGGAGAGCAATTTTCGCATGCTTTAGTGGGGTTTAGAAGCAAAAAGAAACTTTTTTCTGATAAATGTTTTAATTCTTATTCACCTACTGAGTCACAACTTACAATTGAGGAGCTCATTAAAACATACCAGCACATTTTTCAAAAAGATATAAAAGAATATTCTTTGTTAAGCCCGTTTTTATTTTCCGTTCGCAATGGAGAAGAAATTATAGATATAGAAACTATAGAAACCGCAGAGGTATTCTCACAAAAATTAGTAAAAGCTAATGAATCAAACTTCTCCAAGCTTATTGAGAAGCTTGGCAATGTAGATTGGGTTAGCCAGGGAATGCACTACCTTAAAGATGAGAACCTATGTCCTTTTTGTCAACGGGAACTGACCGAGGATATTTTATCTGAGTTGAATCTGTTATTTGACGAAACATACAATCAATCAATTGCACAATTAAAGAAATTATTGTTGTCGTACAATAAACTCATAAGCATATTGGAGGAGGCATTTCACACATCTATTACTTCCATTCAATCTATCCCGTTCTTGGATTCAGAGAAAATTGAAGATGTATATGCAAAGCTGATCGCTACTTTACAAGCAAATCAAAAGAAAATTGAAGAAAAACTTCTACATCCATCCATAGAAGTAATACTGAGCTCTACCAAATATTTAAGAGATGCTCTTCTAAAAGAGCAAGAAGAATTAAATGAACAAATTACTAACAATAATAGGTTATTAAAGAATAGAAGGACTGCGCGGGAAGCGTTTATCAAGAACCTTTGGGATTATATAGCAAATAAAGAACTTCACTCAATCATTGAAAATTATGCTAAAACGCTTAAAGGTAAAAATCGTGGAATGGCGAACTTACTCATGCAGAGAGATTCGTTTCAACAAATGGTTAAAGACTGCGAAGCATCAATACGTGATTTAAGATCAAAAGTCGCATGTATTGACAATGCGGTTGACGAGGTTAATAAAATATTGACTGGATTTGGGTTTAATGGGTTCAAAATCGAAAAAAAGGATGAAATGTTTTATAAACTGATTCGTCCTGATGGTAGTGAAGTAAAAGAAACTCTTAGTGAAGGAGAGCATCGGTTCATTACATTCTTATATTATTATCAGCTTGTAAAAGGAACTTTAAATCGTGATTCTGAGATAAAAGATAAGATTTTGGTAATCGACGACCCTATTTCAAGCCTTGATAGCAATATTTTGTTTATTGTTAGCCATTTGGTTCGTGGTTTGATCAATGAGTGCTTGAAGGGAGGACGCATTAAGCAAATCTTTATTCTGACACACAATATATATTTTCATCAAGAGGTTGTGTTTCGTGGCAGTAGGTTTAATCCTTCACCAAATACAGAGAGATACTTCATCTTACGTAAAGTGAATGAAGAAACGAAAATTATACCTTTTGAAAAGAATCAGATTAATTCATCATATGAGCTCTTATGGAGAGAAATAAAAAGAGCAGATGCCGATGCGACATTCCTTTGTAACACAATGCGACGCATTTTAGAGCATTATTTTAGTATCATAGGTCGGAAAGATTGTAGCCAGATCATTGATGAGTTTGATGGACAAGACAAACTAATATGCAAGTCACTGTTAACATTTATAAATGAGGGTTCGCATATAATTAACGATGATTTCAATATGAGCGTGGATCCCGATATGGTTGATAAATATAAGGATATTTTCAAACTTATATTTCAAAAAGCAGGTCAAGAAAGCCATTACACAATGATGATGGAGCATCAGGAATAGCTTATGAAAGCAATCATCTACGCTCGGTATTCGAGTGACAACCAAAGAGAGGAGAGCATCGAAGGTCAGATTCGCGAGTGCATGGAATTTGCCGAGCGGAACGGCATTACCGTGTTCGGTACATACATCGACCGCGCGCTCTCTGCAAAGACGGACAACCGTCCCGAATTCCAGCGGATGATCAAAGACAGCTATCGCAAACTGTTCGATACCGTGCTCGTCTGGAAGTTGGACCGCTTCGCCCGCAATCGCTACGACTCCGCCTATTATAAAAACATCCTCAAAAAGAACGGTGTAAAGGTCATATCGGCAAAGGAGAACATCTCCGACGGGCCCGAAGGCGTGCTGCTCGAATCGATGCTTGAGGGCTGGGCAGAATACTATTCGGTCGATCTCTCCGAAAAAATCGGGCGCGGCTTGACGGAAAACGCCTTAAAGGGCAAGATGAACGGCGGCGGTCTGACGTTCGGCTATCGCATGAAAGACCAACGCTTGGAAATCGACGAAACGACCGCTCCCGTCGTCGTGGAAATTTTCACCCGCTATGCCGACGGCGAAAGAATGACCGATATTGCCAAAGACCTGACGCGGCGCGGCATCCGCACGTCGCAGGGAAACAAGATCACGCTCAACGTCGTCCATTACCTTCTCAAAAACAGGCGGTATATCGGAGAGTACAAATTCCGCGATATGATAATCCCCGACGCCATTCCGCCCATCGTCTCCGAAGAGCTGTTCAACCGCGTGCAGGAGATCATGGCGAGGAATCAAAAGGCCCCCGCCATGCGCAAAGCGGAGGACGACTATATCTTGACGACGCGGCTGTTTTGCGGCAAATGCGGCACGTTCATGGTCGGAGAGAGCGGCAAGAGCCATACGGGAACCGTTCATCGCTATTATAAGTGCTCCCACGCCAAGCGCAAGATGGGGTGCGACAAAAAGCCCGTAAAGAAAGATTGGATCGAAGACGCCGTCATTCATTACATCATGAAGATCGTCATGGACGACGAACTCATCGACCACATTGCCGACGCGATCTTGAACATTCTTGCGCAGGAGAACTCCAAGCTGCCGCAGCTCAATGCTCGTCTGAAAGAAATCGAAACCGGCATACAGAACATGCTCAATGCAATCCAGCAGGGCATTCTTACTCCCTCCACGAAGGAGAGGTTGGAAGCGTTGGAGCAGGAAAGAGAAGAGATCAAAGTCGCCATTTACAGCGAGGAACTGCAAAAGCCGAAGATCACGAAGGAGCACATCGCCTTTTGGATAAGCAAATTCCGCGATACCGATTTGACGGACGTTGCAAGCCGCAAGCGGCTCGTCGAGAGCTTTGTGAATGCCGTATTCGTCTATGACGACAAAGTAGTGTTCACGTTTAACTATAAAGACGGCTCAAAGACGGCCACGATAGACGAAATCAACGCGGAATTAGGTTCGGATTTGGAAGGAACATCTCCACCAAACGAAAAGCCCGCCTTTTTTAGGCGGGCTTTTCATTTTTGTAATGATAAGTGTAAAACATAAAATTGAGGATGAAAAAAAATACCGCCTTACGAGGATAGAGCATCCCTCATCCGCCCTCTTCCCCCTTCAAAAGGGTGGAAGCAAGAAAAAGAGAGAAACGGCGCTTTGCCGATGCGCAACCGCGCAAGATTTTTCCACCCGGCGGACTTTTAGCCCTTCTCGGTCAAAAAGAATGGCAACAATGAAACGCCCTATCTGCGGGTGCGGACGGGTGCGGGGTATTCGACGCCGAAGGTCTCCGCCGTGACACGCTCCATCACCTGCGGGGTCAGGGGCCTGTCTCGCATGTCGGTAGGCGTTTGGGCGATCTCATCGACGACTTCCATCCCCTCGATGACCTTGCCGAAGGCGGCGTACTGGCCGTCGAGGTGAGAAGAATTTTCGTGCATGATAAAAAACTGCGAACCGGCGCTGTTGGGCAAGGACGAGCGCGCCATCGACAGCACGCCGCGGGCATGGCGGATGTCGTTTTTCATAAAGCCATTGGCGCGGAATTCGCCCGCGATGGTGTAACCGGGGCCGCCCATGCCGCTGCCGGCGGGGTCTCCGCCCTGGATCATAAACCCTTCGATGATGCGGTGAAAGGTCAGACCGTCATAAAAGCCGCTGCCGACGAGGGAGAGGAAATTATTGACGGTGTTGGGCGCCTTATCGGGGTACAGTTCCGCCTTGAAGGTCTTGCCGTTTTGCATGGTGAAGGTGACGACGGGGTTTTGCATTGCGTTCACTCCTTTTCGAGGTCTTCGTATTTTTGCACCAGCACGTTCGCCTCGCGGAACAGCTGCATGGAAAATTCGTCCGGGTATCCGTGCTTATAGACGACGCGGGCGATGCCGGCGTTGATGATCATTTTGGCGCAGATGACGCAGGGTTGGTGGGTGCAGTACAGGGTGGCGCCCTCGATCTTGATGCCCAGGCGCGCCGCCTGGATGATGGCGTTCTGCTCGGCGTGCACGGCGTAGCACATCTCCTGCCGGGTGCCGCTGGGGATGTTCAGCTTGCGGCGCAGGCACTCGCCGCGGTCGACGCAGCTTTGGATGCCCGCAGGCGCCCCGTTGTAGCCCGTAGTCATCACCCGCTTGCCCTGCACGATGACCGCGCCGACGTGGCGGTTCTCCTGATAGCAGCTGGACCAGCCCGCCACCGTTTCGGTCAGTTCCATAAAGCGCTTATCCCACTTATTCATACGCCGCACCTCCTGTATTTCCTCTCTATTATACCATGCCTTTCCCCGAAATGCAAGCGGCGAACGAAATTCACGAGGGCAAAACCGCTTCCTTGCAAATATATTAAGAATGAGCAATGCAAGAGTTTGTTCAAAATTTATTAAAAATTCAAGACAGCGGCTTGTACAAAACACATTTTAGCACTCTTGGTAGAAAAGTGCTAAAATTTTTATTTTTTGGCTGTAAAACGTTTGACTTTTACCTGCAAATGAATATAATTATATAAGTAATTAGCACTCAGGCATAGAAAGTGCTAAACTGAAACGAAAATTATTTTGGAGGCATTCATATGAACATCAAACCTTTGTTCGACAAAGTCGTCGTAGAAAGCGTTCAGACGGAAGAAAAGACCAAGAGCGGATTCATCCTCCCCTCGTCCGCACAGGAAAAGCCGCAGACGGCGCGCGTGGTGGCTGTCGGCCCCGGCGGCACGGTAGACGGCAAAGAAGTGAAGATGGTCGTCAAGGAAGGCGACGTCATCCTCTTCTCGAAATATTCGGGCAGCGAATTCAAGGTGGACGGCAAGGAATTCACCATCATCCGCCAGAGCGACATCCTGGCGATCGTGGAATAACGCATATCATTTCAATTCATAGAAAATATCAGGAGGACTGATCGACATATGGCTAAACAGATCAAATACGGAGACGAAGCCAGAAAGGCTTTGGAAAAGGGCGTAAATACCCTTGCGGATACGGTAAAGATCACGCTCGGCCCCAAGGGCAGGAACGTGGTCCTGGATAAAAAGTTCGGCGCACCGCTGATCACCAACGACGGCGTGACCATCGCCAAAGAGATCGAGCTGGAAGACCCGTTTGAGAACATGGGCGCACAGCTGGTGAAAGAGGTCTCCACCAAGACCAACGACGTGGCGGGCGACGGCACCACCACCGCGGTTGTTTTGGCGCAGGCGATCATCCGCGAAGGCTTGAAAAACCTCGCCGCGGGCGCAAACCCCATCATCTTGAGAAAGGGCATCGACAAAGCCGTGGACACGGCGGTGGGCGAGCTGAAAAAATCTTCCAAGATCGTAGACAGCAAGCGCGCCATCGCGCAGGTCGCTTCCATTTCGGCGGGCGACGAGACGGTCGGCCAGCTGATCTCGGATGCGATGGAGAAGGTGGGCAAAGACGGCGTCATCACCGTGGAAGAGGGCAAGACCATGAACACCGAACTTTCGACGGTGGAAGGGATGCAGTTTGACCGCGGCTATGCTTCCGCTTACATGGTGACCAACACAGACAAGATGGAAGCCGTGCTCGACTCCCCTTATATCCTCATCACCGACAAAAAGATCTCGAACCTGCAGGAGATCCTGCCCATCATCGAGCCCCTTGCACAGCAGGGCGCGCGCCTTCTGATCATCGCCGAAGACGTGGAGGGCGACGCACTGGCGGCGCTCATCGTCAACAAGCTCAAGGGCGTGTTCAACTGCGTGGCGGTCAAGGCCCCGGGCTTTGGCGACCGCAGAAAGGCGATGCTGGAAGACATCGCCATCCTCACGGGCGGCACCGTCATCTCCTCCGACCTCGGCTACGAGTTCAAGAACGTGACCCCGGATATGCTCGGCAAGGCCGGGCAGGTCAAGGTGGATAAAGACAACACCACCATCGTCAACGGCGCGGGCGACGCGGAGAACATCAAGGCGCGCGTCAACGCCATCAAGGCGCAGATCGCCGAGACGACCTCCGATTACGACAGAGAGAAGCTGCAGGAGCGCCTGGCAAAACTTGCCGGCGGCGTGGCGGTCATCAACGTCGGCGCGGCTACGGAAGTTGAGATGAAGGAAAAGAAACTGCGCATCGAGGACGCTTTGGCGGCGACCCGCGCGGCCGTGGAAGAGGGCATCGTCCCCGGCGGCGGCGTGGCACTCCTCTCCACTGCGGCAGCCGTGCGCGAGCTGGTGACGACGCTGGAAGGCGACGAGAAGACGGGCGCACAGATCGTGCTCAAGGCCATCGAAGAGCCTATCCGCCAGATCGCCAAGAATGCAGGTTTGGACGGCTCTGTCATCGTCGACAAGATCGTCTCCGCAAACGATCCCCGCTACGGCTTCGACGCCTTGAAGAACTGCTACACCGATATGATCGAGAGCGGCATCATCGACCCGACCAAGGTGACGCGCAGCGCTTTGCAGAACGCGGCTTCCGTCGCGGCTACCCTGCTGACCACGGAGAGCGTGGTGACGGATATCCCCGCACCCGAACCCGCGGCGCCCGCAGGCGGCGGCATGGGCGGCGGCATGTATTGATCGCGCAAAACAAAATGAGCCGCTCCGCTATGGAGCATGACGACAGCCTCGGCAAAAGCCGAGGCTGCTTTTTTGACTTGATCTTTTGGGTGCAAAGCATAAAATTTATAGCCTCGGCGAAAGCCGAGGCTGTCTTTTTTATATTGCGTTTTTGCGGCCGCACGCAGGCATGCCGAAAAAATCGGGCAGTGACCGGCAGACGAGAACGATACGCTGCGGGCGGCAGGTTCAGATCGGCCTGTCGGGGATACGGTACAGGGCGAGGACGCGGAACACCGCCTCCAACCCGCAGTGCTCGGGGTCGAGCAGGATATAGCGGCCGCCTCCGTGTACGGGGGCGAAGTCGTACGCCCACTGCACCGTATCGCGCGAAAAGGTATCGCGCAGGCGCTCGAACACCGCACAGGCGCGCCTGTCCAGGCGGATGCGCAGGGCATAGCGGCGTTCGTCGACGCAGATGCCGCACAGGTAATCGCCGTCGCACTCGAAGCGGTAAAACAGCTTCCAGCCGCTGCACACGCCCCAGCGCGGGCGGCAGCGATAGCGGGCGGCGACCTCTAAGCGCGCCGCCGTAAAGCCGCGGAACAGCTTTTCGCCCAACAGGTCGCGCACGAGGGAGAAACCCTCTTCGTCCGTCTTGGGCACATAGCGCCTGCCGTTGAGTTCGGAACGGACGACTATCAATTTTTCGTGCTCCGTCAGATCGTCGAACGGGAGCTTGGTGCGGTCGATCATCTCCCCTCTCCTTTTACACGGCGGAGGCGGCGATCGCCGCGCAGTCTGCGCCGTCTGCGTCCTCTTTGGTCAACCACAGGACGTATTCGATATTCTTGCGCGGCAGGACGGGCGCCGCAGTCAGGGCGCGGGGCCGCAGCCCCAGCCCGCAGGCAAAGCGGCACAATTCCTCCGCGATGGCGCGGCGGCCCGCCGCGTCTTTATAGATGCCGTGCTTGTCCAACCCCCTGCCGCCGCATTCGAACTGCGGCTTGATGAGCACGAAGGCGCTGCCGCCACGGCGCAAGACAGCGGCGACGGCGGGCAGGATCAGGCGCAGGGAGATGAAGCTCAGGTCCGCGGTGACGCCGTCGACAGGTTCGGGGAAGTCTTCCGCCCGCAGATAACGGGCGTTGACGCCGTCCATCACCCGCACGCGCGCGTCGCCCGCCAACGAGGGCGCCAGCTGGCTCTTGCCCACGTCGACCGCGTACACGCGCGCGGCGCCCGCCTGCAGCAGGCAGTCGGTAAACCCGCCCGTGCTGGCGCCGAGGTCGCAGAACACCTGCCCGCGCACGTCGGCGGAAAAGTCGCGCAGCGCCTTATCCAACTTCTTCCCCCCTTCCGAAACGAAGGCGCGCTCTTTGGGGAGCACTTCCACCGCGTCCCCTTCCTTCACCTCGTCGGCGGCTTTCCCTTCCTTTCCGTTGAGAAAAACGCGCCCCTCGGCGAGGGCGCGCGCCGCCTTGGTGCGGGAAGAAAAGCCGTGCGCGGCGAGGTATACGTCTAAGCGCGTCACGACTGCCGCGCCCGGATGGCGCGCACCATCTCTTCCAGATACGCCGCGTCGTACGGCAGCTGCGCCAAAAAGCGCAGGCAAAGGTCGCGGTAATTATCCGCCATCTCGTTGCTCTTGTCCAGCCCGAACAGCTGCACATACGAGAGCTTTTCTTCGGCGGCGTCTTTTCCGAGCGTCTTACCCAGTTTGGCAAAGTCGCCCGTCACGTCCAAAATGTCGTCGGTGATCTGGAACAAAAAGCCCAGATTCTTGCCGAATTCGGAGAGGATGCCGACGATGTTCTCGTCCGCGCCGTAGACGACGGCGGGGACGGTGACGGCGGAGACGATCATCTTCGCCGTCTTGTTGAGGACGATGAACTCCGCCTCCGTGCGGCCGGCGTTTTCGCCGCTCAGCTGGTAATACAGGTCCGCCGCCTGCCCCGCCACCATGCCGCGGCCGCCCGCGTTGCCGCACAGCAGCGCCGCGGCGTCGATATACGTCTTGCCGTTATAGCACTGGCGGATACAGATGTCGTACGCCTCGTTCAAAAGGGCGTCGCCGGCGAGGATCGCCTGCCCTTCGCCGAACTGCTTGTGGTTGGAGGGCCTGCCGCGGCGGAAATCGTCGTTATCCATGGCGGGAAGGTCGTCGTGGATGAGCGAATATGTATGGATCATCTCCAGCGCCACGGCGAAGCCCTCGACGTCGGCGATCTTGCCGCCGAGCATCTGCGCCACCGCGAACATCAGCGCGGGGCGGATGCGCTTGCCGCCGTTTTCCAGCGAATAGCGCACGCTCGCATCCAGCACGGCGGGGCGGAAGCGCGCCCCCTGCATATAATGCGCCAGCGCCTCTTCAAAGGCGGCGCGGTACTGTTCCGTCTTTTGTTGAAAATTTGTATCCATTCAGCTCCTCGATGCCGCCAGCACCGTATTGTACAGCAGCATTGTGATCGTCATCGGCCCCACGCCGCCCGGAACGGGCGTGATGTACGAGGCCTTGTCCTTTACGTTTTCATAATCCACGTCGCCGCACAGCTTGCCGTTTTCGTCGCGGTCCATGCCCACGTCGATGACCACGGCGCCCTCTTTGACCATGTCGGCGGTGACGAACTTCGCCCTGCCGATGGCCACGACCAGGATATCCGCCGCGGCGCACACTTCTTTCAGGTTTTTGGTCTTGCTGTGGCAGACTGTGACGGTGGCGTCGGCATTGACCAAAAGCATCGCCATCGGCTTGCCGACGATGTTGGACCTGCCCAGCACCACGGCGCTCTTGCCGCGCGGGTCGATGCCGTACTCTTCCAGCATCTTCATCACCCCGAAGGGGGTGCAGGCGACGATGGTCTCGCGGTTCATGGCCAGATTGCCCACGTTTTCGGCGCAGAAGCCGTCGACGTCTTTGCGCGCCGGGATGCGCGCCAGCACCTTGCGCTCGTCGATATGGCGGGGCAGGGGGAGCTGTACGAGGATGCCGTGCACCTTGTCGGACGCGACCAGCTCGTCTACGAGGGCGATCACCTCCGCTTCGGCGGCGTCGGCGGGCAGGTGATAGGAAAAGGAGCGGATGCCCGCCTCTTCGCACGCCTTGATCTTGTTGCGCACATATACCTGCGAGGCGGGGTCTTCCCCCACCAGAACGACCGCCAGACCGATCTCGAAGCCGCGCTCGGCGCGGAACGCCTCCGCGCGTTCGCGGATCTGCCCGCGCAGCTTTGCCGCCAGCGCCTTTCCGTCTATGACAGTACTCATCGTTTATTCATGACCTCCTGTGTTAAAAAAAACGAACTGCCTGCCGAACGGAGCCGCGCATGTGAAATGCCGCGGACGCGGCAGGCAAGAAAATTATTTCAGCCTTTATCCAATTGCCTGACATACGCCGCCAACACGCCGTTGACGAAGCCGACGCTCTTTTCGGTGGAATATGCCTTCGCCAGCCCCACCGCCTCGTCTACGCAGACGGCGGCGGGCACATCGCCGTATTTGAGTTCCGCCATCGCCATCAGCAGGATGCTCTTATCGACGGGGAACAGGCGCTGTTCGGAAAAGCCGATGGACAGGCCACCGAGGGCCTGCAGCAGCTCTTGCCGGTGTGCCGCCACGGCATCCAGCAAGCCGTCTGCATACGCGCTTTCCTCTTGGTCCAAGCCGAACGTCTTATAGATGCTGCGGTTGAATTCGCCGTCCTGACGGAACAGCGAGGCGTAGATGACTTTGAACGCACACTCGCGTGCCTTGCTTCTCATAGTATGATACCCGTAAAAAACCCGACATTTCCCCCCGCGGCCGCGGAGGGAAAGGGAAAAACCGTTCAAACAGCCGTCAACCGGCCTCTTCTTCCGAGGTCAGCACGCTGACGACGAACACGTCTACCTTGGCGATCTTATACTTTGTCATCGCCTCGACGTTGTGCTTGACGGACTGCTGGATCTTGAATGCGACCTCGGGCACGACCAGGCCCGCGTCGATCTGTACGGAGATCTCGGCATAGATGCCGTCCTTTTCAAAATACGATTTGATGCCCTTTTTGCCGCCCGTCAGCGATACGCCCTCGATCTCGGACACGGCGAGGTTGATGATGCCGTCCACGATGCCGGCGTTGTAAGACACCTTTCCTTTCTGGTCACCCGAAGGGACGCGCCTGAAAATAGCCATTGTTTCCTTCTCCGAAAACTTTTGTTGCACCTATTATACCACATTTTTTCGGAGTTGAACAGTATTTTTTTCAACTTTCCGAGTTGATCGGCATAATATTTACGTTTGCGGGGTCGCATCCCGCCTCTTCGGTGAGGATATTGTAGACGGTGAGGAAGTCGTTATACGCCAGCTCGTCGGCATTGACGAACACGTTGACGTTGTCCGAGTCCATGCCGATGCTGACGACGGCATCGGTATAGCCGACCGATTTGATGTACGTTTCCAGCAGCAGCTCGCGCTCCATCATCTCCACGATCTGCAGTTTGAGCGCCATCGCCTCTTCGTAGGCGCTGCTGCCCGCGTCCGTGCTCTCGATGATGGAATCCAGCTGCAGCAGCTCTTCGTTGCGGGTGGTGGAGCGCTCGGTGCGGTAGGTGGAAAAATAGTTCGCCGTGGTGACGCCGCCGTCGTCCGCCGACCCCGAAACCGTGCCCGCGAGCACAAAGTTGAACACGGCCGTCACCGCCAGCAGCAGCACCAGCCCCGACATGATGATGATCTTTTTGGTCTTGGTCATACCCTTTTACCTCTCCTTTTACAATAATTGACTGCCGCCCTTTGTATATACTTTGATCAGGCTTTGGTTGATATCGAGCACGGACGCCGCCGCCTCGAGCAAATTGAAGCGGACGGACAGATCGTCTGCCCCTTCCGCCACGATGAGGACGCCCGTGACGGCGGGCAGGCACTCTTCCAGCACGATCGGCTCGCCGCCCGAAAGGACGGGCGAGGTGGTGACGCTGCCGTCCGCGTGTTCGGTGGTCTCCGTCGCCACCACCAGCTCCCCTTCCGAGCGGACGGTGAGGAACACCTCTACCTCGCCCGCGCCCTCGATCTGCGACAGCACGGCGGCAAGGCGCTTCTCCGTCTGCCGCGCATAGCTTCCTTCCGGCTCTTCCCCTTCCTTCCCTCCTAAAGAAGTGAAGAGGATGAGCGCCGCCACGGCGATGAGCAGGAGGATGAACACCGTTTCGGCGAGCTTGCCGCCCGTCTTTGTCTTGAGTTTTGCCAGCCATTCACGCATGCACGTTTACCTCCGCGGAATACCATTCACGGACGCACGCTTCGACCTGCTCTATAACAAATATATGCCGGTCGGCGCCGTATATTCCGAAATCTTCGATCTTGACGTCTATCTCCTCCACCGTATAGGCGAAGTCTTCGCACTCCCAAAGTATATCGACGCAGGCCGTGACGCCCACTTCTTCATCGATCTTGCCTTCCAGCGCCTCTTCTTCCTCTTCGGCGCGGCGGGAGAACACGGCGTCGATGAACGCCTCGTCCGGCTGCATCTCTCCCCCGCTTCCGCCGCCCGTGACGCCCACTTCCCGCAGCAGGGCGGGGACGGGCAGGAGCATGACGGCGACGCAGAACAGCTTTAAGATGCCGCCGATGAATTTGCCCGTCTTGCCTTCGGGCAGCAGTATGGTGATGAGTGCGGAGATGACGACGGCGCCGCACACGCCGAGGATGTACGCTTGCATATCAGAAGAGGGCGTTGGAAGAACAGATGAGCAGCAGCATGGTGATAAAATACATGAACCCGACCGCCAGAAGGCCCGCCGTGAAGTAGTTGAGCGCGCCCGCCAGCGAAGTGAGAAGGTCTGCCGTGCCCGCATCGCCGACGGGCTCGATGACCGCCGCCGACAGCTTCAAAAACAGCGTATACACCGCCAGCTGTATGAGCGGGGACGCCAGCACGATGACGAGGAGAAAGATGCCGCAGGAGCCGAGCGAGTTTTTGATGAGCACGCTGCCCGCCACCACGAGGTCGAACCCGCTGCCCAGAAAGCCGCCGACAATGGGCACGGAATTGCTGAGCGCGTACTTCGCCGCCTTGAACGAGAGCCCGTCGTAGGTGGCGGAGGTGATGCCCTGCACGGTCAGAAAGACGGTGAAGGCGGTGAGGGAGATGCCCAGCACCCACTTGATGACGCTTGCAAACAGCTGCGAAAAATTGCGCAGGCGCAGCTCCGCGTTCATGCCGCCCGCCATGTGCAGCACGCAGATGAGCGAGGCGAGCGGGAAGACGACGCCGGAGACGACGCCGACGATGACCTCGCTCAGGCAGAGCACGGCGGGCTGGTAGACGGCGACGGACACGGAGCCGCCGCTGGTGGCGATGAGGGTAAGAAGGAGCGGGAACACCGCCTGCATCTGCCGCTGCATGGAGCCGACGGCCGAGGCGCAATCGGAAACGATGCCCGTCAGAGAAGAGAGCACCAGCACGAGGATGGCGGCGTAGCCGACAAAGCCGATGACGCGCACGGTGCCGTTTTCCGCAAACGAACTGCGGAAGCGCACCAAAAGCCCACAGAGGATGGCGACGGCGCAGACGGTACAGAAGGCGGGCAGAAGCCCCGTGAGCCCTTCAAACAGCATCCCCCACACGGCGGAGAGGGCGCTGCCGTAGTCTAAGGCGAAGTCGCCGCTGAGAAGGGAGCGGATCTTTTCGCCGATGCTGCCCCCGAAGGCGTCCTGCTGTTCCTGCGTGAGGGAATCGAGATATTCCTGCAGCTTGCCGGTATCCAAACTTGCAAGCAGTTCCTCGACGCCCGCAAGGATGGACTCCTGCCCCGTCTGCACCTCCCCTTCCTTCGCGCCCGCGGGCATGAAGGCGAAGCAGCAAAGCGCCAGGCACACAAGCAGCGCCAATAAGACGATGCGCCTTCTGTTTTGGCTTGTCCGAACGATCATATCAGCTCCAGAAACGACCCGATCAGCGACACCATCGTGCGGACGATGGGGAGGGATACGGAAAAGATGACTACCTTCCCCGCGAACACCAGCTTGTCTGCGATGCTCTTGGAGCCGAAATCTTCGACGATGCCCGCCGCAAATTCGACCAGCCAGCCGATGGCGACGATCTTGAGCACCACGGTGACCAGCGAGGCGTCGATGCCGGTGAGGGCGCCGATCTCGGAAAAGATGCCGAAGGTGTCAGCGAGCAGTTCGAAGGCGAAGATGAGCACGATCGCCCCGCCCGCGATGGTGACGGCGAAGGAAAGTTCTGGTTTGGACGAGCGAAGCAGCAGCGCGGCGATCGCCGTGACCAGCCCGACCCCGACAATGCGTACGATCTCCATACCCTAAAACAGATCGAAGATGGCGCGGACGGAATCGAACAGGTCGACGACCATGTCGAGCACGGCCGCCAGCACGATGATCAGCCCCGCCAGGCTGACGATGGTCGCCACGTCGTCGCGGTCTGATTTTTTCAGCACCTGACAGACGATGGTGACGATGAGCCCGACCGCCGCGAGCTTGAAGATGACGTCTATCTGCATATCCCCTCCGCTTCAGACGATGAGAATGACCAGCACCAGCCCCGCCAGCACGCCCAGCTTCAGATACAGCGAAAAATACTTGCGGTACGCCTCTTCGGCGGCGCGCTTCTTTTCGCCGATCTCGCCCCGCACGGCGGCGAGGTAGGTGCGCTGCGAGGCGGCGTCGCTCCTGCCTATCATCAGAAAATAATCGGCGAGGAATTTGCGCTCGTCCTGCGTGAGGTAGTCGAAGGCGTACTCTCCCTGCCCGAAACCGCTGCGCTTCTTCTCTTCCAGCATTTTCGCGAAGTCGCCGCCGAAGGCGTACTTGCCCACGAAGGCGGGCAGCGGCGTGCGCGTGTAGCTGACCTCGTTGGCAAAGCGCTGGTTGAAGAGGTCGAAGTTGTAGTAAAAATCTTTGCGGAGGCGGTAGCGGCGGGTCAACAGGTACGCCGCCAGCACGCACAGCGCCAGCACCGCGGCGCACAGCAGCGCCTTCAGCATGTGCCGACGGGCGCAAGAGCGGCGTCGAAGATCTGCTCCACCTGCCCGACCCCCTGCGAAGAGAGCTGCACATAGTAATCGAACAGTTTTTCCTCCGCCGCGCGCGCAAACACGGGCGAGGCGAGAAGGGCGGCGGCGTCTTTACAGTGCGCCGAGGCGACGACCGCCACCCCGCCCCGCACGCAGGCGGCGAGCGCCTCGATCTCGGAAGCGGAGACGACCTCGTCGGTGATGATGAGGTCCGGCCGCATGGCGCGCACCGCCGCCGTCAGCGCGTCCTTTTTGCCGGAAAAGCGGATGACGTCGGTACAGGCGCCCACGTCCAGCGAAAAGTCGCGGTTGGCGGCGCTGATCTCGCCCCGCTCGTCGCTGAGCAGGATGTTGACGATGCCGCCGCCCCCGATCTGCCGCGCCAAGTCGCGCAGGATGGTGGTCTTGCCCCGCCCCGGCGGCGAAAGGACGAGCACGCTGCACAGCCCCGCGGAGAAACAGCGGCGGAAGATCGCGTCGGCACAGCCGATCACCTCGTGCGGGACGCGGATGTTGAGGGAAGTGACGTCCCGCACGGCAAAACTTTCGCCCCCTTCGTACACGAATACGCCCGCAATGCCGATGCGCTCGCCGCCCGCGCCCGTCAAAAACCCCTGCCGCAGCTGCTCGGTGACAGAATAGACGGAATACTCGCTGGCGCGGGATATGATCTGCTCGATGTCGGCAACGCTCGCCGTCAGCGCCCCGCTTGCCCGCGCGCATACGCCGCAGGCGCCGAGGTAGGTATAGGCGCCGCCGTAATTGCATACGACGGGCTTGCCCGCCCGCACGCGCAGCTCGTACACTTTGTTGAGGTTGCAGTGCAGCAGCGCCGCCCGCAGCCCGTCCGTCAAAAATTCCAGCATGTCCGCCCCTTTTTCCGCCGCGAAGGCGCCTTCCTCCCCGCCGCGGATACTTATCTATATGGGAAAGCGCGGGCGGTTATGACGGTCAAAAAACATGAAAAAGGCGCGCCGCCTCGCGAAGATGCGCGCTTTTTGTCAAAGAAACAGCGCCGTACAAAAACCGAGAGTTCCAAACGCCTGCCGGACGCCGATACTTCCCTGAAAATCAAAAAAAGAAGATGAATGCCCCTGCGATCGTTGCATTTTGGCGCGATTTATAGTACAATGGTCATGTTCTGCGGATGTGGCGAAATTGGCAGACGCGCCGGACTTAGGATCCGGTGGGCAACCTTGCAGGTTCAAGTCCTGTCATCCGCACCAACTCTTAATAGCTTGAACTTCTTTGTCATAAAAAGAAT
>ERZ1643247.1475-NODE-1475-length-21504-cov-25.146394_pt1 | contig 21504 bp, 18 predicted proteins | sample MGYA00579264_ERZ1643247 | MGnify/ENA primary metagenome ERZ1643247 (study PRJEB29033, sample SAMEA4952262) | chicken gut metagenome | biome: Broiler Chicken; feature: Gastrointestinal Tract; material: Caecum | place: Ireland | collected 2018 | study: Broiler... | reverse complement strand
CGCCGTTGTTGGTGGAAGGGCCGTCGGCGATGATCTCGCCCGCCTCCACCCTGTCTCCGGTGTTGATGATCGGGCGCTGATTGAGGCAGGTGCCCTGGTTGGAGCGCTCGAATTTTTTGAGCTTGTATTCGTCTACGATGCCGTTATCCTGGCGGATACGGATACAGTCTGACGCGACGCCGATCGCCGTGCCCGCGTTTTTCGCCTTTACGATGACGCCCGAGTCGCGCGCGATCGCCGCCTCGATGCCCGTTGCGACGATGGCGCTCTCCGTTTTGAGGAGGGGCACCGCCTGGCGCTGCATGTTCGAGCCCATGAGGGCGCGGTTGGTATCGTCGTTTTCAAGGAAGGGAATGAGCGCGGTCGCCACGGATACGAGCTGCTTGGGGGATACGTCCATATAGTCGATGCGTTCCTGCGGCAGCTGCGTGATGTCCGCACGGCGGCGGCAGGAGATGCGCTCGTTCACGAACGTGCCGTCTTCGTTCAGCGGTTCGTTCGCCTGCGCGACGACGTATTTGTCTTCCTCGTCCGCGGTGAGATAGTCGACGTCGTTCGTGACGCGCACGAGCACGCATTTGCCCGTTTCGTCATATTCCTTCTGCACCCTTCTGTACGGGCTCATGATAAAGCCGTACTCGTTGACCTTTGCAAAGGTGGCGAGCGAAGAGATAAGGCCGATGTTCTGACCTTCCGGCGTCTCGATCGGGCACATGCGCCCGTAATGGCTGTGGTGTACGTCGCGCACGTCGAAGGTGGCGCGGTCGCGGTTGAGGCCTCCGGGACCGAGCGCGGACAGCTTGCGCTTGTGCGTGAGCTCCGCGATGGGGTTGGTCTGATCCATGAACTGCGACAGCTGCGAGGAGCCGAAGAATTCGCGGATCACCGCCGAAACGGGGCGCACGTTGATGAGCCCCGAAGGGGTAACTTCGTTGGGATCCTGCGTCGCCATGCGCTCTTTGATGAGCCTTTCAAGGCGCGCGATGCCCACGCGCAGCTGGTTCTGCAACAGCTCCCCTACGCTCCTCACGCGGCGGTTGCCGAGGTGGTCGATGTTGTCGATGGTGCCGATGCCGTAGCGGAGGTCGAGGTTGGTCGAAACGGCGGCGATCACGTCGTCTACCGTGATGTGCCTGTGGTCGAGCTTGTCGACGAGGGGGCGGATAACCTTTTTCTCCTCTGCGGAGACGGAGACCTCCTCACGCTTCAAAATTTCATGGAACTTTTTGCACGCCTCGCAGAATTTGATGCGGTTTTCTTTCCGCTTTTCGCGGTTTTTGCGCTCTTCCTGCTTCTCGTCGTCCGTCTTTTTCGTTTCGGCGGTGAAATAGACGGCGTTGATGCGGTCGCGGAACTGTTCAGCGACCGTCTCGGCGTCGGAATTTTCCATTGCCGCGGCGATCTCCTCGGAGAATTTAAAGTTCGGATAATAAATGGTAGGCAAAAGCCCAAAGCTCTTCGGGTTCTTTGAAGAGACCGCGGAGAAGTTCACCGTGTTGTTGCCGATGACCTTGTGGCGCATTTCGCCCGCGCGCTCGTCGGAAACGAGAACGTATACCTCGTTGACGCCCGCGTCCTGGATCTCGAACGCCTTGGCTTCGGAGATCTTCTCCCCTTTGGAAACGATCAGCTCGCCCGTTTCGGGATTGAAGATATCGTCCGCGGAAATACAGCCGGGCAAACGGTACGCCACGTTGAGCTTTTTGTTGAATTTATACCTGCCGACCTTGACCACGTCGTAGCGGCGGGGATCGAAAAAGAGATTGTGCAGGTGCTGACGGACGGAATCGTCGGTAGGCACTTCGCCGGGGCGCAGCCTTCTGTACAGCTCGATGAGGCCGTCTTGCTCGCTCTTGGCGGTATCCTTTTCGATGGTGGCGGCGATCATCTTGTCGTCGCCGAAAATATCGGTGATGGCGACGTCTGAACCGAAGCCGAGGGCGCGCAAAAGGACGGTCGCGCAGATCTTCCTCTTTCTGTCGACGTGCACCCACATAACGCCCTGGGAATCCTGCTCGAATTCCAGCCAAGCGCCGCGGTTGGGTATGACCGTGGTTTTATACATTTCCCTGCCCGACTTGTCCTTTTCAGACTCGTTGTATGCGCCCGGGGAACGCACGAGCTGGGAAACGATGACGCGCTCCGCGCCGTTGATGATAAAGGAGCCGTTATCCGTCATGAGCGGGAAATCGCCCATGAACACTTCCTGATCGATGACCTCTTCCTTAACTTTGTTGACGAGGCGCACCTTTACCCGCAGGGGGAGCGCATACGTTGCGTCGCGGTTGCGGCATTCCTTCTCGTCGTACTTCGGTTTGGTGCCGAACTCATGGCTGAGAAAGTAAAGCTCGAAGTGGTCGGAATAGTCGGTGATGGGAGAAAAATCCTCGAACACTTCGCCGATACCCTCTTCGATGAACGTCTTATACGAGTTCTTCTGGATCTCGACGAGATCGGGGATCTCAATGGCTTCGTTGATTTTGCCGAACTTCCGTCTCTCTGTCTTACCGAACTTTTGAATAGGTAAATTCATTCACTTGCTCCTTTTGAAAATTCGTTCCGTAGGTTGCCTGCGCTTGCGAGGGGAAAAGAAATTTTTTTCTTCAAATTACGTTCCGCCTCTTTACATATCCGAAAAATTGCTGTATAATATTTTTAACGGTAAAAAAACCGCGCAAAATCGCCCGCAACGCCTATACTATATTATATATGGCGGCCGCAAACGGAGATTTTTGAAGCTCTTTTCAAAAGGGAAAAGGGTAAAAATCACATTATACTCCATAATGATACAGTTTAGTATTATATAAAATTTCAAAAGAAAAGTCAACTGCTTTTTCGGCGGCGGGAGAATTATTTTGGAAAAATTCTGCAATTTTCGACGCATTCGGGCATAAAAGCAGAAAGGAAGCGCGGCGCAAGGCGAATACCTCGCGTTTTTTATGCGCAAAGCGCCAAAAACACTCAAACAGGAGCAATGCATGCGTATAGACAAATTTTTAAAAGTTTCCAGGATCCTGAAACGCCGCACGGTGGCGGGCGAAGCCTGCAAAGCGGGCAAGGTTTGCGTGAACGGGCGGGAAGTGAAGCCCTCCTACCAGTTAAAGACGGGAGACGAGGTGGAGCTCGCCTTTGCCGCGGGCAGTCTGAAATTCCGCGTGCTCGCGCTCAAAGAAACGGTAAAAAAGGAGGAGGCGGCCTCCCTGTATGAGATCATCGGAGAATGACGTTCTGTTCCGCCCCCTGCGCGAAGAGGAAATTACCCGCGCACTGTTTTTACACTTTTGCAGAAGACAGCGCGTTACAAACTGCCTGCGCAACGTCGGCGGCGAATGGCGGGAAGTTTTTTCGCCCTTTACGGACGATTGGAACGAAGAAGATTACGCCCGTTTAACAGAATGCCTGCGAAGCACCCTGCAAAAGGGCGGCGCGGTGTTCGGCGCGTTTTCGGGCGGTCGGCTCAAAGGGTTCGCTTCGGTCGAGGGCGAGCCTCTCGGCTTTGAGGGCGCGTACAGAGAGCTGACCTCCATCCATGTTTCCGAAGATATGCGCCGCGGCGAGCTCGGCAAAGAGCTGTTCCTGCGCGCAAAGGAGTGGGCGAAAGCGCAGGGAGCAAAAAAGCTCTATATCTCATCTCACCCCGCCGTCGAAAGCCAACGTTTTTACCGCGCGATGGGCTGCGTCGACGCGAAAGAGATCACCGAAGAGCGCACCCCGAATGAGCCGCCGGATCGCAGGCTCGAATGCGAATTGTAAAAAGAGGATCGTATCATGAACACAGCGGCGATCATTCCCGCGGCGGGCTCGGGTTCGCGCGCGGGGTTTTCCAAAAATAAAATACTGCAAAAGATCGGAGGCAGCTCCGTGATCGCGCGCACCGTTTCCGCCTTTGCGCAAAATGCGGGTATTTCGCGCATCGTCGTATGCGCGAACGAAGCGGACAGAAAAGACCTGGCGCGGGAGCTCGCGCCGTTTGACCTTTGCTTTGCCGCGGGCGGCGCCACGCGCACGGAATCGGTGAAGAATGCGCTCGGTCTGCTCGCCGCGCTCCCCTGCCCGCCCGACTATGTGCTGATACACGACGCGGCGCGCCCCTTCGTTTCGCAGAAGATCATAAACGACTGCATCGATACCGTGCGTCAGTTCGGGAGCGCCGTATGCGCGCTCCCCTGTACGGATACCGCCGTGCTCGCAGAAAGCGGGTTCATCTCGGATACGGTGGAAAGGGACAAACTTTTTACCTTGCAGACGCCGCAGGGATTCGCCTTTGCGCCCCTATACGAGGCTTACGGAAAAATAACGGAAAGCGACGCGTTTACCGACGATTCGGGCGTATACAAAAAATACGTGGCCCCTCCCCGCCTGTTCGCGGGAGAAAAGGGCAATATAAAGCTGACTTTCGCGGAGGATTTTCAGATGGAAACATACCGCACGGGCATCGGTACGGACACCCACGCGTTCGGCGCGGAAAAAGACCACATCGTACTCGGCGGCGTAAAAATACCGTCTCAGCGCGGCCTCATAGCGCACAGCGACGGAGACGTTTTATGCCATGCGCTCATGGACGCCCTCCTTTCCGCCGCGGGGCTTGCAGACATCGGGCATCACTTCCCCGATACCGACCCCGCCTACAAAGACGCAGACAGCCTCGCCCTTCTTTCGAAGGTGCGCGATATTCTGCAATCAAACGGATTTTCCGTCGTCAATGTATCGACGGCGATCTCGGCGGAGCGGCCCAAACTCGCGCCCTATATAGCGCAGATGAAGAAAAACATCGCGGACGTATTGCACATTTTTGAACAATGCGTCGGAATCTCTGCGGGCACGAACGAGGGGCTCGGCTATATCGGCCGCGGCGAAGGGATCACGGTGTTTGCGAACGTGCTCATAAAGAGCGGCGCAAAAATGTAACATATTGCGGGGGAAAGAAAAATGAGAAAAACGGTATGGAAAATATTGCCCGTTCTGCTTTTGTGTATAGCGGCGCTGACGGCGGCGGGCTGCGCCAAAGAAACGCAACAGCACGCCGTACTTGCCGTGTACGACAATTTCGGCCGGGAATGGTGTCGCCTGAGCGAGCAGGAGTATAAAAAGGAAATAGAGATCCCCTTTGACGGCAAGGAGCGCTCTTTCCGGGCAGAACTGTTTTCCCCGAACGGAGATGTTCTGCCGCAAGACGAAAACCCGACCGATACGCAATTGGTCTCCTTTGTTTCTCCTGACGGGTTATCGGCGGAATCACCCGCCGCCGTTTGCGAAGCGGGCACTTATTTTTATTGGTTTTCCGTACGCAGCGGCGCCGCGCACGCATTCCCGTTTCAGGCGTTTCTTACCGTACACATAACGGCGGAACGAACAGAGGAAAACGAGCCGCAGCCCCTGCTTTACGGGCAGAACGAACTTTCGCTGCAAGCGGGCGAAGAAAAGTGCTTTTCCCTCCCGCAGGGCGAAAGCATTTCTGTACTGCGCTGCGACATTGCGGGCATTTCCGTTTCGGCCTGGAATAAAACCATGACGGCCGAATATCCGCTGTCGGCAAACGGAAACGAATGGCAGCTTTACCTCGGCGCAGACAAAGACGCCGAATGCGTCGTAAAAATAGGAAACGGTACGGCAAACGATATTGCAAACGTGCCCGTCTTTCTGCAAAAGGGCACGGAACTTGCGCTCGGCGAGGCTTCGGCCGTCACCGTTTTTACGGAAAAGTATTTTTATTTTTCCCCCGAAACGGACGGCTTTTATTCGATCGGCTGCGACGCCGAAAGCATAGACGTATCTTTCCCGAATATGCCTGAAAGCGCCGACGGGTATTATTTATACGGCGGGAGGCAATACGTCGTCAAGCTCTCCGCAAAAGAGCAAACGAGCGGAACCATCACCCCGCAGCGGGTATACGCGGCGCTGACCGTGGGCGAAAATCGCGTAGCGGGGCAATACCTCAGGTTTGTTCCGAAGGTAACCAATACTTATACGTTCGATTTCCCGGAAAATTCCCTTGATAAAATCGTTGCCGACGGCAAAACGACAGACGCGGAAGGCGGAGTTTATTCTGCGGAAATGGAAGAAGGCAAGGCGTACTGCTTTATTTTACGGAACGCCTCTTCGGGCACGATCCCCGTATATGTCGATTTCGCCTGCGAAGAGCTGAACGTCGGCGAGCGGAAAAATATCGGGCTCAACGAAAGCGGCTATGCCTTCTTCAAAGTATCCATAACAGAGAACACGCAGTACGAAATCGTCAGTGATTTCGACGCCGAAGTTTACACTCCCGAATTGCTGAAAGCCGACCTTTCCGAAGATCCGCGGTGGAGCAGAGTTTTTTACTATGTACGTTTCAGCGGCAGTCCGCTTGCGGACGGAAACGCCGAAATCAGACTTTCCGGGTATAAAAGGGATCCGGGGCAAAAGATCACGGTTACGCAGACTTCATATTTCGTATTTTCGCTGTCGCCCGGAACCGAATATACGCTTACGAGCAGCGGAAATCAATACGACGAAACGCAAAAGCTTTTTTATATCTACGACGAAAACGGGGATCTTCTGGCAGCGGGCGAAGGGATCACGGAAATCGCCTTTACCGCAAAAACGGAGCGCATTCTCGTCAAGGTAACGCTGGAAATCGAGGGGCACACGATCGGTTTTTGCATCGATCAAAAAAACTGAACGGCAAAGCTCTGCAAAGAAAATCCGCTCTCTTTTTAATAAAGCCCAAGGAGCCGTTATGAAGCACACCCTATCAGACAAACTTTTATGGCAGAGCCTGCCCGACGGCGCTACGGTCATGTACGCCTTTTTCAATGAAGACAGATCGCGGCGCATCCTCGTCTACCGCAACATGACGGAAATCGCGCAAACGAAATAGAAAGCAGAGGAGAATGAAATTGGCAAAATCCAAATCGGTCTATGTATGTTCGGAATGCGGCGCGCAGAGCCCGCAGTGGCTGGGCAGATGCCCCGGTTGCGGCAAATTCGGCACGCTCGTAGAGGAAATAACTGAAAGCGCCGCGCCGCAAAAAGCCGCAAAACGGGAGCGTTCGGTTTCCGCAAAGCGACCAATTCCCCTTTCGGAAGTCAAAGAAGAGCGGTATTCGCGCGTATCTTCGGGCATTGCGGAGCTCGACACAGTGCTCGGCGGCGGCATCGTTCCCGGCTCGCTCGTACTCATCGGCGGCGATCCCGGCATCGGCAAAAGCACCCTTTTGACCGAAGTTTCCGCGCACCTTTCCGAAAAGCACCGTGTTTTGTACGTCTCCGCGGAAGAGAGCTGTTCGCAGGTAAAAATGCGCTGCGCGCGCTTAAAACTTGACTCTTCCAACCTTCTTTTACTCAACGAGACCTGCCTCGAAGACATCGAAGACGCCATCGAAGACGAAAAATTCGTCGTGATAGACTCCATTCAGGCGGTGTACACGAGCGAACTTTCCTCCGCGGCGGGTTCGGTCGCGCAGGTCAGGGAATGCGCGGGAAAACTGCAACGCATCGCCAAGGGGCGCGGCATCACCTTTTTCATCGTCGGGCACGTTACCAAAGAGGGCGCGCTCGCGGGGCCGAAGGTGCTCGAACACATCATGGACACCGTTCTCTACTTCGAAGGCGAGCGGGAAGAGAATTTTAAAATACTGCGCGCCTATAAAAACCGATTCGGCTCGGTGCAGGAAGTGGGCGTGTTCGAAATGACGGGCGAAGGCATTTATGGCGTTTCCGATTATTCGGGCATATTTCTCTCCGAAAGCCGCGGGGAAGCCGCCGGCAGTTGCGTGACCCCTTCCGAAACGGGCAACCGCTGCATGATGGTGGAGATACAAACGCTGCTCGCAAAAACGGCGTACGGTCTGCCCCGCCGCATGCCGCTCGGCATCGATTATAATAAAATGGTACTGCTCATCGCCGTGCTCGAAAAGCGGTGCGGGCTCCCCTTTTACAATCAGGACGTATATCTCAACGCCATGGGCGGCATACGCCTTTCTGAACCCGCGGTAGATCTTGCCGTGTGCGCGGCGCTCGCGAGCGGATACAAAAACGAACCCATCGACAAAGATACCGCCGTGTTCGGCGAGGTGGGGCTCACGGGCGAGGTGCGCGGCGTTACATTTGCCGAAAAGCGGGTCAACGAATGCGTCAAAATGGGGTTCAAACGGGTGATATTCCCCGCAAAGAACTTTAAAAGCGTAAAAAAATTCGAGGACAAAATTCAGCTCGTCCCCGTCCAGTACGTCAATCAGATGATCAAAAAACTTTTCCCCGAACCTCAAACCAAGTGAGCGCTATTCTATACGGAACGCGCGCCCCGCGGCAGAAAGCCGCGGGGCGCGCGTTTCTTTTTACATTTACAGTTTTTCCAAGACTTCGCCGATATCGCCCGCAATACAGACGGAACGTTCCCTGATCTCTTCCGGGGCGTACGCGCCTTCGAGGTTGACGCACGCATAGCGCGCGTTCTTATTGCGGTAGGTCATCTGCCAGAACGGGTATTTGATGATGCCGGGCGTGTTCATGCCCACACCCAGCTCCAAAAACAGTACCTTTTTGCCGGCGTTTTCCGAAATGAACCGATCGTAGCGTTCATATGCCGCGTGCCAGCCCTCGTCTTCTACAAAGGTATTGTCCGAACGAAGGTTCATAGACATCGGCTTTCCGCAGACGGGGCAGCGGGGGACGAGTGCGGAAGGGATTTCCATATCCTTCTGCCGCGCCAGCATTTCGCGCACCTGCTTTTCGTTGTCGTACGTCTTTTGGTGGCAGGGAACGCTGCATTGAAACAGCCCGTAATCCCCCTGCGTATAGAACATCCGCTCTTTTGCAAACCCCGCGGCCTGAAACCTGTGGTCTACGTTGGTGGTCAGAACAAAATAATTTTTCCCCTGCACGAGCCGCAGGAGGGTTTCGTAAGGCTTGCCCGCGGGTTGGTCGTATCGGTTAATGTAGATATACCGCGACCAATATGCCCAAAACTCTTCCAAAGAAGGGTACGGGTAAAACCCGCCCGAATACATATCGCGAAAGCCGTACTTTTTTGCAAAATCGGAAAAATACTTTTCAAACCGCTCGCCCGCATAGGTAAAGCCCGCCGATGTAGAAAGCCCCGCCCCCGCGCCGATGACGATCGCTTCCGCTTCCGAGAACCATTTTTGAATCGTTGCCGCATCTTTTTTCATTTTAGCGTCCTCATTGTAATAAATTTAATTACAACATGAGTATATCACTTCTTCGATGTAAAGTCAATCGTTACAACAAAAATAGCGGGCAGATACAAATTATCTGCCCGCCGTAAAAATTTACGCGCTCTTTTTGATGACCTCCGGCTTTGCGGTGCCGAGCACGCATTCGCGCGTGATGCGCACCTCGCTGATGCCGTCGCTCGACGGAATGTCGTACATCACGTCGGTCATGAGATTTTCGATGATGGTGCGCAGTCCCCTCGCGCCCGTCTTCAAACGGATTGCCGTGTTCGCGATCTCGCTCACGGCGGCGTCGTCGAAGGAGAGTTTTACCCCGTCCATGCCGATGAGCTTCTGATACTGCTTGATGATGGCGTTTTTCGGCTCCGTCAGAATTTTGACGAGCGCCGCTTCGTCTAACGGCTTCAAGCTGACCACGATGGGCACACGTCCCACAAACTCGGGGATCAGCCCGAATTTGGTGAGATCCTGCGGCTTTACGTCTTCCAGCGCCTCGTAATCCATGTCGTCGCCGTGCGCGCGCACCTTGCCGCCGAAGCCCAGAGAAGTATCGTCTTTGCGTTTGGCGACGATCTTATCCAGCCCTACGAACGCGCCGCCGCAGATGAAAAGTATATTGGTCGTATCGATGCGCATGCACTCCTGCTGAGGGTGCTTTCTGCCGCCCTGCGGCGGTACGCTCGCGACGGTGCTTTCGATGATCTTCAACAGCGCCTGCTGCACGCCCTCGCCCGAAACGTCGCGCGTGATGGACACGTTTTCGCTCTTTCTGGCGATCTTATCTATCTCGTCGATATAAATGATGCCGCGCTCCGCCTTTTCGATGTCGTAATCGGCGTTCTGGATCAGCTTCAAGAGGATATTTTCCACGTCTTCGCCGACGTAGCCCGCCTCGGTAAGGGTGGTCGCGTCCGTCGTGGCGAAAGGCACGTTCAGAATGCGCGCGAGCGTTCTCGCCAACAGCGTTTTGCCGCAGCCCGTAGGCCCCAAAAGAAGGATATTGCTCTTTTCGATCTCTACGTCGTCGTCATTTTTCGCGATCTCGCTGTTGATGCGCTTATAATGGTTGTAGACCGCGACGGAAAGCACCTTTTTCGCCTTATCCTGCCCCACGATATATTTATCCAGCTCCGCCTTGATCTCAGACGGCTTTTTCAGTTCTACCTTGTCGGAGGGAGCGGCGGATACCGCCTTGATCTCCTCGTTGCAGATCTCCACGCATTCGTCGCAGATATTCAGGCCGTTCGGCCCCGCGATCAGGCGTTTGACCTGATTTTTGCTCTTGCCGCAAAAGGAACAATATTGTTCGTCGTCTTTCATTCAAATACCTCCCGCGCGCCCGGCGCAAAGCCGCGCAAAGCGCGCCAAAAAACTTGCGCAAAAGAAAATTTACGCGGCACAAGCTTGCGTGCCGCGGAATTTTTTGCCGTTATCGCAGGAATGCCCCCGCGGTGTCATCTGTTGTAAAAAACTTTGTCGATCAGCCCGTAACGGAGCGCTTCGTCTGCGGAAAGATAATTGTCTCTGTCCGTATCTCTTTCGATCTCCTGAATGCTTTTGCCCGTGTTTTCGGAAAGAATGCGGTTCATCTTGTCTTTGATCTTCAAGATGTGCTCCGCCTGAATCTTTATGTCGCTCGCCTGACCCTGCGCGCCGCCGAGGGGCTGGTGGATCATGATCTCGCTGTTGGGGAGCGCAAAGCGCTTGCCCTTCGTGCCGCTCGACAACAGAAACGCGCCCATGCTCGCCGCAAGCCCGATGCAGATGGTAGAAACGTCGCAGTGAATATACTGCATCGTGTCGTAAATGGCAAGGCCCGCGGAGACGCTTCCGCCCGGACTGTTGATATAGAGGCTGATGTCTTTATTCATATCCTTGGCTTCGAGGTAGATCAGCTGCGCGACGATGGTATTCGCCATGCCGTCGTTGATCTCGCCCGAAAGGAAAATGATCCTGTCTTCCAAGAGCCTGGAATAAATATCATACGAACGCTCGCCGCGGCTGGATTGCTCCACGACCATCGGGATCAGATTCATAGAGATGTCGTTTTTCATGCTTGCTCCTTAATAGATCGGGCAAAAGGCTCGGAAATTTACTCCGCTTTGCCCTCGTCTTCCGCTTTCTTCGCCGCGGTCTTTTTGGCGGCGGTCTTTTTGGCAGCCGGCTTCTTTTCCTCGCCTTCGCTCTCCGCTTTCTTTGCCGAGCTCTTCTTGGCGGCAGATTTTTTGGCGGCGGACTTTTCGGCGGGCTCCTCGGCCTTTTCGGTCAGATTGTTGTTGGCTTTGAGGAAGTCGAAGAGTTTGTTGATGACGATATCGTTCCCGATATACTCGCGCTGCGCCTCGTCGACGTCCTTCTTATATTCTTCCAGCGTCTTGTTTGCGGATTTTGCGAACTCTTCCAGCTTCGCGTCGATCTCGGCGTCTTCTGCCTTGATGTTCTCCTCGCGGATAATTTTATCCACGACCAGCTGGCTCTTGACGGTATCCTCCGCCTGTGCGCGGTAGCCCTTGCGGAAGTCCTCCATGTTGCTGCCCATGTATCTGAGATAGTCTGCAAGCTTCATGCCGCCGTACTGCATGCCCAAACGGTATTCGGCGTTGCGCACCATCATATCGATCTGGTTTTCGATCATCGCTTCGGGGATCTCCACCTCAGCGTTCGCGGTGATCGCGCGGAGGATATTGTTCTCCGTTTCCGCGTCTCCCTTTTCCTTCGCCTGCTTTTCGAGGCGCTCGCGCGTTTCCTTTTTATAAGCTTCCACGCTCTCGGCGCCGGCGGCGTCTTTGATGAACTCGTCGTTCACCTCGGGCAGTTCCTTCTTTTCGAGCTTGTTGAGCTTGACGGCGAACACGGCGTCTTTGCCTTTGAGCTCTTCCGCCTGATAATCTTCGGGGAATTTGACGTTTACGTCTTTCTCCTCGCCCACCTTCATGCCGACGACCTGCTCTTCAAAGCCGGGAATAAACGAACCGCTGCCCAAAACGAGGGGATAATTTTCGCTGGTGCCGCCCTCGAATTTTTCGCCGTTCACGCTGCCCGAAAAGTCGATGGTGGCGGTGTCTCCGTTCTCAGCGGCGCGATCCGTCACTTCAACGAGGCGGGAATTGCGCTCCTGCAATTTTTTGAGCTCGGCTTCCACGTCTTCGTCTTTTACATTATACTCTTTCTTTTCGATGTTTATACCCTTGTAGGCGCCGAGTTTGACGTCGGGCTTTACGGGTACGGTCGCGATGAGAGACGCGCCCTCCTCACTGATGTCGCCGACGGAGAGCTCGGGGCGGCCTACGACCGTGAAGTTGTCTTTCTCCTTTTCGAGTACTTCTTCATAATGCTTGTCGAAAAGCTCGTTGAGCGCCTCTTCATAGAAAACGCCCTTGCCGTAGTTGAGCTCGATAACGTGCTTGGGCGCCTTGCCCTTTCTGAACCCGTTTACGAAATATCTGCCGCGCGTCTTCTGATACGCCTGCATATTCGCCTCGTCCCACTCGGTTTTGTCGAATGCGAGGGTGATTTTTACGGTGCTCTTTTCGGAAGCTTCTACGTTGTACTTCATGATCCTTCTCCTGAAACCTGATTGGCTTTATTTATCCGTTACAGTATTTTAGCACAAACATTGCGTTTTGCAAAGCGTTTTTATACGGCGTTTTGTTTTTTTTCCGATTTTGCCCGCGTATTCGGGATCGCCGAAAATGTGTTATGATAAAATATTCTTCTCAGCGGAAAGGAGCCCGACACAAACGGACTCCTTTCCGATATTTTCCCCCTTAAAAACAAACAGCCTTATATCCGTGCCGGTTTGAGGCACTGCCGCCGCGCGACCCCGATATACTCAATCGTCGTCGCAGCGCTCGATGGAACGGATATACGGATTTTCCGCCATGATCTGACCGATGCGCGTGGACGGAAATTCCTCTGCCGTGCTCAGCGTCGCAATATAAATGATCTTGTCCTCTTCCTTGATAACGTTCAGGCGGGTAAAGCGCTTCACGCCGAAAATTTCCTGTATGCGCTTGTTTTCGTCCGTCGTCTGCTCAAAACATATCTTGATCTGCATATAGATCTTATTGCAGAACGGTTTAAAGTGAGTATGCAAAATGCACTGCGCGAGAATAAGGATCAGCGTCGCTCCGAAAGCGACCAAATACAAGCCGCTTCCCGCCGCCATGCCGACGCCCGCGGTCGCCCATACGCCCGCCGCCGTCGTCAGCCCGTGCACTACCTGTCTGCGGTAAATGATCATTCCGGCGCCCAAAAAACCGATCCCTGAAACGATCTGTGCGGCAACGCGCGAAGCGTCGAAGCCGCCGCTGTCGTCAAACCCGTACTTTGAAACGACCATCATAAGCGCCGCGCCCGCACAGACGATCGTATGCGTGCGGATACCCGCCTCTTTGAAGCGAAGCTTGCGCTCGAATCCGATCGCAAAACCCAATATAACGGCAAGTAAAATACTTCCCATATAAATCAACTGCTTTATAAGAAAATCTGAACTGAATCCGGGCATTTTTTCCTCATAACCTGTCGGACATGTGCAACGTCCGAATTTCTATATTTGCGCGCACTTTCCCTTTACTCCGCATTCCCCGTCACGACGAGGTCTGCCCCCTCGTCGACGTTTCGCACCAAAACGTCGCCGATGTGCAGCGGCAAGTCGGGGTGGGTGGCATTGATGATCTTCATGACGCGAAAAATCTCAGATTTGCGCACGGGCGCGCTCGTTTTGACGGGAACCATTTCCCCTGAGGACGTGCGCACGGTGCTCGTGACCACGCGCACGGGGCAGGTGGCTTCGCTTTGGGCATACGCTTTGCCGCGCGGGCAGCCGTTGCCGCGCACGCTTACGACGGCGCCGCCCTCCGTTTCCGCTTCGATCGTACAGCCGATCGGACATTCGATACACGTTATCGTTTGCAGCATATCAATTCTCCTTTACCGAAAGGGTGAGCGTGCCGTCGGCGGACGCGAGTTTATCCTCCGTTAAAAGCACGGATTCCATTTCGCCCGGCGTTACGACTTTTCTCTTTCGCGACGCGATCAGTACATCTCCGCACTTCACCTCGACGGTGCAGTCGCGCATGGCGCGCCGCACGCGGAAAAACATTTTAACGTTGCCCGCTGTGTTTTTATCCAGCTTCTGCGGCAGCGCATAACTCACGTTCTGCCCGTTGACGACGTCGACCGTCTTTCTCTCCTTTGCCCCCGCAGAAACATAGTCAGCCGCCGCGCGGCCCGCGATCTCCGCCTCTTCGGATACGAAATCGACGAGATCGTGCACCTGTAACACGTTGCCGCAGGCAAAGATCCCCTCCGCCATCGTCTGCCGAGTCTGGTCGACCACCGCGCCGCGCGTACCGGGCGACAGCGGTATGCCCGCCTGCTTGGTCAGTTCGTTTTCGGGGATCAACCCCACCGAAAAGAGCACGGTGTCGCAGTCGAAGTGCATTTCCGTTCCCGGGATCGGGCGTTTGTTTTCGTCCACTTCGGAAACGGTCACGCCCGTTACCCTGTCTTTCCCCTCTATTTTCGTAATGGTATGGTTGAGATACAGAGGAATGCCGAAATCGTCCAGACACTGCACGATATTGCGGCGAAGCCCGCTCGAATAGGGCATGATCTCACACACCGCGTGCACCTTTGCGCCTTCCAAGGTCATGCGCCGCGCCATGATGAGGCCGATATCCCCCGAACCGAGGATGACGACCTCTTTCCCCGGCAGATACCCCTTGATGTTGACGTACTTCTGCGCCGTGCCTGCGGAATAGATGCCCGCGGGGCGGCTGCCCGCGATGTTGAACGCGCCGCGGCTGCGTTCGCGGCAGCCCATGGCGAGAATGACCGCCTTTGCCTGCAATGTAAATATCCCGCGCGTCGGGCTGATCGCCGTCACCTGCCTGTCTGCCGTGAGGGAAAGGACGGTCGTTTCGGTGAGCGTTTCAATTTGTCTCGCTTCTGCTTCGCGCTGAAACCGCGCCGCATATTCGGGGCCCGAAAGGCTCTCCTTGAACCGCGTGAGCCCGAATCCGTTATGTATGCATTGGTTGAGGATACCGCCCGTCTGCGCTTCGCGCTCCAAAATGACGATATCCTTTGCTCCGCCGTCGTATGCGGCGATCGCCGCGGCAAGTCCCGCAGGCCCGCCGCCGATGACCACGATGTCGTAATTTGTCTTCATCTTATTTGCTTCTCCCCGCGAGCAGCCGCGAATTTTTGCCGCTCTTTGTCACTTGTTCGAGAGGAATGCCCGTTTCGCGCGCGATGATCTCCGCGACGGAAGGCTGACAGAACCCGCCCTGACATCTGCCCATCCCCGCACGGGTGCGGCGCTTGACCGCGTCGATATTGCGCGCGGGCGGGTTTTCCCGGACGGCACGAACGATCTCCCCTTCCGTGATCTGTTCGCAGCGGCAAACGATCTTGCCGTAGGCAGGATCTTGGGCGATGAGCGCGTTCTTTTCCTGCACGGAAAGCTGTTTGAAGAAATAATCGGGGGCGCGCCTGCCCGAAAAATTTTCGTTCCCGACCAATGAAAAATGTTTTCCGACCAGGTTTTCGACCGTATACTTTGCGATGGCGGGCGCGCTCGTAAGCCCCGGAGATTCTATGCCCGCAAGATGGATCACTCCTGCCGCGGAGCCGCTCTCTTCAATGATAAAATCGTGGCGGTCGCTGTACGCGCGGACGCCCGCAAAAGAGGTGATCACGTTATGCAGCGGCACGCTTTCGCACAGCCTCTTTGCGCCCTCTGTAACGGAGGCAAGCCCTTCGGCAGTCGTGTCGGTACTCGGCTCGCGCAGTTCTTCGGCGGTCGGGCCGAGCAGGACATTCCCGTCCGCGGTGGGAGAAACGAGAATCCCTTTGCCCTTCGCGGTGGGCGTCATGAACAATGTGTGCCGTGCCGCGCCCGCGCTCTCTTTGTCGAGCAGGATATATTCCCCGCGCCGCGCGCCGATATGTATACTTGTATCTCCGCAGAGCCGCGCAATCTTCTCCGCGCCCAGCCCCGCACAGTTGATGAGCAGTTTTGCCCGCAGCGCCCTGCCTTCCGCATCAAAGACGGTGAACGCGCCGTTCCCTCGTTCGATTTCCGTCACGTCGAAATCGGTGTAAAGTTCGGCGCCGTTGTCCATCGCGTTTCCGATAGCGGCGATCGTCAGTTCATACGGGCAGACGATGCCGCCCGTAGGCGCATACAGCGCGCCGACGGCGGCGCGCGATACGTTCGGTTCCATCTCGCGCAATTGACTTTGACCGATGACGCGCAGCCCCTTTACGCCGTTTTTTTCGCCGCGCGCGCGGAGCGTTTGCAGCATACGCTCATCTTCCTCCGAAAACGCGAGGACGAGCGAGCCGATCCGCGAAAATTTGACGCCAAGCTCTTCGGCATACTCTTCCATCATTTCGTTGCCCGAAACGTTGAATTTTGCCTTCAAACTGCCCTCAGCCGCGTCGAAACCCGCATGAACGATGCCGCTGTTCGCCTTGCTCGCCCCCATAGCAACGTCGCTTTCCTTTTCAACGAGGCAGACTTTCAGTCGGTATTTACTCAATTCCCGCAAAACCGCGCCGCCGATCACGCCGCCGCCGATCACCATTACGTCGTACATCTTGTTTTATGTCTCCGACTCCTTGACATTTTTTACTGTTCGTATTATAATCCAAATATGCAATTTGTGGCAATATAAATTCCATCGTTTTGCGCATATTGAAAAAAATTGGCGTAAATGAGCAAAATAAATGCGCAATTTGCGCGCGGGAGAAAGAAAAAATGAAAGATACGATAGACAGAGAAATCCTCACCCTGCTGAGGACGGAAAAGCAGGCGGATATCGGCGAGCTTGCAAAGCAGCTGTATGTGAGCCCGTCCACCGTACGGCGCAAACTGGCCGCCATGCAGGAAAAGGGGCTCGTTACGCGCATACACGGCGGCGTGAAGATCAACGACGAATACGATTTTTTTCCGAGTTTCACCTTCCGTTCGCATCAGAATTGTTTGGAAAAGAAAAAGATCGCCCTTTCGGCGATCAAACTCATCCGCAACGGCGATCTCATTTTTCTGGACGGCTCAACCTCGGCTTTCTTTATCGCCGAATATCTTGCAGGATATAAAAACATCAAGGTCGTGACAAACGGCATCGACACCCTCTCTTTGCTCTCGCGCAACAAAATACCCGCCTATTCCACGGGCGGGTTCATCTCTCCCGTCAACAATTCGGTACTGATCGGCGAACACGCCGAACGCACCATTCGGCAGTTCCGTGCCGATATCGCCTTCGTTTCCGCGCAATCGGTACAGGCGGACGGAGAAGTTTACGACTGTTTCGAGGACGAGAACGTATTGCGCAATGCGATGTGCGCGCACGCCGCGCGGCGCGTGATCCTGTGCGACAGCACCAAGTTCGGGCGCACCGCGCAATACAGACTATGTTCGTTAAAAGAGTTCGATTATATGGTATGCGACAGGGACGTCGGCGATTACTTCATCACCCGCGACCTGCCCGAGATACTTTTCGACTAAAAATCGTTCCTCTTTAGGCATCAAAAAAACGCTCGGGCCGCTCCTTCGCCTAACGGCCGTTTCCGTGCAGATATTTTTGGCGCTTCTCTATCGCCCGCAATTTATCCGCACCCTTCTTTTTGACATAAGCTTTGGGCAAATGATAAAATTACTGCCAAACTTTCGCTTCTATTGCCGACAGAACTAATTTGATACCCTGTAAATGCGCAAAACACCTGTTGATATCCGGGCTCCAAAGGTTCAAATTCAACAGGTGTTTCAGTTCAAGATTCGTCACATCGCTCGATGGAACGAATGAACGGATACTGCGCCATGATCTCACCCAAACGCTGCGAGGAATACTCTTTGTCTGTATTCAATGTCGCATGATAAATGGTCTCTGCGCCCTTGCGTTCTATCACCAGGCGATAGAATCGGTCCGTTTGGAACAATTCCTTGATAAGATCGTTTGCCGAACCGTCGCTCACAAAGCAGATCTTTATCTGAAAGTATCTCTTCGTCTGAAAAAACTTGCATCTGATATGAAAAAGGCACTGCACGCCGATGAGTATAAGCGTTGCGCCCGATGCAATGATGTACAGCCCCGCGCCCGCCGCCATGCCGACGCCCGCCGTCGCCCAAACGCCCGCCGCCGTCGTAAGACCGTGCACTTCGTGCTTTCTGTACACGATGATGCCCGCGCCCAAAAAGCCGACACCTGCAACGATCTGCGCCGCCACGCGCGAAGCGTCCGCTTCCAGCGAATCGCCGAATCCGTATTTTGAAACGATCATCATGAGAGCTGAGCCCGCACAAACGACGGTATGCGTGCGTATGCCCGCCTCTTTATAACGAAGCTTGCGTTCGTATCCGATTGCAAAGCCCAAAACGACTGCAACCAACATACTGATAAGATGGCGCAATTCCAATAACACCGTTTCCAAATTCCACCTCTTCCCGCCATATTATAAACAAAATATTTAGGCGAATTTTTTAAGCGAATCCTTGTATGTTTTTCCATATAAAACTTTGCTTGATCCTGCCACCCCAGCGATTTTGTCCATTCATACGTTGTCGGTAAAAAAGACTTTATATTTCACATATATCTCGGATCCTGCACTTCATCCCATATATCTTTCAACAGGTTCCCGTTAATACTTGCTGATTTATAAAACTCATCCTTCGTCGGAAATGACCAGGCCTGCATTTCATTATAAAATAGTACCGAATAATCATTTCTGTAACATACACCATATTTTACACCTTTATAGGTAAAAGCCATTTCACTGTAAAAATCTAATCCATGGATGAAATCCTCGAAAGTCGCCTTAAAAGGTTTCCCCGCTTTGTATTGCACTTTTGCCCGAGAAAGCGGCACCACCATGGGATAACTAATACCGTATCTTTTCTCATATTCTATATTGTCCCCACCACTCTGCCATCCGCATTTCTCACAACGCATACAAACTCCGGATTCATAATTGACGACAGGATACCCGCATATTTCACAAGAACGAATCTCAGATTTAATTTTTTCTTTCATCCGTTATTTCTCCTCCGGATAATTTTCGTAATCAGGCAATATCCCGTTTGGACTTCTCGGAGGCCTTTTACTCCAATCCCATGGATGATCATGAGGAAAAGTATGTGTATGATCGCCATCCTGATGAAAATAATCCCTATTTCTTATTGCTTTTCCATTATGGTCGTACCATCTGCTTTGTTTCCTTTTGCCGTTTACATATAAGTCTTTTTTTTTCGTTTATCGCCGTTATCGCCGGTTTTTATCGCCGATTTATCGCCGGTCATCAACAGTCACACCGTTATCAGTTCCAACTCAAACGTTTCTTCACCATTCATTCTTTTAATGCAGTTATCGGGACAACAAAAATCCCATCCGGTCTTTGGTATGCCGCATTAGACAGACCACAAATTACACACATTATTGCCGGCTGTTTACCTCCCTCCGTTTCAATTTTCTTGCTAATTGATATAAGATTTTCTGCTGCTTTATCTATTTGGTTTGCACCAAGTTTTATTTCAAAAGCACACCATCTTCCGTCCTTCAATTCTACAACCGCATCGATTTCTTTGTTTTCATAATCCTGATAATGATACACTTGAGCCCCGAACGCCTCGGCATAAATTTTTAAATCTCTTTCACACAATGCTTCAAATAATAACCCCAATGTTTCAAGATCATTGATCAATTTTTCCGGAGTTGCATTCAATAATGCACATGTCAATGCGGGATCGCAGAAATGTCTTTTTTCTGCTTGTTTTACCCTTACCGATGAACGAATTTGCGTGGAAAAAGGCTTTTGATTATCCAATAAATACAATCGTTCAAATACATCAAGATATACGGCAACCGTATCGTAGTCGATCGTTTCATCGTCTATTTCTTTAATGTCACTTGCCAATTTCTTTTTTGTTGCCGTAGTACTTTCATTTCTGGCGAGAGAGCGCAATAAGAGGTGCATTTTTGTAATATCATATTTTTTTCCATCAATCCTTTGTGTGTCATCGTTTAATATTGTTTCAATATACGATTGCGCTAAAAGTTGGGCATTGTCAATAGAAACATTCAATGAACCGGGAAAACCGCCCCGAACGATATAATTAACAAGTTCTCTTAAGTCCACCTCTCCTGTCATGGTCGGTTTCATTCGTCCCTCGCATAATTCTGAAAGCGAAACCTTCCCACTCGAATCCCCGGATTCAAAGAGAGACATCGTTCTCATTCGCAACTTCCCGATACGCCCAACTCCGCTATGGATTCTTTTTTCTCTTTTTTTCGGCGTCGAAGAACCGGTCAATATAAATTGACCTTGTTCGCCCCTTTGATCTACCGCATAGCGTACTGCATCCCAAATCGTCTCTACTTCTTGCCATTCGTCAATTAGACGCGGAGTTTCACCTTCAAGAATCAAAGACGGAGACATTTCCGCTAAGCGCCTATTTTGAAAATTATTGGCCGAATCTGCCACGAGAAACTCGCTTTTTGCATGATAAGAAGAAATCCACGTTTTCCCACACCACTTTGGCCCTTCTATACAGACCGCGCCAAAAGCACTTAAGTATCTCTGTACTGCTTTATCCATTATCCTCGGTTTGTACTTCTTGATATCCGCGATTTTACTCATAAGGTCTCCTTTTTGACCTTATTATAATACAATCGGCACAATTAAGCAAGTACAATCGGCACAATTCGTAAAATTCATTCGGCACAATTTTTATGCTTTGAACAATTCGCCGTCTATTTTAAACCTAAATCATATAGGAATAGCCTGCCCCATTTCCGACAGAAAGTCCATATCTTCCTGCCGAAGTTGCTGTTCCACTTGAAGTCCGCCGCAGAAAATAACTTTAATCCGATCTTTTGACTCCACGACCACACAATCGATCAGTTGCCTGACCACCTCATCATCGTAGGTCATCGGCCGATTTTTCAATCCGTCGAGAACCGTATAAATGGTTTCGAGCCGATCCTGCACCGTTTGCTGCCGTCCCCTCTCTTCGGTGATTTCTCCGAGTTTCGCCTGTAATTCATTTTTTTCCGCAATAAGCTGCTGTCTGTCTTCGCGCGGGATATTTTTGCGCAGGACCTTGTCAGCGTATATGAAAAGCAGACGCAGCACAGGGACGAACTGAAAAAGGAAAGCGGGGAACGTCTCGCCGAGATCGCAGCGCGCATCAACGAAAAGAGATTCGACGATCCCGTACTCGAAGAGAAACTCGTGCGGCTTGCGGGCAAACTTTCCAAAACGAAAGGTAAGGTAATTGCGCATAAAATATCCAAACACAACAGTACGCAGCTTACAAAGGCGA
>ERZ1643247.1474-NODE-1474-length-21508-cov-13.873351_pt1 | contig 21508 bp, 18 predicted proteins | sample MGYA00579264_ERZ1643247 | MGnify/ENA primary metagenome ERZ1643247 (study PRJEB29033, sample SAMEA4952262) | chicken gut metagenome | biome: Broiler Chicken; feature: Gastrointestinal Tract; material: Caecum | place: Ireland | collected 2018 | study: Broiler... | reverse complement strand
AGTTCTGTTTTGTTCATAGGTAAATCCTCCTCTTTATTGTACCTGCATACAATTTTATACTGATTTTTTAAAGGGGGAATATGCCCGGTCGTCCGCATGATTCCGCCTTTATGTACTGTTATAACGGTTTCATAAAGCTTTGTCAAGATTTTTCAGCGTTTTTCCGGCTTATTCCCCTCAGCATGCTTCCGCCTATTCCATCACGGGTTTCAGGGCTTCGGCAAGTTTGTCTTTCTCAGTCTGTGCCTCGGCGAGGTCTTTACCAAGTGTTGTGTAATAGATCTTGATCTTCGGTTCTGTACCTGACGGACGAACGATCACAGTCTCATTGTTCTCCAGCTTGTAGATCAGAACATTTGCCGGCGGAAGTCCTGTCTCTTCCGGTTTCTCATAATCTGTCACAGATACCACCTGGTATCCGGCAATCTCTTTGAGCGGTTCCTGACGAAGCTTTTCCATGATGCCCGCCATCTTGTCCATTCCGCTCAATCCCGGGAATTCAAAGCTGTCCACCTTATTGAGGTAGCGTCCGTACTGTGCGTAGATCTCCTCCATCCTCTGTTTCAGAGAACTTCCGATACTCCTGTAATATGCAGCCATCTCACAGATCAGCATAGATCCGATGACCGCGTCCTTATCTCGCACATACGGTCCTGCAAGGTATCCGTAGCTCTCCTCAAATCCGAAGATAAAACGATCTGCTTCGCCCGCCTGCTCTAACTGAGCGATCTGATCGCCGATCCATTTGAATCCCGTCAGCACGCTCCTCAGCTCAACGCCATAGTGCTCTGCGACCGCGTCAGCCAGAGGTGTGGAAACAATGGATTTCACTGCCACCGGTTTTTCCGGCATAGTTCCCTTCTCAATGCGTCCCGCGCAGATATAGTCAAGGAGCAGCACACCCACTTCGTTTCCGCTGACCAGCTCATAGGATCCATCCGGACACTTCATGGCGATACCGACACGGTCTGCATCCGGGTCTGTAGCCAGCATCAGATCCGCCCCCGTCTCTTTCGCCAGGTTCAGCCCCTGCTCAAGAGCCTCAAAAATTTCGGGGTTCGGATAGCTGCATGTAGTAAAATAACCATTCGGATATTCCTGATCAGGTACGATAGTGATGTCTGTCACTCCGATATCCTTTAATATCTGTGTGACCGGCACAAGCCCTGAACCGTTCAGAGGGCTGTACACCAGTTTAAGTCCCGCTGTTTTGCACAGCCCCGGGCGTACCTGACGTGACTCAATGGCATCATACAGAGCCCTCTTGCAGTCATCACCCACAAAACGGATGAGTCCTTCCTCAACACCCTGCGCAAAGGACATATATTTTGCCCCTGTGAGAACATCTGTCTTCTGGATCTCCGCATATACGATCGCCGCCGCGTCATCTGTCATCTGGCATCCGTCCGGTCCGTATGCCTTATATCCGTTATATTTTGCAGGATTGTGGGAAGCAGTCACCATAACTCCCGCATTGCAGTTATAATAGCGTGTAGCAAAGGAAAGCGCAGGCACAGGCATCAGAGCGTCATAGATCCTTACTTTGATCCCGTTGGCAGCCAGCACTCCTGCCGCTGTCTTTGCAAACACATCGCTCTTCAGGCGGCTGTCGTAGCTGATCGCCACTGTCTGTGTTCCACCCTGGGTCTTTACCCAGTTTGCAAGTCCCTGGGTAGCCTGGCGCACTACATAAATATTCATGCGGTTTGTTCCCGCGCCGAGCACGCCGCGCAGTCCTGCTGTCCCGAATTTCAGCGCAACTGCAAAACGTTCTTTGATCTCATCGTCTTTTCCTTCGATTTTTGCCAGCTCCGGCTTCAGGTCTGCATCCTCCAGATCCGCTGCCATCCAGCGCTTATACTCTTCCTGATACATTTTTACCACTCCTACTGTCTTTTTATTGATTTTTTTGTACAAAATCACAAATAAATCCAGTTCTAATATACCATGTTTCAGCCCGGACAGCAACAAAACTCTTTTAGATATTTAAAGAAAATACTTCCTCCAGAAAATGTTGTTTTTCCTCAGCCTGGCGAACGGCAAGCTCGAGCTTTTCTACGCATTTTTCAGGCAGCCACGCCTTATTTGAGCGGTAATAATTTCCGGCAGTCTTCCAGAATTTCTCAGGATACGCCAGAAACAGCCCCAGACAGTTTCTCTCCCGAGATTGGACCGGGCGCTCCTGCTCATATGCTTCCAGAATCATCTGTCCTGTTTTTTGTTTCCAATGATGTTTTTCCATTGCTTTTCTCATAAAATAATACAGGTCACGCATTTGTATATCTACACGCATATGCTCAAATCCTGTCACTGCCATGCCCTCTTTTAGCATCAGAAGGTTATGGTAATTGTAATCGCCATGTATCACAGTCCCCATCTGCATACTTTCCTTATATAAATCCTCGCATCCGGATCTTTCCATCCTTTCCAGAACTTTTTCTGCCATATCGTACATTTTCTCAAAACTTTCAAGATAAAGATATTCAAATTTATTTTTTGCCACCCGTCCTCGGATAAACGAGCGCACCTTTTTCAGCTCCCTGTTATGCCGCCCGATCTCTTCCAGAGGTCCCCTGACGCCGGGAAGCAGCCCCGCCGGCCCGGCAGGAGTCCATTCTGCGGAAACAGCGTCCAGTTCCCTGTGCAGACGGGCGAGCTGTCCCGCTGCACGCAGAAGCTCTCCTTCCTGACGGATATCGCATTCTCTCCCCTGGTACCAGTGTTTCAGCATATAGACAGTTCCTTCTCTTGAAGTCACAAGCAGTTCTCCGTCTTTTGTAAATACAGGGGTGTCAACTTTTATATTTCCCCGCTTTTCGATCCGGCTCAGCGTCTCATACAATAAAGGGGCGCGCCGCGCTGATATCTTAGTCTCTTTCAGCAACATCGTCCCCTCATTTGTATCGCAAAAAAACGCACCCCTTATCCTTCGGGTGCCTTTTACTTCTATATTATACTGTTCCAATACTTCCAGCTCATATTCCTCTCTCATAGCCGCCCCCCGTCAGACACTCTTTGATCATAACAGCCGGGTGCGCCCCGTTCATTCAGCCTTTCCGGTCGGGGGCACACCTGAACTTTTATTCTAATCTATGAGAGAGTTGGTCCGAGTATGATTACAGACCAAGTTTTTCTTTTACATACGCGCAAAGTATTTCCTTTTTATTTCTTTCCGGATCGTCGATCACATATTCCAAAAGCTCGCTCAGCATACTTCCCAGTTCTCTTCCGGGCTTCATTCCAAGCTCCATGAGTTCTTTCCCTCCGACAGCGAGCTGCCTCAGGGTGACGCACTCTCCATTCAGAAGCGCCTGCTGGTAAAGCTGTCTCATAGCCACGATATTCTCGATCTTTTCCCGGCGTCTGTACGTACTCTGTGCCTTAGCATCAGCCATACGCACTGCAAGATAATACGGGAACAGCTCCACGCCGATACGGTTCATCGCGCGGCGGACATTCTCCGGCGTTGCTTCCACACGGTAATCATGATAACACACAAGCCTGGACACCTTTTTCACAGTCTCGTTGTCAAATTTCAGTCTCCGCATAACCTTGCGGGCAATTTCTTCACTGACAAGAGCATGACCTTTGAAATGATCTCTTCCATTCTCATCGGTAGTACGCATCGATGGTTTTCCCATGTCATGGAACAGCATGGTAAGGCGGAGTATCTTATCTCTCTTTACATTCTTCAGGGCGTGCAGCGTATGCTGAGCCACATCATATTTATGGTGGGGAGTATTCTGCTCCACCCCGACCATCGTATCCCACTCCGGCAGGATCACCTTTGTGATCCCCAGCTCATACGCATCCTGGATCCGTTCCGGATGAGGGGATACAAGCAGTTTTACAAGCTCTGTCTGTATCCGCTCTGCGCTGATCTTTTCCAGCGTGGGCGCAAGCTCCCTGACCGCATCCGCAGTCTCTGTCTCTATGGGGAAATTAAGCTGCGCCGAAAAGCGCACCGCCCGAAGGATCCTCAGCGCATCCTCCGAGAAACGCTCTCTCGGGTCTCCCACGCATCGGATCAGATGGTGGTTCAAATCCTTCATGCCCCCGAATACATCCACAAGCCGCACTTCATCATTATAAGCCATTGCATTGATCGTAAAATCTCTGCGCTGCAGGTCCTCTTCCAGACGGCTTGTGAACCGTACTTCTTTGGGATGCCTGCTGTCTTCGTATGCCCCGTCTACCCGGTAAGTTGTCACTTCAAAGGAATCCTTCCCGATAAGGACTGTAACTGTTCCATGTTCGATCCCCGTATCCACAGTCCTGCGAAAAAGTTTCTTAATTTCTTCCGGACGGGCAGATGTAGTGATATCCCAGTCCTCCGGTCTTCTCGCCAGGATAGAATCCCGCACGCATCCGCCGACCGCAAACGCCTCATACCCGTGGAGCTGGAGGTTATTAATAATCATCATCACTTTCCTTGGCAATGCTATTTTCATGAGTAAACTACCCTCTTTGCTATCTCTTCTTCTCTCTTATGACAGGTAAATATTATAACCTGTTTTCCCTGAGTGCTCAACCATTTTAATGCTGACTCCAGCCTTTTATCATCATAAAAGGCAAATACGTCGTCCAGGATCAGCGGTACGGGTTCTTCCAGCAGCATGTCCGCCGCTGCCAGACGAACAGCAAGATAAAGCTGTTCAATCGTCCCCCGGCTCAAACGCTCTGCCGGAATACTTCTGGTTCCGTCCCACACAGAGAGATGCCTGTCCCTGCTGATCCGAAGCGACCGATACGCTCCGTCTGTGAAAGCGGCAAAAATCTCGGACGCCCGTCTGTTAAGGATTCCGGATGTCTGATTCCCCATCTCTGCCGCCACTTTCTTCAGAGTCTCCTCCGCCAGCGCAAGTGCCTGCTGACGTCTGCGCAGCATCTTCAATGTATCACTGTCTTCATACTCCTCACACTGTTCCCGCAGATTTGCGCATCGGATCTCCTTTTCTTTCCATGCTGAACGAATGTGATCCATCTCTCCCTGCAGTCTTCTTGCCTCAGCCTGCATCTGCGTATCCGGTTGTTTCGGTTGTTTCGTTTTATCATTTTGACGCGCCGCCTCTGCTTTCACTCCACGGCGTTTTGCTTTAACCGCCCCCGCGGCGCCGGCTGCCAGAAGAAGCACGCCGGCTGTGGCCACCACAGCCGCAATTCCTGCAAAAGGCACTGAGGAAAGAGGCTGGACCGCGTTTTCCAGAAACACACTCCACACCAATCCCGCCGCACCGGCCAGTATTCCCACGATTCCCATGCAGATCAGATTCCGGGCTCCGGGCGCGCGGTCCTCAGCCTCTTCCGATTCCATATCCGGGATTCCGTCAGACTGTCTCTCTTCGAACATCCTGTTCCTCTCTGTCTCTCCCAGTTTTTTCAGACGCGCTTTCTTTTCTTCATATTCTTCCTGCAGCGCCCCCATATCTCGTTCCAGATATCTGCATTCCATGCGGAGCCGCCCCTGTCCGGTTTCCCTCGCGGTCTCCTGTTCCCTTACTTCCCGCTCCGCACCGTGCTGCTTTTCTCTCAGTAGACGAAATGCGGCAGCAATATCAATTTCTCCGCTCCCGCTCTCAAAATAGTTAGCCGCACGATTTTCCAGAGCCTCATAAAGTTCCTGTCCCGGACGCGCCTGAAGCTGCCCTACGGACACCGTACTGTCATAAAGCGCTGCGGACAGTCCCCCCAGCAGCATATCCAGATCTCCGTGCTCCAGGGACAATTCTTCTCCGTCATCCTCACAGACCAGCGATGCCTGCTGCGCCGCCCGGGCAAAACTGCGCTCCAGCCTGAAATTACGCCCGCCGCATGTAAATCTCATGACCCCGGCATAATATCCCGGATTTTCCCACGGCTCGCAGCGCGTAAACGCATCCTTAGCAGCAGCGCGCCCGCGCCCCCGTTCCAGACCGAAAAGCATGGCACGGATAAAAGCATGAAGGGTGGATTTCCCAAATTCATTCTCCCCGGATATGACCTGCACGCCATCCTCCAGATAAAAATGGCGTTCTGTAAATTTCCCGAAATTCTTGATATATAATTCTCTGATGACCATGCCCGTTCCCTTTCTTCCGCCTTTCACGGCAGTTCCTCCGCCTCATTCCCTGCCTGCCAGTATAGCGTCAATCCCCTCGCAGAGCGCCTCATACTCAAGACTGTCTTCCTTACAGCCTGCGAACCGGGAGATATACCGCCCGAGAATATTATCTCTGTTTTCCTCCCAAAGCTGCGCGATATCATACGCGGGGCGGGTTTCATCAACTGCCTCCAATATATTTCCCTCGCCCGCAATTCTTTTCGCATCAAGACTGACATTCACATCTCTTTTCCCATATAGAGTTATCTTGTAAATATTTTTCTTTCCTTTTTCATTTATACATCGCCTTACTTTCTCTCTAATGCTTCCCTCTGTATCGGTTTCCTTTACCTCCAGCTCTACATGTATATACTCTCTTCCGGCGCATGGAATCCACTGTGTCTTCACCCCCGCCTCCAAGATTTCTCCTGTAATATACCCATGCAGCCCTGTATCATTCCTGTCCACAGGCTCCAGAGCGCCCGCATAAATAATCCTGTCCTTTTGCAGCGTCTGCGGCTTATGAATATGCCCCAGCGCGATATAGCAGAATCCTGATGCAGACAGGGACTTCATATCGATCGGGATATGCTTCTGATCGCCTCCATGCGCAAGCAGTATCTCTATCGGCTCTGCCCCGGACGGAACCGCTCTGTCATACCGGGGCTCCCTGATCTCCCTGCTGTGATAACTGAACCCATACACAGCTGTACCCAATTCCGGGAAATCAGCATATTCCATAACATTCCCAAAAAGCGGATACACATTGCCGCTCCACTCGAACGTCCGATAATAGGAATCCCGGCGGATATAATCGTGATTTCCCGCTATAAGCACCACCTTCGTGTGAGACAGCCTCGAAAAAAGATAATCCACCTCTTTCAGCTCTCTGAGCAGGGGCTGACGGTGGAACAGATCTCCGGCTATAAGCAGCAGATCCGTCCGCTCGTCCTCGCATACGCCGAGCACATATTCAAAAGTATCCCACAGTTCCCGTCCTCTGTTCTCACTGTACAGCGGTCCTGCATCCGGCTGAGCGCCCAGATGTACGTCCGCGATATGGATAAATCTCATGCTGCACCTCCTGCCTGTCCGCAACAGCCGACAAAACCCAATTTGTCAAGTCAAATCAGAAAAGGGCGCTACATATGAAATGTCACGCCCTGATAAGTAATTGTGTGCAATTTCCGCAGCAATCGCTTTCTGCATCGGACTATACACATCAATCATAAAGATTACAATTCGCAGTTATTTACTGTCCTCGGGAACGGGATCACATCGCGGATATTAGACATTCCTGTCAGATACATCACACACCGCTCAAATCCAAGTCCGAATCCCGCATGTCTCGTAGAGCCGTACTTCCTCAGGTCAAGATAGAAATCATAATCCTCTTCTTTCAGCCCCAGCTCATTCATACGGTTCAGGAGCTTGTCATAGTCATCCTCTCTCTGGCTTCCCCCGATGATCTCTCCAATCCCCGGCACAAGGCAGTCCACTGCCGCGACCGTCTTGCCGTCATCATTCTGCTTCATATAGAATGCTTTGATTTCCTTCGGATAATCCGTGACAAATACAGGGCGCTTATAAATCTGCTCTGTCAGATAACGTTCATGCTCTGTCTGAAGATCGCATCCCCAGGACACCTTATATTCGAATTTATCATTATTTTTTTCCAGAATTTCCACTGCCTCTGTGTATGTCACTCTCGCGAAATCAGATTCCGCCACATTGTTCAGCCTGTCAAGAAGTCCCTTGTCCACAAAGGAATTAAAGAAGTTCATTTCCTCCGGCGCATTCTCAAGCACATAACGGATCACATATTTGAGCATCGCCTCCGCCAGATCCATATCATCCTCCAGATCTGCAAATGCGATCTCAGGCTCGATCATCCAAAATTCAGCGGCATGTCTCGTCGTGTTTGAATTCTCTGCCCGGAATGTAGGACCAAATGTATAGATGCTCCGGAATGCCTGGGCATATGTCTCGCCGTTTAACTGCCCGCTCACGGTCAGGCTGGTCTCTTTCCCGAAGAAATCCTGTGTATAATCCACAGTCCCATCCTCATTCTTTGGTACATTTTCCATATCCAGAGTCGTCACGCGGAACATTTCGCCCGCCCCCTCGCAGTCGCTCCCCGTGATGAGCGGGGTATGCACATACACAAACCCCCTCTCCTGGAAGAATTTGTGGATTGCGTAAGCCGCCAGTGAACGAACGCGGAACACTGCCTGGAATGTATTCGTTCTTGGGCGGAGATGAGAAATTGTTCTGAGATATTCGAAACTATGTCGTTTCTTCTGCAGCGGGTAATCCGGTGCGGAAGCCCCCTCGATCTGCACTTCATCCGCCTGGATCTCGAACGGCTGCTTTGCCTGGGGCGTCGCCACCAGTGTTCCCGTCACAATGACTGCTGCCCCTACATTTAATTTAGATACCTCAGCAAAATTCTCCATCTTGTCATGGTATACAACCTGCAGTGTCTCAAAAAACGAGCCGTCATTTACTACGATAAAACCGAAAGTCTTTGAATCACGGATACTGCGCACCCAGCCGCCGACCGTTACCTTCTGGTCCAGATATTGTTCTCTGTTCTTAAATAATTCCCGAATCGTCGTTAATTCCATATCTAAATAACTCCTCCGTTGTTGATTATCAGTATTGACATTATAACACTGTCCGTCAAGACCGTAAACAAAAATATCTTCTGCCCGCAGGCGTATCCCAGCCCGATGCATACACAAAAAAATAAAATACCGCAGGATCATCCTTTCCGGATGATACCGCGGTATCTCTTCCAAGAGGCGCAGATCGGATTTGAACCGGTGATCAGGGAGTTGCAGTCCCACGCCTTACCACTTGGCTACTGCGCCTTGAGTATGAGCACTTGGCGACCGTCCTTTGGCCGCTTACGTGCGATCCATATCGCCGCCGTCAGCAAGGTTTCCCCAGACTTACAAGGCGATACAATGACCCCGACGGGAATCGAACCCGTGTTACCGCCGTGAAAGGGCGATGTCTTAACCGCTTGACCACGGGGCCATAGACAGTCACTGCCGAACAGTGACCGCTGTTTATATTACCATATGGGAAATATAATTGCAAGCATTTTTTTACTTTTGTCCGCCTCTTCTATCCATTATCCTGCAAAATATGACCGCTGCCCCCGTACTCACCATCGTCGCCACGATCCCCGCTCCAACAATAGCTGCCGGGTTCGGGCTTCCGTACTGACTCCGGTAAGCGATCACATTCATGGGAATGAGCTGGAGAGAGGAGATATTGATAATAAGGAAGGTGCACATTTCATTACTCGCCACGCCTTTTTCCCTCGCCGGTCCGAACGCTTTCCCGGATCTCCTGTCTTCCTCCAGCCTTCCTAGTTCCTCCATTGCCCTGAGTCCCGCCGGAGTAGCCGCCCAGCCGAGCCCCAGAAAATTTGCGATAAAGTTTGTCGTAATATGCTCGCCCGCCCTGTGCCCCTCCGGTATATCTGGAAAAAGGAACCGGATCAGCGGACGCATTTTTCGGGACGCCATCCCTATGATTCCTGCCTTTGAAGCAATCTCCATGATCCCTGTCCAGAATGCCATTACACCGATCATTGTTATGCAAAGTGTCACCGCCTCCTTTGATGAGTCCAGCGCCGCGTTAGTGATCTCCTCCATTCTACCGTTAAAAGCGCCGAACAGGATCCCCGCAAGGATTATCCCCGCCCACAGATAATTCAGCATCTATTGTCCTCCGTCCATCTTCCACATATAATCTTCCACAATCTCAAAAGGCGCCGGCCCGACCTCCAGCACAGCTTCGTGAAATTCTTTCTGAGAGAACTTCTCCCCCTTCTCTTCCACCCAGTCCTTTTTCAACTCCAAAAATTCCACATAACCGATATAATATTTCAGGTAATTTGCCGGCGAGCCTATGATAAGTTCATAGATTTCTTCCACAGTGTCTGCGTCCGTAATCCCATAATTCGAAAAAAAAGCGATCGCATCCATACGGCTCCACCCGTCATAATGGATTCCCATATCCGCAAGCGCGTACAATCCAAGAATAATGGAACTGTTCTTCTGAAGAATGACCGCCTGCTCCCTTGACAATGGCGCCAGATAATAGCTCCCCATCTCCGCATAGGTCGCCCAGCCCTCCACATAGCCTCCAAAATCCATCAGACTCCGGATGGGATCCGGATCTGTACTCTCATAAAAAACAGTCTGATACAGATGTCCCGGATAACCTTCGTGCGCCAGCGTCGTAAAGAGGGTCAGGTCATTTCCCATATGCCCCTGATTGATATAGATCACATTTTCCCCTATGTTATCAATCGCAGGTATCATATAGAAGGCGGGGCTCAGGTGTTCCTCCATCTGCTCAGGAACATATTTGACCTCCAGTTCTGTCTGAGGCGCTTCCGGAAACGTCCGGCTGATTCCCTGTTTCAGATAAGCCAGGAGCAGTTCCGCATTTTCCTGTCCGATAGATGCCGCCGCTTCCTCTGCCTCGCCATAGCTGATGCCCAAGACCTGTTCCATCGCTTCCAGATCATCTGAAATCTGCCTTCTCGTCAAATCCTCCATCTCCTCCACAGAACGCTCAGAACCCGTGGACTGTTCGACGAGCAGCTCATAATATTCCTTACCTTGCGGCAGAAACGCAAGCCCCTTTTCATTACTTCCGCTGCCCTTCAGTTCTTCCACAGAGGCGATCAGCTTTTCATATGCCGGAAATACGCAATCCTGTATAGCCAAAGCATTATCCTGTATATAGTTGCTTTTTTCTTCATTTGTCAACTCTTCCATTTCTTCAATTCGATCTGCAAATGTGGAATACAGGTAATTTCCGTCTCCCATTTCAAGAAATGCCCGACACTGCCCGATCACGGTGTCCGCCGCATAATCTGCCATAAACAAACCCGCCTCTGACTTTCGGTTCTCAAAACGGATCAGGCTGTCAAAATATTCCCCTGTAGTCTCAAGAAGAGCCAGATAATCATCCACATCCTCCCGGTCATAGAACTGATACTCTGACAAGATGACCGGAAGCTGTGTCTGCACACCGCTGACCAGCCCCAGCGGCTCTTCATACAAAAGATACTCCGCACTTTTATCCATGCATTTGAGCTGATAATTCAGTACATCATAAGTAAGTTTATTCTGCGTGTCCAGATTATCATAAGAGAAGCCGAGAAGTGACTGCCGCATATTTTCAGACGATGCCTTCACAACTTCCCCCTCGATGTCAAAACTGCCAAATGTCACCGGCGGATCTGTAATCCCGTACTGTTCCGGTTCCTTCAGCGTATAATGCAGATTTACTGTATTAGACGCAGCTTCCCGACAGAACATTTCCAATGTATATTCCCGGAATCTCGCATCTTCCCCGCCTGCTTCCATACGCGGCCTGCACCCTCCTGCCAGCAGGGAGACCGCAAGACTCAGTACGCCAATGATGCACAGGGAATATTTTTTTCGAAAGCCATGCACGGATTTTATGTAATAAGATTTCAAAGACAGCATAAAAACTCCTGAATCGCCTTTACTGTATCCTATGAAATGTCACTCTTTGATATTCATGCCCTGCCGTCAGATCCGGGAGCCATCTTCACCTGATATATATTTTGCCCCGATCCGGCATATACTCTGGATAAAACAATCCTGCCGCGGAGGTATGACCTTGCAGGTTCTTCTCTATATTTCAAATTTCATCATCCCTTTTATCGTGCTCAGCATCGTAACCTACGGGCTGCTGTCAGGCATTAATGTGTACGAAACATTTATCAAAGGAGCAAAGAGTGGTTTTCTTACCGTGATCCGGCTGATGCCCACACTGATCGGGCTGATGGCGGCAGTGGGGATCCTGCGGGCCTCCGGTTTCCTGGATTTCCTTTCCTCTGCGATCGGGCAGTTTTCCTCATACATCGGTTTTCCCGGGGAGCTTGTCCCACTCACGATCGTAAAAATGTTTTCCTCCTCCGCCGCCACAGGTCTCCTCCTGGACGTATTCAAAGAGTTTGGGACCGACTCACGTCTCGGTCTGATCGCCTCCATTTCCATGTGCTGTACCGAGACCATATTTTATACGATGAGCGTCTACTTCATGACCGCCAAAGTAAAGCACTCCCGCTACACGCTTGCCGGCGCGCTCCTCGCCACACTGGCAGGGCTCGCTGCCAGCGTCCTGCTCGCCGGTGCGATGTCTTTGGGATTGTGAGCGGGCAGTGTTTGTGCTAAAATAAAAAGAGGAGTCAGGCATCGCTGACTCAAGCAATTCGATGTATGGAGGTGTTTTTATGGCAAGCGTGACACTGGAGCACTTGACAAAAACCTATCCAAACGGTTTTGTATCCGTAAACGATGTCAGCCTTTCTATAGAGGACGGTGAATTCGTTGTTTTCCATGGCCCGAGCGGCTGTGGGAAGTCCACGATCCTGCGCATGATAGGCGGTCTTGAAGATATTACATCCGGAAAGATCTATCTGGGCAGAGATCTGCTCAACGACATCCTGCCCCGCGACCGGCATCTGGCAATGGCATTTCAAAATTATACTTTATACAGACATTTTAATGTATACGATAACATCGCGCTGGGGCTGCGGCTGCGCAACCTCCCCCGCACAGTGATCGACAGCCGTGTTAAGGAAGCGGCAAAATTTTTCGGCATCACAGATGTCCTTGATAAGAAGATCAAGCTCCTCTCCTCTTCGGACAAACAGAGAGTCGCGCTGGCGCGGGCTGTTGTATTCCATCCCAAAGTCCTTCTTGTAGACGAAGATTTTTCTCACCAGGATCCGGATCTTCGGATGGAGATGCTCGGGGATATCCTTGAGATTAACGAGGAACTCGGAATCACGGTGCTGTATGTAACTAACAAGCAGGAAGAAGCCGTCGGACTGAACAAAAAAACCGTTTTTATGAAAGACGGAAAAATAACAGACATCAGATAGCCCCTGATGTCTGTTTCTTTTTCCGCTCTTTTCCCCGCTCATCCTCGGTTAAGATAATTGTATATATCCCTTTTCTGGACTCCCCTGTCTTTCGCTGTCCGTTTCATCGCCTCTTTTTTATCCATTCCCTTCGAGAGATAGTACTCCATGTGATCCTCAATACTCATATCCGTCCACTTCCCCCGCTCTTCTTCCTCTATCTCCCGACGGCTGATCCCCTGGATCACAACAACGCACTCTCCCTTAGGCGGATTTTGCTCATAATAGACAACAGCCTCCGGAAGCGCAGACCTGAAGACAGTCTCGTGACGTTTCGTCAGCTCTCTGCACACACTGACCCTGCGGTCTCCCAGGCGGTCCGCCAGCAGCTTCAGCGTCTTTGCAAGACGATGGGGAGCTTCATAAAGCACGATCGTTCTCTGTTCCTTTTCCAGAGCAGCAAGCACTCTCTCCCGCTCTTTTTTGTCCGATGGAAGGAATGCCTCAAAGGCAAACCGCCTTGTCGGAAGCCCCGATATGGTAAGAGCCGTAATACACGCAGCCGCTCCCGGGACCGCTGTCACCGTAATGCCGGCTTCATGGCACATGCCTACCAGTTCTTCCCCCGGATCAGATATCCCCGGAGTCCCTGCATCTGTGATCAGAGCGATATTTTCTCCTTCCAGCAGTTTTTCCACCAGCTTCCGTCCCTTTTCATATTTATTGTATTCGTGATAACTTGTCATAGGCGTCTGGATGTTAAAATGATTCAGAAGCTTCACACTATTGCGCGTATCTTCCGCTGCGATCAGATCCGCCTCCTTCAAAACGCGTACTGCCCTGAACGTCATGTCCTCCAGATTTCCGATCGGCGTCGCGCACAGATATAACGTTCCTGCCATTTTTTAGGCTCCTCTCCTGCGGTTTCCCGCTTCTCATTCCCGGCTGCTGCCATATATCACAACAGGCGGCTCAACTGTCACTCTCGGTTTTCCGCTCCTCACTCCCTCTATGAGCACCATAGAAGGCTCTTTATCAATATACGGATAGACAAACTGTATCCTCTTTGGCTCGATCTTATAGTGATTCATTTTGATCATGATCTCCGTCAGACGGAAAGGCCGGTGGATCATATAAAAACGCCCCTTATCCTGCAGCAGCCTCATACTCTCACGCAAAATATCATCCAGCGTACAAAGCACCTCATGCCGCGCGATCGTCCGGGCATCGTCCGGACAGCGCAGCCCGTGGTCTGCCAGCATATAAGGCGGATTCGTAGTGATCACATCAAAAAAGGCCGGCTTAAATATATCCGCCGCCTCTTTGATATCTCCCGTCACGATCTCAATCCGTTCCTCCAGATTATTATACCGCACACTGCGCCGCGCCATATCCGCTGTATCCGCCTGAATCTCAAGTCCGGTAAATTTCCCGCCCTGTGTCTTTGCAGCCAGCAGTATAGGGATAATTCCATTACCGGTCCCCAAATCCAGGACCGTCTCTCCCGGCTTCACTCTGGCAAAATCCGAGAGAAAAACCGCATCCACGCCGAAGCAGAACTTCTTCGGATCCTGGATAAGTTCCAGCCCGTTAAGCTGCAGGTCGTCCAAACGCTCCCCGGCTTTCACCAGCGATGCCCGTATCTCATTTGTCATTTAACTTTGACGCTCCTTCTCCTTTTTCCAGCGCAGCCAGCTTCCTCATCTCTTCCTTAGAAACTTTCTGTTTCTTCCTGCGGGGCTTGAATTTCAGGTCATCCGCCTGATATTCACGGATCTCTTTCTCATCATTTTCCAGGTTAACCACAACTTTCACCCGCCTGCGCAGCACGCTCAGCGAATGCACCACTCCGCTGAGCCCATCCTTTGTCGTGACCATATCACCCACGGAAGGGAGCTGGCTGTTAAGCATTTCATAAGTTTCTTCCTCATTAGTCAGACAACACATAAGCCTCCCGCATACACCCGAGATCTTCGTCGGATTCAGCGAAAGATTCTGTTCTTTCGCCATCTTAATGGATACTGCCGAAAATTCAGTCAGATAGGTGCTGCAGCACAGCGGACGGCCGCAGATGCCGATACCGCCCCTGATCTTCGTCTCATCTCTGACTCCGATCTGGCGGAGCTCGATCCTTGTTCGGAACACTGCTGCCAGATCCTTCACCAGCTCACGGAAATCAATCCTTCCGTCCGCCGTGAAATAGAACAAGATCTTATTCCCGTCAAATGTGTATTCAACATCGATCAGCTTCATCTCAAGCTTATGCTTGCGGATCTTTTCCAGGCAGATCTTAAATGCCTCTTTTTCCTTCTGTCTGTTTTTCTCAACCGTCTTCCTGTCCTGTTCATTGGCAGGACGGATCACAGACTTCAAAGGCTGTACTACCTCTTCATCCTTCACATCCTTGGGACCGCTCACCACTCGTCCGAATTCTACTCCACGGGCAGTTTCCACGATCACATTGTCTCCCTGCTTTATATCAAACTTTCCCGGTGCGAAGAAATAGATCTTCCCCGCGGTCCGAAACCTCACTCCAATCACTTTCGTCATTTTGTCAGTTCTCCTTTATTGTCAGTAAGAGCAGTTCCATCGTCAGCTCAAAATTGACGTTCGCCTTCATCCTGGACTTTGCTTTCTCGATCCCGTCGAGTATATTTTCAATGCCTTCATAAGAACTCTTGCTCGCCCGCTCCCTGATATATTTCATTTGATCAGAAAATACGACGCGGTCCACACTTTTTGTTGCTTTATATATGAGCACATCCCTGTACCAGATCGCGATAATATCCAGATAATCACTGATCTCCAGCTTATATGTCATGCATCTCTTTACCGCTTCCATCAGATCAGGCACTGTCATATCATCAATATTCCTGAGAAGATGGACCGCCTCTTCCTTGATCTCATTGAAATACTCAGAATTAGCGAGCATGATCGCCTTTCCCATATTTCCCTGAGCAAAGGCAACGCACACATCTGCTTTGTAATCCGGAATCTCCATATGCTCCATGAGATACTTCTTCACAAGCTGGTCTTTGATATTTCTCAGCTTCATCATCACGCATCTGGATCTTATCGTAGGCAGGAGTGTATCCGCATTCTCAGTGAGGAGCATGATCACTGCATACTGAGGCGGCTCCTCGATCGTTTTAAGGAGCGCATTCTGAGCCTGTACACTCATGAGATCCGCGTCTGCAATAATATAAATTTTATATTTGCTGCTGTAAGGACGAATGACAATATCATCATTCACCTGTACACGGATATCGTCCACACTGATCGTATTCGGCTTCTCATGGGTAACCCGGATAATATCCGGCTGGTTTCCGCCCAGGGCCTGTCTGCATGACTGGCATTTCCCGCATGCATCCCCATCTTCATCCCTGTTCTGGCACTGAAGGCTCATGGCAAACAGATTGGCGAGCAGTTTCTTCCCGGATCCCCTCTCGCCATTCAGGATGTACGCGTGGGAAACTGCATCCGCAGTCACTGCATTCTGGATATATTTTATAATATTTTTGTGTCCGACAACATCTTTAAAACTACTCATTTCTATCACCTGCCATACATGAATTTCCCCTGAGGGAAGACCCGGATCACCTGATCCTGTATACACCCTATTGTACTACATTTTCCGAGTAAAAGGGTAGACTTTTTTAGTATAGCACATTCTTTCCAAAAGTCATACCCCTTCCATACTTCGGATATACTCTTCTATTTCGGTCAGGCATTCGTCCAGCTCTCTGTTTTCGAAGCGTCTTGTGATCCCCGCCCTGCCCAGGTTTTCCTCTGAAAAATCTTCCTCATCTGCCAGGAATCTTCGGCAAAGTTCCGAATACTTGGGCTCTGCCTGCCTGCGTTCACGCTCCACTGCCCTTGCCAGGCGCAGTCCGTCGTCAACCTCAATATACACCGGAATGAGTTTCTCCTCACCGAAATATTCTCTGAGTGCCCGGTAGGACACCAGCGTCCCGATCACAAGATAATCATGCGCATCCAGATCAATCTGACCGTCGTCCGCTGTAAAATACGTCCATATTCCGCACCTGGTATTATAAGAACGAACCTCGATGACCTGCCCGGACTCCTGCATATCGCGAAGCCGCTCGTCATCCACAAAAAAATATTCTACTCCATCGCGTTCTCCCTCCCGGATCGGGCGGGTAGTGTACGGCACGATCGTTCGAAACCCGGGATGCCGCTCCAGCAGTTTTTTATAGATCGTATCTTTTCCGGAAGAACTCTTTCCCATCACATAATAAATCTTACCCATCTGTCAGCACCTCAATCTCTCCGTTCCTTTTTGTTCCCTCTATACGCAGTCCGGCATAGCCGTACCTTCTCAACAGCCCGGCTGTCTCCGCAGAGACCTTCTCTCCCGGCACGATCAGCGGTATTCCCGGAGGATATATATAGGCATATTCCAATGCAACTCTTCCCCCGCATTCCTCAAACGGGATACGCTCTCTGTTTTCCAGGTGCATGGCCTGTCCCGGCGTGCAGACCTGTTCATTTTTCCCCGCCTTGCCACGCCCGTTCTTTTCCGAAGAAAATCTTTCATTTTCATTATATTTTGCAAGTTTCCCGTCAATCTCGTAAAGTGCAGACACCAACCGCTTCATTCCTTCCCCGGTATCAGCCGGAGAAGTCATAGCAACTATATAAGAAGCTGCTGCCATTTCCATTTGAAGAAAATATTTTTCATTCAAATAATTATATAAATATTTTCCTGTAAACTTTTTATTTTCCTTCTTGTCGACACAGCCTGCTGCAGACACCACAATCTTAGAAATGTCATACATCTCCGCTTCTATAAGTTTCAGATTTCTAAGTTCCTTCAGACTGTTTCTCGTTTTCTCCAAAATCCATGTATATTGTTGAAAAACATCTCCGGCTCTTTCCTCCAGCATACGGATACATTCATCGATCCCTGCCATCAGTACATAGGATGGGCTGCTGGACTGAAGCATATGAAGATACATCCGCACCCGCTCCCTGTCCGCCAGCGTTCCGTTCATATGCAGAAGTGCGGTCTGCGTCAGTGCCGGCAGTGTCTTATGCAGGCTGTGTATAACGATATCCGCGCCCTGCACATTTCCATTCTCAGGGAAAAGAGGGTGAAAACCAAAATGCGCCCCATGGGCTTCATCCAGGATCAGGATTCCCCCTCTTCTGTGGACAGCATCCGCAATCCCCTTTATATCAGATACCACACCGTCATAAGTGGGGGAGGTGATGACAGTCACTTTTATATCCGGATTTGCATCCAGCAGACGCCCCACCTCGCGGGGTGTCATCTGGTCATTCAATTCCGTCCCCCCCAGCTGTCTGGGATATATATATACCGGCTCCAGTTCATTAAGCAGTACCGCATTGTATACAGACTTATGACAGTTGCGCGCCATCAGGATCCGCTCTCCACGCCTGGTGCTCCCCAGCACCGCGCTCAGGAGCCCCGCGGTGCTCCCATTGATCAGATAATGTGTTTCCCCGGCACGATATACTGATGCCGCCCGTTCCTGCGCCTGCCGCAGTATTCCTTCTGCATGGTGGAGATCATCAAAGCCCTCGATCTCAGTAATATCAATGTCATACGGCAGGTCTGCTCCGGTCAGCCGGGCACTGCGTTTATGTCCCGGCATATGAAAACCATAAAAATCCGATGCCGAGTAATCTTTCAGTTTTTTATATAAATATTCCATTCTTCTGCTCCGTAACTTTGGTCTTGCCTTTTTCATTTTAGCATACGTTCATATGATTGACTATTATCGTTCTTTTAGAATTATTAACTTGTTTTTTATATAATCAACACATATTGCTCACAAATTCCGGTTATATTATAGGCAAATAAAGCAGAAATGCTTTTTCACATATATTTCCTCTTTTCTCAGCCGGTGATTTCATCCCGGCTTTTTTTGATGGCTGCCGGATCTGTTTTTACATCTCTCAGTCTTTTTCTCCGATTTCTGAGAGCACTGTATGCGTCTCATCCAGCACCGCTGTAAGGTTGTCCAGAAGGTCCAGCCTTCCATACGCATCACTCAATATGACGAGGACATAAGGATGACTGCCTTTCATCACAATCCCTGCGTCATTCTGCACATTATAATATGTACCCGCTCCTTCTCCGATCCATCCGCCTTTTGAGTATACTGTATATTGCCCGCCTAATGTCTCATATATTGCCGAAGACAACGTATCACTGTAGATGCTTATAATACTTGAAAGATTCCCCCCCGACACTACACTGTCATACATATGGCACCAGAGCTTCGAAAAATCTCTCGCATTGACCGCCGGATACCACTCCCCGGTTATCGCAAGATTCTCACAGCCGATTTCTGCTGCCCAGGCATTAAACTCTGTATAGCCATACGAGGTGATAAGCACCTCATAATCATCATTGCTTGACCATGTGATCGTATTTTGGATCGTCCCGAATAAAAAATCCATTGTCTGAGGATAGCTCTCTGCCAGCCACGCGACATACGGTCCCTTGATCGCGCTGGCACTGTAATACATATCATCTGCATGATAGCTGATCCCGCCCCCGCTGTTCAGATCGTAGAGCATGAAACCGGCAGAGTACCCTTCTGCAGCAAACGCATCTATCGCAGATCGGATCTGCAGCTCAGCGGCATCCAGCTCCGCCAGATCTTCCTCTGTCAGTCCGTCCCATGTGATTGTCAGATCAGAACTGTCCGCTGTCATAATATTCACAAAGGGGATCTCCTCCTCTTCTTCCAGAGCAGCAGCCTCTTCAGCCTCATCCAGTGCATCCGCAGCCACAGACAGATCTTCGGATATTCCATCCTTTTTTTCATCCGTGCTGACATCTCCGCCGGACCACTCCCCCGCAAACACTAAAACTGCCGCTATTATGGTCAGTACTAAAACAAGAAGAAGCGGCACGTCTCTTTCCCCTTCTTCCTTTCTGCGATGGATACTCATATCTGTCACTCACCTTTTTAATATGTTGATTTTTTGATTTTATCACAGTTTTCGGCTCCCGTACAATACTCAGACATAGAACCTTAACATTTCGCCCCCTAAAAGAAAAACCGGGACCTGACGGCCCCGGTCTTATGTGCTTTTTATCAGCAGGCATACTTATTCTCTGTTCTTTATTTTTCCGGATGTTCTTCGAACAATTTAGCAATATTTTCCTTGTACGGCGCGCGTATGATCCCATGCTCTGTCACGATTCCCGTAATAAGTTCATGCGGCGTCACATCAAATGCAGGGTTATAACACTTCACCTCCGGAAGTGTGGATGGCTCTCTGTAATACTTGCTCTTGATCTCTTCAGGATCTCTAAGCTCGATCGTAATATCCTCGCCGGTCGGACAATTGATATCAATCGTAGAAGTAGGTCCCAACACGTAAAACGGGATATGATAATACTGCGCTAACACCGCAGCCACACTGGTTCCGATCTTATTCGCCGCGTCACCGTTCGCGGCGATCCTGTCACATCCTACAAGACACGCATTGACCCAGCCATTTTTCATCACAAGCCCGGCCATATTGTCACAGATCAATGTCACATCCACCCCGGCCTTCTGAAGTTCATACGCTGTCAGCCTGGCCCCCTGAAGAAGCGGTCTCGTCTCATCTGCAAATACATGGAACTCCATTCCCCTTTCTTTCCCGAGAAGCAGCGGTCCAAGCGCGGTTCCGTATTTTGATGTGGCAAGCGGTCCCGCGTTACAGTGAGTCAGGATTCCATCGCCATCCTTCAAAAGAGAAAGACCGTATTCCGAGATTGCCCTGCACATCTCCACATCTTCTTCCTGGATCTTCCGGCTCTCTGCCAGAAGCAGCGCTTTGATCTCAGCAATCGTTTTCTCCCGGTTATTCAGTACAACTCGTTCCATACGGTTCAGTGCCCAGCTCAGATTCACTGCCGTCGGTCTTGATGAATCCAGGTAGTCCTTTTTTTCTTTAAATTGTTTATAGAAAGTATCAAAATCTTCAGTTTCAATCTGTCTTGCCAGCACATAAATCCCATATCCCGCACAGATGCCGATCGCAGGAGCACCTCTCACCTTCAGCCTGAATATCGCTTCATAGATGTCTTCCGCGCTGTCAAGTTCCAGATATTCTTCTACATTTGGCAGCTTTTCCTGATCCAGGATGATTACTTTTTTTTCATCATCGCTCAGCCGAACATTTTTAATTAATTTATCAGCCAAATTCCTCACTTCTCCTTTTTTAACTTAATATTCTCGGATAATCACAACCCTTTTCTTTTGTTATAATTATATTTTAAATAAAACATAAAGTCAGTATCCTGCGACACTGACTTTTTAATAAATTCTTTTTTCTAACCAGATAGAAATGAGCGTGCGGGGATTCGAACCCCGGACAACTTGATTAAAAGTCAAGTGCTCTACCAACTGAGCTACACGCCCCTATTCAATTATACTCTCCGTAATCGATCTGATTTATTACAGAGAAAAATGCCCAGAGCCGGAATCGAACCAGCGACACGAGGATTTTCA
>ERZ1643247.1473-NODE-1473-length-21546-cov-6.497278_pt1 | contig 21546 bp, 18 predicted proteins | sample MGYA00579264_ERZ1643247 | MGnify/ENA primary metagenome ERZ1643247 (study PRJEB29033, sample SAMEA4952262) | chicken gut metagenome | biome: Broiler Chicken; feature: Gastrointestinal Tract; material: Caecum | place: Ireland | collected 2018 | study: Broiler... | reverse complement strand
GCAGCGTGGAGTTGGCCCCTTCCCTACCCGGGGAAAAATCCCTCGATTTTTCCCCCTCTCACTTTTCCGGGACAACAGCGTGGATTGGGCTGCTTCCCTGCCCGGGGAAAAATCCCTCGATTTTTCCCCTCTCACTTTTTCCGGGACGGCAGCGTGGAGTTGGCCGCTTCCATGGCCAATGCCACCAAAAGGGCCGCCTGCTCGTTGTTGGAGTAGGAGGTGTCGATCACATATTTCCCTGGGTAGGCGTTGTCCTCATTGCCGGCGTGCATCACCAGGTACTTCCCGTCGAACACATCGTACTCAAAGCCCAGAATGTTTCCATACACCCGCCAGCGGTTGCAGTTGAGAATGTACCGGGTGATGCCGTGGGCCCGGATCTTTTCCACGGTGCCAATGGGCGTTTCATCCTGCAAAATTTGGAACTTCCAGGTGCCGAACAGGTTTTTCCAGCACTTCACCCGGCCGATCTCCATGCCGTTGCGGTTTTCCAAAATGATCCAGTTGCATTTTTTATCGGGCTCCGCCTTCACCTGGTAGGCCCGCTGGTCCGTCTCGTCGTAAATGGTGTACATATCCTCCCAAGAAAAGGGACGCTGTTCAAAATAAAGTTTCATACCATGCCCTCACACCAGGCCTGCAAAGGCCATAAATTCTTGAAAACTTCCCTGAGGAATCCCCGACAGATCCCTGCCCTTAGGGTTGAGCAGGCAGTCGGTCACCAGGTACAATTCCAGCCCCTGCTCCAGGGCGGCGGCGTCCTCGGTGGCGTCGTTGCCCACCATCAGGCACTCCTGAGGACGCTTGCCGGTCTTGCGAAGGATTTCGGCGTAATAGGCCGGATTGGGCTTGCAGGTGGAAGAGTTCTCATACGCTGTCACATAGGAGAAATCCTGCAAAGACAGGCCAATCCAGGAGAGCCGGGTCTCCACGCCCACCAGGGGGAAAATGGGATTGGTGGCCAAAACCACGTCGTAGCCTTTGGCCTTTAAGCCGTCGATGGCCCTGCGGGCCAGGGGGTTCTCCCCACAGGCGGCCTTGGCCCCGTGGAACTCGTTGGCATAGAAGCCGTCGAACACCGGCCGCAGCTGGAGGACTTCCTCCCCCATCTCCCCGGCGAAGGTGTCCCAAAAGCGCTTGTCGTTTGTCTCGGTGCCGTCGTTTTTCACCATGGCCTTGGTGCCCTTCCACACGGCGGCCACCAGGGGCTCCGGCTGAAAGCCAAAGGGCGCCGCCTTTTTTGCCAGCAGGCCAAAGTAGGTGTTGGTAAACTGCTCCAGCTCCATGGGCAGCAAGGTGCCGTCCAGGTCGAACAGCACCGTGGTGATCTGTGGGTCTAGCATGTGTAGTTTCTTCCTTTCCTAGGGAGGGCTTGCTCACTTTACCACAAAGGGGAGGACGCTGATCACAACCCCCAGCAAAGCAAACGCAACACCGCCAAATTTCGTGGATTTCACATAGAGGTCCGAAGGCTCGTCCGCCCGGTAAGATTTCCACCGTTCCGTCCAGTTCCAGAGAAGGTCTGGTCTTACAAACAGAAAAACTCCCAGCGCCACAAAGACGACGCCTGCCAATACAGTCCATCCCATAGACCGTTCCTCTTTTTTGCTCCGATGGGGCTTTCCCCTGTTCCAAATGCTCTCGCCCGGCGGTGGGTTTTGGGAAACTCCCTCCGTCACGGCCAGGGCCTTGCCTGCCGGCCCGGGGGATGTCTGCCAGCGGCAAACGCCTATCCCCGGCCGAAACGGGCGCTACGGCCGGTTGCTGGACGCGCGCCACTGGCCCGGGGCAGCCTGCAAAGAGGGAGCCTTTGAAAAACCCGAATATCTCTTCTTGAAGCCCCCTATCTCTCCCGGGGGGCGGAGCGCTGCCTACCGCCCTTTGGGCGGGTGCGGCGGCGCTCCGGGGATTCTTTTTTTGCAACGCTTTTCGCGTTGCTTTCAGGTCGCGAGACTCTGTCTCGCGCTCTGCAGCCTTTGAAAAGGCTGGCGAAACTTTTACGCGCCTACGGCGAAGATCCTTCCGCCCCTGCGGGGTCACCCGCCGGCCACGCCCTTTGTGGCCACAACGTCCACGCCGGTGCCGCACACGTCCGCGAGCACCACATCTCCCAGCTGGACCGGGGCTTGCACCCGTCCCTGACGGATGGCCTCCATGCAGGCAAAAATTTTCTCCTTGGGAATGTCCCCCCGGGTGCGCACAGGCACCAGGGGCTGGGCGCCCCCCTCCACCCGCATGGTGGAGGTGACCGTGCGCTCCGGGGCGGTCACTTCCTTGGTACCGTACACTTCCCCCCGCTTGCAGGTGTTGCCCGTCACCCGGACCACCTGGCCCGCCTCGTCGATTTCCACCTGCAAGGGGCAGCCCAAGGGGCAGCTGATGCAGGTAAGCTCTCTCACTGCCATGTCACTTCGCCTCCTCTTCCTTGGCCACAACCCGGATCTCCCGTTCGCCGCCGGTCAACCATGCCTTTTGGAACACCACCTGTTCCATCTCCCCAGGGGCCATCACCGGCCGCTTCCGGGTGTACAAAAGCTTGTCGTCTCCGTACACCTGCACCAGGCCTTTCCGGATGTTCCGGCTCACCCGGAACCGCACCACCAGCTGGTCCTCCATGCGCTGGGGATCTACAGCGGCGGGCACCGTGTACCGGGCGGCTCCCTCCGGCTTGAGGGGGATCTCCCTGCCCTGGCCCGCCCTTTTGCCCTGGACATAGGCAGCCGCGTGTTTTCCCGCCTGCTCCGCCTCCTCGGAGACATAGTCCACCAGGTCGTGGACGTGCAGCACGTTGCCGCAGGCGAACACCCCGGGAATGCTGGTCTCCAAACTCTCGTTGACCGTGGGGCCGTTGGTCACCGGGGAGAGCTGTACCCCCACCTCTTTGGAGAGCTCGTTTTCGGGGATCAGCCCCACAGACAGCAACAGGGTGTCGCAGGGAATCTGCTCCTCCGTGCCGGGGATGGGTTTGCCTTTTCCGTCCACCTGGGCAATGGTCACCCCCGTGACCCGCTCCTTACCCTGGATATCCACCACGGTGTGGCTCAATTTCAGGGGGATGCCGTAGTCGTCCAAACACTGGACAATGTTCCGCTTCAGCCCCCCGGAGTAGGGCATCAGTTCCTCCACACACTTGACCTTGGCCCCCTCCAGGGTCATGCGCCGGGCCATGATGAGCCCAATGTCCCCGCTGCCCAGAATGACCACCTCCCGGCCGGGGAGATAGCCCTCCAGGTTCACAAGCCTTTGGGCGGTGCCGGCGGAGAAGATGCCCGCCGGCCGGGTGCCGGGGATGTTCAGCGCTCCCCGGGGCCGCTCCCGGCAGCCCATGCAGAGCACCACGGCGCCTGCCTCCACCACCTGCAGGCCCCGCTCCCGGCTGACGCAGGTGACCAGCAGCCGGTCCCCCTGGCGCTGCAGATCCACCACCGTGGTGGAGAGCCAGTGGGGAATGCCCAGAGCCTCCGCCTTTTCTATAAACCGGGCGGCGTACTCCGGGCCGGTGAGCTCCTCTTTAAAGGTGTGCAGCCCAAAGCCGTTGTGGATGCACTGGTTTAAAATGCCCCCCAGCTCCGGCTCCCGCTCCAGAATGAGCACCTGTTCCACGCCGCTTTCCCGGGCGGCAATGGCGGCCGCCAAACCGGCGGGGCCGCCTCCTATGGTCACAATGTCAGCTTTCATAGCTCAGCCCTCCCCTCTTGTTTTTTCCAGCACAATTTGGGCGTCTTTTCCGCTCTTGCGGATCTGGGTCAAATCCAGGCCCAGCTCCTGGCTGAGCAGGTCCATCACCCGGGGGGAACAGAAGCCCCCCTGGCACCGGCCCATGCCCGCCCGGGTCCGGCGCTTGACCCCGTCCAGAGTCTTGGCCCCCAGAATGCCGTGGATGGCGTCCCGGATCTCCCCGTAGGAGATCTCCTCGCACCGGCAGACAATCTGCCCGTAGGCCGGGTCCTTCCGGAGCAGGGCGGCCCGCTCCTCCACAGGCAGGTCCTTCACCTTGGGCACCCCTTTCCGCAGGGGGTCAAAGGCCGGGTTTTCGGACAGCCCCAGCTTTTCGGTGATGAGCTCCGCCAAGTACTCCCCAATGGCCGGGGCGCTGGTCAGGCCCGGGGACTCAATGCCCGCCGCGTCGAAAAAGCCCGGGGCGCTCTCCCCCAGCACAAAGTCGTCCCCGTCCTCGTGGGCCCGCAGCCCCGCAAAGGAGGTGATCACCTGCCGGGTGGGAATGTCCTTCACCCCCAGGGCGGATTTCTCCAGCACCTCCTGGAGGCCTGCCGCCGTGGTGGCGGTGTCCTCTGGGTCGCCGATGTCCTTGGCCGTGGGGCCCAGCAGCAGGTTGCCGTGGACCGTGGGGGAAACCAGCACCCCCTTGCCGTATTTTCCCGGCAGCTGGAACACCGTGTGGGACACATGGTTCCCGGCGGTGTGGTCCAAGAGGCAATACTCCCCCCGCCGGGGCGTGATGTGCAGCTTGTCCCCACAGACCCAGTTGTGCACCTGGTCGGAGAACACCCCGGCGGCGTTGACCACCGCCCGGGCGGAAAAGTCCCCCTGGCTGGTGTGGACCACCCAGCCCTGCTCCCCTGGCTCCACGCCGGTGACTCGGGTGTCAAAGGAGAAGGCCACCCCGTTTTTGGCGGCGCTTTCCGCCAGGCCCAAGGTCAGCTCAAAGGGGCACACAATGCCCGAGGTTTTGGCCAGCAAAGCCCCCGCCACCTCTTGGCTCAGGTGGGGCTCCAGAGCCCGGGCCTGGTCCCCGGTGAGCAGCTCCATGTCCGTCACGCCATTTTGCACGCCCCGGTCGTACAGCTCCTGGAGCTTGGGGAGCTCCTCCTGGGAGAAGCACACCACAAAGGCCCCCACCCGCTGAAAGGGGACGTCCAGCTCCTGGCTGAGCTTGTCCATCTTCTCATTGCCCCGCACGTTCATCTTTGCCTTTACGGTGCCGGGCTCCGCGTCGAATCCGGCGTGGACAATGGCGGAGTTGGCCTTGCTGGTGCCCTCGCACACATCCAAGGCTTTCTCCACCACTAAAAAGCGTCCCTGCCGGCGGGAGAGTTCCCGGGCCGTGGCCGCTCCCACGACCCCGGCTCCAATGACAATCACGTCGTATGCTTTCATGGCGTCACACCCCTATTCCCTAGGATTTTCCCCTCAACTCGTCCCGAGGGCTCATACACTATTAGAATAGCACAAACTTTTGCATCCCGCAAGAAAAGAAACGGTGAAAACTCCTGGTTCTCCCTTGACTTCCCCGGGAAAATCGAGGAAAATAAAATAGAGAAACAAAAAGGGGGAAAACCCCTGGGGACGGAAAGGAAGAGAACGGTATGGAATATCTCATCGGCATCGATCTGGGCACCAGCGGCACCAAGACCGTGTTGTTCGACCGGCTGGGCAAGGTCATAGCCAGCGCCACGGTGGAGTACCCCCTGTATCAGGAAAAAAACGGCTGGGCGGAGCAGGACCCTTTGGACTGGTGGCACGCCTCCTGTGAGACTTTACAGTCCGTCATCGGGCAGAGCGGGGTGGACCCCCGGGACATCAAGGGCCTGGGCATCTCCGGGCAGATGCACGGCCTGGTGATGCTGGATAAACAGGGCCAGGTGCTGCGCCGGTCCATCCTCTGGTGCGACCAGCGCACCGCCAAGCAGTGTGAGGAAATCACCCAGCGGGTGGGGAAGGAGCGGTTGATCCAGATCACCGCCAACCCGGCCCTGACGGGCTTTACGGCCTCCAAGATCCTGTGGGTGCGGGAGAATGAGCCGGAGCTCTACGCCCAGTGCGCCCACATCCTGCTGCCCAAGGACTTTGTGCGGTATAAGCTCACCGGGGAGTTCGCCACGGAGGTCTCGGACGCTTCCGGCATGCAGCTGTTGGACGTGCCCCACCGCTGCTGGAGCCAGGAGGTGCTGGAGAAGCTGGACATCGCCCCCGCTTTGCTGGCCAAGGTGTACGAGTCCCCGGAGATCACCGGGACCATCACCTCGGAGGCAGCTGCCCTCACCGGCCTGGCCGCCGGCACCCCTGTGGTGGGCGGCGCCGGGGACAACGCGGCCGCGGCGGTGGGCACCGGGGTGGTCACCGACGGCAAGGCCTTCACCACCATCGGCACCTCTGGCGTGGTGTTCGCCCACACGGACAAGATCTCCATCGACCCCCAGGGCCGGGTGCACACCTTCTGCTGCGCCGTGCCCGGGGCCTGGCACGTCATGGGCGTGACCCAGGGGGCAGGGTTGTCCCTAAAGTGGTTCCGGGACAACTTCTGCCAGGCGGAGAAGGACACCGCCGCCGGCATGGGGGTGGACCCCTACGTGCTCATGGACCAAGAGGCGGCCCAGTCCCCCATTGGGTGCAACCGGCTGCTGTACCTGCCCTACCTGATGGGGGAGCGCACCCCCCACCTGGACCCGGACTGCCGGGGGGTGTTCTTCGGCCTCTCCGCCATGCACACCAAACGGGACCTGCTCCGGGCCGTCATGGAGGGCGTCACCTATTCCCAGCGGGACAGCGTGGAGATCCTGCGGGGCATGGGCGTAGAGCTTTCGGAGATGTTGGCCTGCGGCGGGGGAGGCACCTCTCCTCTGTGGCGCCAAATGCTGGCGGACACCTACAACTGCCCGGTGAAGACCGTGCAATCCAAGGAGGGCCCGGCCCTGGGAGTGGCCATCCTGGCAGGCGTGGGCGTGGGCTTGTACCCCTCCGTCCAGGAGGCCTGCCAGGCCATGATCCAAGTAAACCAGCCCCAGGAACCCATCCCGGAGAACGTGCCCCAATACCAGGCCTTCTACCAGGTCTACAAGAGCCTGTACCCGGCCTTGAAGGAAAACTACAAGCTGCTGGCCGCCACCGGCGCCTGAGGCAGGGAACGCCCTTTCCCTGCACCCCAGCAGAAGACTTCAAAACCCATGAAAAAACGCCGTCCTCCGGGGCGGCGTTTTTCTGTGTATTTGTAGCTGTCTCCCGGCCTGGGGCGCCTTACTCCTCCGAAAAGAAGAACAGCTCCTCCACCGTGGTGTGAAACACCTTGGCAATGTCCATGGCCAGCTTGAGAGACGGGTTATACCGCCCGTTTTCCAGGTGGACGATGGTCTCCCGCCGGGCGCCCACCAGGGCGGCCAGCTCACTCTGCTTCAGGCCCGCCCGTTCCCGGTACTCCTTCACCTTTGTGCGCAGCATAGGTTCACATCCCCCTCTTGTCGATGAGAGCAAAGAGCACCGCCCGCACCACCGTCAGGGCCAGCAGACCCACGAGGAGGGCGTAGCCCACCACAATGCCGGAGAAATCGGAGAACACGCAGAGCACCGCGGCCAGAACCAGCACTTCACAGGCGATCTTCAAGCAGATGGAATCGGTGGTTTTCAAATTTTCTCGGGCGAACTCGTCAAAGATGTCCCGGTGCTTGGCGTAGTAGAGCTGGTAAACGAACAGCAGGGCCGCCGGGACAATCTTCAGGAACATCCAGGCTCTCAGGTTGATGGTTTTCGTTTCTGCTTCGCTTTTCATAAGGCTCTCCTCCGTGTGAAATATTTGTAACTTCATTGTGTTATAAATAGTTCACTTCCTGTCTCTGCTATCAACACAAAAGTGAAATATTTTTAACTTTTCTTCGGAAGGGCCCCTTCCCTGCCTCGCCAACGGCGCTGCCGGCAAAGTGGCCCACTACATCGATCTGGATGACACCACCGATGCAGAGCTGACAAACGGCCGCTATGTCATGACGCTGACCGACGCGGAGAAGGCTGCTGGTTCCATGCAGTTTGTGACCGTGGACTCCTCTGACACCCAGAGCGAGCCCTACACCGTCACCTTCACCACGGTTCCCGCCAGCGATGACACCGCCGTGGAGGCTGTGCATCTGTCCAACAACCGGGAGTATGACGTGTCCGTAAGCGGCTCTGCTTACACCGTGGTTGCCAACTATGGCTACGAGATTGCGAACGGCTCTGTCAATGTGTACACTGCCGACGACAACGCCGTAGTGTATGAGGGCGATGCCACCAGCACTACGCGCGCTGACGAGAATAACGACGGCTCCTACAAAGTTGATGTTACCAGCTATGACACCGTGACCTACTTCACGGTGCAGGCTGCAGACGGCACCGAGGCCACCTACACGGTTACCGTGGTGGAGCCCAAGCCTTTCGCTTCCTTCTCCATCGACGGAGAGCGCCACACCTCTCAGATCGACCGTGTGACGGAAGATCCTGACTTCCAGGTGACTACTAGCAACACAAATCCTACCGTGGAAGTGTACCTGCCCTATAACTACGGCACCACCGAGTTCACTCCCACCTTTGAGACCAACTATTCCGTGACTGTCACAGCCGAGAATACCGCTGGCCAGGATGTCACTTTGGTTTCCGGTGAGACGTATGATTGGGATGATTTCCAAACTGAACCCGCTACTAGCACTGGCGATGACGTGATTCTTCCTATCGTTGTGCACTACAGCGATGGCACCTCTGAGGATTGGAACCTGTGCTTCGACGCTATTGTCAAGGACACCGTTGCTGCCATTAAGACTCTGTCTGTGGACAACTACCAGGCTACCATCGAGGGCAACGTGATCACCATCTCCCTGCCCGCTTCTGTGCGGAATGCCTCCGCTTCCAAGTACATGGCACTGGGTGTTTCTCCTGAGACGACCGTGAATGTTGTTGGGCTGAATTGGAGCAAGACGGCTGCTGATGATGAAAACACCCTGACCATCAGCGGTGCAAATGTTCCGCTGACTACGGACAATTACACCTTGCGTGTAACTGCTGCTGGTACGGAATTTGATGCAGATGCTCCTCAGACTGTGGACTACGAGCTGAACATCGAGACCGCAGCTGTGCAGGATCCTGAGATGACCGCTATGTATCTGCTCAACGAGAAGACGGGCGAGCGCATTGAGGGCGCCATCTCCGGCAGCACCATCACCTTCAACGAGATTCCCTACACCTACACCAGTGTGGACGATTTGGGCACTCGTGGTTGGAAGCTCTTCTGGACTGCCGCTTCCGGCTGCACAGTGACCTTTAAAAACACTTCTGGCGTTGTCACTCCCATTTACCAGACTGGCACCAAGTTGAGTGCTGTTAGCTATCTGCCTGCTGGTGATGAACGTTTCAACAATACTAGGGCTTCTGCAATGATCGATGTTTCTAACACTGATTCCACCAAGTCCTACACCATCGTGTTCAACAGCGCGAACGCCAGCCAGGACAGCAAGCTGGGTGAAGTGCAGTTGGCTCAGAACGGCGTTGTGAACTACAGCGACCTGACCACTGCCAACAACATTGACCTGACCGTGGACAACGGCGATTCCACCATCACCGGCAACATCGCTTACAGTGAATACTGGAAGTACAACAATGTTGACGCAAATAACGGCAGTTTGGGTTACAACACTGCCAATCGCCGTGAAACGGGTGGCGGCACTGTTGTGACGGAACTTCCTGTGGACGCTGAAATGTACTTTGTCGGGAATGACACCCTGTATGCCATTGATCCCATCAATGAAACTCACACAACAGTTGCAGGCGGTGACGGAAACATTCTTCCTGCTGAGGGATGGGCTGGCAGCAAGAACTTCCAGTATGTGGACGAGTACGGCAAAGACGACGCTGTCACTCCTCTGCAGATTGTTGTGGTGAGCCAGGCTGCTGCTGAACAGATTGATGCAGGCGACACTCTGACCTCTATTGAGAACAACTCTAAGTTGGATGGCCTGTACACCGTGTACGACCTGACTCTGACCCAGAATGCTCCCCGCACGGGCAGCAACCTGACCTCTCTGTCTGTGTACGACGCGTATACCGATACCACCATCGACGCCAGCATTGTTGGCAACGAGATTTCCATTGAACTGCCCTACTACTTCACCGATGGCGACCGCAAGTCTCACAACAACCTCTATCTGGACTACACCACCAACGAGGGCGGGGCTACTGTCCAGCGGTTTACGTATAATAATGGCAATCAGGTGTCCCCTAATTCTGTTGTCACTCTGAATCCCCTGGTGTATGACCTGAACGGCGACCTGGCGAAGGGGGATTGCATCCAGCTGTACTGGGGCGCCGGCGATAAGAAACTGCAAGTTAAAAATAATCAGGGCACAAATGCTCCCTTTGAGTTGATCCAGGTCACCGCAGAGAACGGCGTGGAGCGTGCAGAGCCTTACACGCTGACCGTCACTGTGGCGGAGCCTGAGAACGACGCAGTTCTGAACAGCGTGACCATCAACGGCGTGACCGCCACTCCCGTTGGCAACAACGTGACTGTCACTCTGCCTCTGGCCTCTGAAGTCACCAGCCTGGCTCCTGTGTTCAACGTCTCCACCAACGCCTATGTGGTGGTGGGCGACCGCAACCAGATTGCTGACGACGGCGAAAACATGGCCGATCCCGGCGCTACCTACAACTTTGTGAACCCCCGTCAGTTCACGGTGGTTTCTGAAGATGGATATACCACGAACACCTACACCATCACTGTGGAAGTCTCCAACCGGTTCACCGACGTGAACGAGGGCGATTGGTTCTTCGAGGACGTGATGGCTGGTGTGGAAAACGGCTACATCCAGGGTGTTGGCAACGGCCGGTTCGATCCCTACGGGGATATCACCCGCGCTCAGTTTGCCTGCTTGATTGCCCGGGCTATGGGCTTTGAGGAGCCTGCCGAGGGCACCGAGGTTGATACCCGCTTTATCGACGTTCCCTCTGATTACTGGGGCGCTGCTGCCATTGCCTTCTGCCAGGAGCAAGGCTTGATCGAAGGTTACTCCAACGGCGAGTTCCGTCCTCAGAATTACATTACCCGTCAGGAAGTTGCCACCATTCTGGCTCGTGCGTTTGATCTGACCGAGATCTCCGACGAGAAGTATGTCGACGACAACCTGATCCCTGAGTGGTCCAGTGACGCCATCTATATGAACAAGGCTGCTGGCATCATGAACGGCGACGCCGCAGGCACCTTCCGTCCTGCTGCCAACATGAACAGAGCGGAAGCTGCTACTGTGCTGATGAATGCTAACAGAGCAGGTTTGATTGAATAAGGTTTCAACTCACCTAAATTTTATGATTACCCCATAGACAGGAGGGACAGCGCAAGCTGTCCCTTTTGTCTTTTTCTCAGACCGCTGGCGCGGTCCGGCGAAAACCGCAGATTGACAGGAGGGACGACGCAAGCTGTCCCTTTTGTCTTTTTCTCAGACCGCTGGCGCGGTCCGATGAAAGCCATAGATTGACAGGGGGACAGCGCAAGCTGTCCCTTTTGTCTTTTTCCCAGACCGCTGGCGCGGTCCGATGAAAGCCATAGATTGACAGGAGGGACGGCGTAGGCTGTCCCTTTTGTCTTTTTCTCAGACCGCTGGCGCGGTCCGATGAAAGCCATGGATTGACAGGAGGGACGGCGTAGGCTATTCCCCCTGTCACAGGGATATGTTGAACTGCCCTGGCTAGGTGAATCTGACAGGAATTGAGAGTAGGGCGGCATGCGTTTTCCCCTTGGAAAAGGAAAAAACGGTCTGGGAGAGATATCCCAGGCCGTTTTTGGATAGAACAAGGTCGATTTTCCCATTTCCCCCAACCCCAGAGAAAAGAACAAAGGCGCTGCTTGCGCAGCGCCTTCATCCTATGGGGTAATCATAAAATTAAGTAGAGTTGAAACCTTATTGATTGTAAGCGTTCATCATAATGGTCGCAGCTTCAGCTCTTGTAATCTTACTGGTGGGACGGAAGTTACCGGTGTCAGCGTCGCCCTTCATCAGGCCGGCAGCCTTTGCCATGTAGACATAATCGCTGGCCCAATCGGCAATATTCGCATCATCGGGATACTTTTCATCGGAAATGTTGGACACGCCCATGGCCACAGAGATCATCTTGGCAGCCTCCTGACGAGTGATGTACTCGTTGGGACGGAAGGTGGTGTCTTCATAACCGTTGACAATGCCATGGGATGCGCAGTAAGCAATGGCCACAATGCCGTAGTCGTCGGGCTTCACATCCACGAAGGGCACCACAGCGTCGCCTTCCACATCCACACCCAGCACACGGCAGAGCATGATGGCGAAGTCGCGGCGGGTCACGTTGTCCTTGGGAGCGAAGATGCCGTCGCCCTGGCCCTTGACAATGCCGGCAGAAGCAGCCTGCATCACGTCCTTAAAGAACCAGTCGGTGGGTTTCACATCCTTGAAGGCCTCGTCCAGCTTCACAGTGACCGTGTAAGGCTTGGTGTGCTGTTCGTCCTCAGCGGTGACCAACAGCTGCACAGGATGGGTGAAGTTCACGAAGGTCTGGCCGCTAATGACGGACTGACCATTGATGGTCACGGTAGCGCCGGAAGAAGTGGTGAAGGTGGGAACCAGGCCCTTCAGATCGGTGCCGTAGGGCAGGGTCACAGTGATGTTTTCACCGTTGATAGCGCCCGTGTAGCCGTCGATGGAGAACGCCGTGATCAGCGGGTCCGTGTTGGGCTCAGCCCACTTAACCTTATTGAAGTTGTAGGTAACAGTAGACTTGTTGTCCTCTGCCACAACAGTGATGGAATTGTTCTCAACAGGAACAAAGGCCTTGGTGGCTCCACGTGTAGCATTAAACAAAACCTGCACTTTGTGATCGTCGCCTCTCACAAAAGCGAGTTCGACATTCTTCGGACCAACTTCGTTCGCAACGCCGTCATCATCGGTATCGCCGCCGTCACGCAGGTAGTACTCTTTGTCATTCCCAGACCAGGAAAGCAAAATTCGCGCATGGGGGCTGACTTTGAAGTCCACATAAGTGCAATCGCCAGCGTCTGCCTCGGTCTTATTCGCGGCAGTGACACTGTAAGGCAAAGTGCCAATCAAGTCGGTGTCGGTCTCGTCGTCCACAGTCAGAGGATTGCCCTTCACGGAGAAGCTAGTCAGCGTACCAGTGGGCAGGGGATCCTGGGGATCCACCTGGAAGGTGTAGACAGTGCCAGCAGCAACGTCGGTCGTCTTGTTAATGCTGTACCCCCAGGAACCTTTTCCCTTAGCCAAAACTTCACGAGCGTCTTCCTCAGGCAGAACAATCAGAGCAAGTTTATCAATTTGACCATCGCAATTGGTAGTAACAAAGTCACTGATATTCATGCCGTTGAACTCGCTCAGGTCGTCCGCCAGGTCGCTCACAGGAGTCATCCAATCATAATTGCCACCAATACAAGCCAGGAAGGGAATGCCATCGGCGTCAACCTTGGTAAGAATCCGGTACAGGGGCTCATCCCAAACGTTCTTATCGCCGCTCAGGCTGGCAGCGGGCTTCAGGGTGATGGTGCCCTTACGGTTCTGCAGCGCCTTATCATCTTTAATGGTAATAGTAGCCGGCTGGTCATCCGCCTTAATGGTGTTGTAGGCGGTCACGCGGTCGTACACTTCCGCGTTCTTGGTGTCTGCAGCGTTCGGTTTTTTATTCTGGATAGAGATCTCCAGGTTGGTCAAGGTTTTGCCCTTACGGGTAGGATCAGCCAGGTTGATGATCACGTCATACTCGGTCTTCACAGAAGCATCGTTCTTGTTGACAGCAACCAGCTTCTTTTCAACCTTGTTAACGTTCTCGCCAACCTTCAGTTCACCCAGACCCAGCACATTGGCCTTAGTCTGACCGCTGATCACAGCAGCGCCGCCCTTCACGCTAACACTGGTGTTCTGGCTGTCGGGAGTGTACAGAATATCCCAGTCGTCGACGTTCAGAGTCATGTGGGGGATATCGTCAAAGGTGATGGTGTTGTTGGTGACAGTACCATCGTGGCTGACGCCATTCTCGTCCCGCAGATAGATGGACTTGATGGTGGCTTCCGTCTTGGTCTCAGCCAGGGAAGCGGACAGGGTGTAGGTCTGGGTCTTGCCGTTCTCGGCAGTCACAGTGATGATGCGATCCTTGGTGAGGTTAATGGTGTATCCATTAGTATTATTTCCGCTCACCCAGCTATCCATGCCTGCGATGTCCTCAGCCGTGTTACCATTCTTCTCAAAACCAGAGATAGACTCTACATGATCTGCCTTGTCGGTGTAAAGAATCACGCGCAAATTTTTCAGAGTGGTACCATTGGGCAGCACAGCAGAAATGGTGGTGCCGTCCACAGTCTCAATGTACTCCAATGGGGTGCTGGCATTTTGTTTAAACAAAGCGGACTTGATGGCGGTGCTGGAGCTCTCAACAACCTTCACAACCAGGTCGTACTTCTGCACGTCATCAATGCCAGCGCAGTCCAGTACGATGCCGTCGGGCTGGTTGATCAAATTGCCAGCATCGCTCGCAACAGGAATGACAAAAGCAGCGCCGTCGGCGTAGTCTTTAGCTCCCTTGCCATTGTTAATGCTGACTTTGCTCTGCAGATCGTAGGTATCGTAGTTCACAGTGGTAGCGATGTCCTGCAGCTTGCCGTACTCGTTGTACAGGTCAGCGCGAGGCACTTCCACGGTGACAGTGTGGGTCGCCTGGTTGATGGTGCCCTCGTAGTCCCCCAGAGAGAACGCGGTCAGGTTGTCCACAGCGTTGACAGAAATGGTCCATTCGGTGGAAACGTCCTCAGAAGCGGACACCACGGTAAACTTCTGCTTGTCATCATTGACGGAAATGGTGTACTTACCAAAATCATTGGCGGTAGGGACAGTAACACCCGCTTTCCCGTTACCAGCAGAAGCATTAGCAGTAATCGTAGCGCCGTCCTGGGTCTCTACGGTGAACTCAGCCGTATAGCCAAAGTCCTTCGGAACGGTCAGGCTTACCATCTTGCTGGCGTTGTTAACCTGCACCTCATAGACGCCCTCGCCCTTGTTGGCGTTCTGCAGATTGGTGGTAGCAGCAGGTACAACCTTATTCAGCACTACAGTGTAGTCCTTATAGTCAGAGCCATAGGAAACCCGCAGGGTCAGTTCATACCCTTCCTCAGTCTTCGTAGCCCAATCCTCACTGAAGTTTACAGTGGCGGTATTATAGGCACCATTATCCACGATAGACTTGGTAGCAGTGGAGCCAGGCTTGACAACATCCAGGTCGGCAGTCACATGACCAGCCATACCCATGCTGCCGTTCTCGGCGCGCAGCTCCACATCAGGAGCGTCGTCCGCCACATTGGACTCGAACGTGCCGTTCTCTGCATTGATGGCAATGTCGTCAATGTAGAGCTTTGTGAGGTCCGGCAGTTCTGTCGCAGCAGCAGCGCTGAGCGGAATCATTGCGACGACCAGCATCACTGCCAGAAGCATCGCAAGTGATTTCTTCAGAAACTTGCTTTTCTTCATAATTTCAACCCTCTTAAATTTTAGATTCTCTCAGGGCTTTTTCCCTGGGAGTTGAAGTTATCTATATAATAATCTTTGTCCCAGAAAAATGCAAGCCCTTTTTTCAAGTTTTTACAGATTTTCCACTTCATTTTTTCATTTTATGAAAAACCTGGGAAACGGCGGTTTTAAGCCATTTTTAGGTGTTTCTGGTGTTTCATTCCTGTAACAAATTGGAGGAATATCCATATTTTCCCTTTACATTGGGGGCGGTTTTTGTGAGATCCGTCATTTACGTTTTAAAGCCTTGCGATTCTTTGTGAAATTCTCTGTAAATTTCCGGAATTCCCCCGCCTCACATTGGACAACTTGTCTTTTCTGAACCTTCTATTTTCTTTTTCTGAATTTTACCTTTCCCGCTCTGTAAACGCTTTCGACTTTACAAGGCCTTTTCTCACGGATTTCGCCGGTGCAGGGCGCCTCCCAGCTGGGTGACCGCGTCCCGGCTCAGGGACAGACCGTGCTCCTCAAAGTAGGCGTAGAGCACCGGACACGGTCCCAGACACCGGCCTCCTGGATTTCCCGCCAGCCGCCGGGCCTCCTGCCGCCGGCCCAAGGCGCATCCGATGGACAGGTAATACCGCCCCCGGTACAGGCACAGGGCTGCCTGCCAAGGGCGGCATGGGTACAGCTGGACCACGGCTGTGCACAGGGCGGTCACATTTTCATATTGAAAGACAAGGGGCTGCGGCGGACGTTTCAGTTTCAAAGGCAGCTCCCTCCTCTGGGTTTTACCCCATTCTATGGGGGAAGCTTATCCGCTGTGCGTTTACGCCGGGCTCTCTCCCCGGAGAAAGGCCATCTCCCGGCCCGGATTCTCCGCCCGGAACACGGCGGTGCCCGCCACCAAAATATCCGCGCCGGCCTGGCGGCAGAGGGAAGCCGTCTCCCGGTTGACGCCCCCGTCCACCTCCAGGTGCAGGTGGGGAAAGCGCTCTTTCAGGACCCGGATTTTCTCCAGGGGCTCCCGCTGCAGGACCTGGCCCCCAAAACCGGGCTCCACTGTCATAATGGTGACGCTGTGCAGCCGCTCCCCGTAGGGAAACAGCGCCTGAGGGGAGGTTCCCGGCTTCAGGGCCATGCCCGCTTTGGCGCCGCTTGCCTGAATCGCCTGGAGCACCTCCTCCGGGTCATCCTCACACTCCACGTGAAAGGTGAGCCAATCGGCCCCCGCTTTCCGGAACACCGGAATATACCGGGCCGGATGCAGCAGCATCAGGTGCACGTCGAAAATCTGCCGGGTCTTATCCCGCAGGGCCTCCACAATCTGCGGGCCCATGCTCAAGTTGGGCACGAACACCCCGTCCATCACATCGATGTGGAGCAGCTCTGCTTCCGGCACCCGGGCAATCTCCCTGCCCAGGGCGGAGAAGTCCGCTGCCAGCAGAGAGGGCGCAATTTGTACCATAGTATCCCCTCCCATCCTTTTTCTCTATTCTACCATGTCCCGGCAGCTGCCGCAACGGTTCCCCGGAAAATGGCCCGGGGAAAATCCCGCCCTCTTGTTGCTTCTTTTTGAGCAAAATAAACCAAGGGTAAAAAACAGCCTGCCGGCAGATTTTGCAGGCAGGCCGCACGTTTTTCTTTTGTCAACCGTAGAGGAACTCGCAGGCCGCCTGCGCCAAAATGGTCAGCAGGGGGATGGCGAGGATGGAGAGCACCGTGCTCACCGCCACGGTCTTGGAGGCCAGGGCGGAATCCCGCTTGTACTGCACCGCAAACAGCACCGTATTGGCAGCTACCGGGCAGGCCGCTTGGATTACACTGGTGACCAGCAGGTTCGGTTCCGGACGGATCAGCAGCAGGCAGGCCAAAAACAGCAAAGGCGCCGCCAGCAGCCGCAGGGCGGCCACCTTGTACACCGCCAAGTCCGACACAAAAGAGTGCAAGTCCACCTTGGCCACATAGCTGCCGATGACCAGCATGGCCAGGGGCGTGTTTAAATTGGCCAAGAAGCCCACCGGATCCGCAATCACCGCCGGCAGGTGCAAATGGAGGAAGTAGATGGGCAGCCCGAAGAGCAGCCCGATGATGCCCGGATTCAGCAACAGCACCTTCCAGCTCATTTTCTGGCCGCCGCTCATCATCCGGAACCCGTAGGTCCAGCAGAACAGATTGAACACCACAATAAAGAAGGAACCGTACATCACGCCCTTGCTTCCCACAATCCCCTCTACCAGAGGCAGGCCCATAAAGCCGGCGTTGCTGAACACCACCGCAAACCGCAGCACCTTTTTCCGCTCTGTGGGCTCTTTGCGGAAAAAGCAGTAGGCCACCCCAATGCTCAAGGTGATGGCCAACGCAGAGGTGACCACCGCCAGCAAAAGCTCCGTGGGGGTGAGCGTATCTTCCGATGTAAGGAAGGAATTCACAATCAAACAGGGGGTGACAATCTGCAGCAGCAGCGTGTTGATCTCCGACGTGCCCCGGTCTGACAAAATTCCCTTTTTGGACACAAAGTAGCCCAGCAGTATGAGAATCAGCATCACTGCCACTTTGCTTATAATGGTGAGCATGGCTTCCACGATGGCATTCCTCTTTCCCCTCAGCCGCAGCCGATTTATCCCTTAGCACGTTCCAGCCTTGCTGGCATCAAAAGTCCCCTTTGTGGGAAGAATCCTTGGGGTTCTGTTCCTGGGCGTCCCGGCCCTTTTTCCGATACTCCCGCACAAACACCACAACCAGCACCACCAGCACCGCGCCGGTCAAACACCGGAAGGCAATGCCCCAGGCCCCGGAAAACAGTTCCAGGTCCGGCGACAAGTTGTTCACCAGGCTCCACAGGCCCAACAGGACAAAATAGCCGCCCGCCACATAAAAGATCTTGTTCTCCTTGGAGAGGGAGAAGATCAAAATCAGCCCCGCCAGCAGCATGGCAATGGAAAATAGCAGATCCATGGGAAGTCCCCTTTCCTTATTCCTTTCACAGTGTCTTCTATTATACCGGATCCCAAAGGAAAACACAAGAAAAAAGCGGGCTGCGCTTCCAAACCGAAGCACAACCCGCTCTCTGTCAGCAAGTCGCACGTTTCCCTTAAGAAAGAATGTAAATGTTCATGGTGCGGCGGCCAATCTGGCTGCACTCTTCCACGGTGTTGTAGCACAGGTCCGCCAGAATCTCTCCCGCCATAGCGGCTCCGCCGGTGTCCCCAGCCACCCCGTAGCCGTACACCACGCTGCCGTCCGGCGAAGTGATGTACATTTTTGTCCCGTAGGGGATGATGTTGGGGTTCACTGCCACCACGCCGTACACGGCGTCCCATCCCAGGGAGGTGGTGCCCCCGGGCACGGAATAGGCGGTGCAGGTGCCGGAAAGCATGGAAGAATAGGAGACCGTGTTCCCGTACATGTCCACAAAGGTGCCCGCCGAGGCGCCGCCTCCGTTGCTGGGAACCTCCGGCGCGGAGGGGGCTTCCTCCTCCGCTTCCTCCTCGCGGGACAAGGTGCCCCGCAGCACCACTTCGCTTACAGGCTCCTTCTTCACCGTCTCGGAGACAGCCTCCCGGCTCTCTTCCTCTCCTTCCACATAGGTGACCTGGAAGACCACTTCCTTTTCCCCAGCCGTGCCGGGCGTCTTCACCTGGGTCTCCCCTGTAAACAGGGAGGAGGTGTCCTGATATTCCGTCTCAAAGGGGATGGGCTGAAGTTCGGTCTCTTCCTTGACCTCCACCCGCTTCACCTGGATTTCCATGCCCTCCCGCACTTTGGCGGTCCGGGCCGGCTCCGTGCGGTCGTCCTCGTCCAGGGAGACGCCGCACTTTTCCAGGGCGTCCTCCACAGTCTGCGCGGAGGTTTCCACCTCTCGGGTTTCCCCGTCCGCTGTAATCCGCACCTGCATCATCCGCGTCACACGAATGTGCATTTTGTCAAATAGGGGATGGTCCTGGGCAAAGTTCACCGTGTCCTCTTCCCCCACGGTGACGCCCGCTTCCTGCAGGGCGTCGGCCACGGTGCCTCCCGTGCGGGTCACAGAGGTACTCTCCCCGTCCGCCGTCACCGTCACCTGGCAGGCCCGGCGGATCTCCACCTGGGTCTCTCCCTCCAGAATCGTGTCCCGGCTGGGGGTGACCTCGTCACCCTCCTGCAGAACAATGCTGTTGTCCAGAAGGGCCTGTTCCACCGTGTCGCCTTCATAGGCCACCAGAGAGGTGGGCTGACCGGCTTCTTCCACCGTCAGCCGCACGCCCCGGCGCACCACCACGGTGGTGGTGTTCTCCACCTGCTCCGCCACATCCAGGGGAGAGAGGGGCTCCATGCCCAGCTCCTCCGCTTGGCGGAGAATTTCGCTCAGTTCCGCACTGCGCATGTTGAACGTGTAAGATTGGTCCCCGTCAATCACATTGGCGGAAACCGTCGTTGCCAGCACTGTGGCAAAGGGGGATATACAAAGCGCGAGGACCAGGATCAGCGCCGCAGCACCCCGCAGGGCCAAAAGTTTGGGCGCTTTCTTCATGTGTCTGCCGTGCATAGAAAATGCTCCTTTCGCCGCCTTACTCAGCGGTTTCAGGGGCTAGTATAGTAAAAAAGTGACGAGATGTCAAAAAACAAACCCAGGTGAATTTGGTTGCTTTGTACAATTTTGAATGGAACATTCCATCCCAGCGGAACGCAAAAGCAAGAAAATTCTCCTTTTTCCTTCGGGCTTCTCCACATTATGGAAACTGGGCTCTGTGCATTTTGCATCAAACCGCAAATCTCAGGCCGCTTCCAGAACTGCAAAAATGAAAAAATTATAAATTTTTATTCATTTTCAAATCCGATCAATCCAGGATATACCAGGATTTTCTGTAAACCTCTTGTATAAATACAGGAAACCTATTCAGAAAACCCTCTTCGTGAAAATGCCGAAACTCCGGGGTTTTTCCCGCCTTGCCCGGGGAGTCCTCCGAAAAAAAGGGCAGTTACGTTTTTAACCTAAAACATTTGTTCTTATTTTTGCATGATCATACAGGAAAAATCGAAGAGGGTCGGTTATTTTTTCCTGAAAAAAGGGATGCCATCCCCTTTTCCAGAGAAAATTCTCGGACCATGTGGGAACCGTCCCCCACTTTTCCGCAAAACAGGCAAGAAAGACCTCCCCATGTCCTCTTCCAAAACACAGCCGGCATGGAGTCAAAGCCGCCCATAAACAAGTGATCTGCGCAGACCCCAGAGGGGGAAGCACTTGCAGAAGAACTCTTCCGGCACGGCTGGCTCCGCACCTGGCAAACCAGTTCTTTCCGTTTTCCTCTCCCTTTCTGCAACTGGGACGTTCCCCGCAGAAACCTCCGTGTCCTCCCTTGCAGAATGAGAACCTCCCAGGCTTTTGTACCGGATCACTTCCTTCACAGCTTCCAGCATCAGTCCTTGCCCCCAATACTCTTTAGAGAGCACATACCCAATCTCACGGCATTTTTTATCTGCAAATTCGGGAAAGTGATCTTCATTGTATTGCTCAATACCGAGAGAACCAATTACTTTGCCCTGATATTCCAAAGCAAAAGTCTTCTTGTGACCGATGAACATATCCAGAATTATTTGGGATTCTTCCTTGGATTCGTGGGGCTTCCAGCCTGCCATCTGACCAACGCCGTCAACAGAAGCATAGGCGTATAAATCATCCAGGTCAGTCTGACGCCAAGGGCGCAAGATCATGCGGTCTGTATGTAGGATGACATTGCTGATGTCAATCTCTGTATTCATTTATTATTCCTCCAACTTATACACATCGCATCCATCACGCTTGCCGGAGAATTTGAAGCCATGCTTCTTTGCAATATGCTCTGTAACTGCTTGTCTCGGATCACATTCGATGATTGCGACTTTTCTGAGTTTTCGACACTCAGCAATGAGCATCTTTGTAAGTATACTTGCATAACCTTTTCCCCAAACGTCTCGCTTGAGAATCCAGCCTATTTCCATATTTTCTTCATCGTAATCGTGGAAGATAACATAGCCAATAAAGGAACCGCTGTCCTCAACAGCATAGACCAAAGGCTTTTCAGAAAGTCCGGCATCCACGAGAAATTGCATTGTTTGTTCCTTTGAAAAAGGCGGCTCAATATACCGCATGACTTCACTATCTGAAAGAAGTGCGTACAACTCATCCAGATCAGCTAATGTCATTTCCCGTATCAAAGGTTCGCTGAGGTTCATTTCAATCTCCTTACTCATGGTCTAAAGGCGTTCGTTTCCTTCCTGAGCAAAACGTGGGCATATAGGGCATTCCTCCTTTACGCTTTCATTATATGTAGAAAGAACGCTGCACCGCAAATGTGCG
>ERZ1643247.1472-NODE-1472-length-21580-cov-9.417933_pt1 | contig 21580 bp, 14 predicted proteins | sample MGYA00579264_ERZ1643247 | MGnify/ENA primary metagenome ERZ1643247 (study PRJEB29033, sample SAMEA4952262) | chicken gut metagenome | biome: Broiler Chicken; feature: Gastrointestinal Tract; material: Caecum | place: Ireland | collected 2018 | study: Broiler... | reverse complement strand
GAGGAAGAGATGAAAGGGGCGGATAAGGTTATGTCTGCCTTTATGGGAAATATGAGACAGATCTTTGAAGCAGTCTTAAAAACGGACGGGATAAAAGGGATCATCCTGAATCCCTGGAACCAGACGATCATGCTGGATAAGCATCTGATAGGGATTATTCTTGGGAAAACAGTATAAAAATGGATGAAAGGAGAGCCATGATTATGGCGCTAAATAAAAGAAAATATGACGCAGCAGGAAAAGTTAAAGGAAATAGAGAATTTTGAAATTGAGATTAAGATCCCAATAGAAGATCCTGAAAGAATAATGAGGCGTCTGCTGATCAGAGGGTTTCAAAAATACCAAAAAGTCATAGAAGAAGACATGTATTATAACAGTGAATATCATGATGTGAGAAAGCATGATGAAGCCCTGCGTATCAGAAAGACCAGGGATCTTCTTACCGGTAAGACCAGGGCTCAGATCAATTTTAAAGGGAAAAAGATGGATCAGATTTCTATGTCCCGGCGGGAGTATGAAACAGGTATAGAGGACCCGGATTGCATGGAGAAAATCCTGGGGGCTATTGGATTTACACGGGTAGCAGGTGTAAAGAAGACTCGGAATTACCTTCGGAGAGAAGAAATGACCGCATGTCTGGACCAGGTAGAAAATCTGGGAGATTTCCTGGAGCTGGAGGTCATTGTGAGAAAAGAAAATCTCAGGGAGAAATGTCTGGTTCAGATGAGAGAGATTTTGCAGGAACTGGGACTTTCCATGGACAATACAGTGAGGACTTCTTATCTTAGTATGCTCATGGATAAATAAGAAAATAAAAGGAGAAAAAAAGATCATGGAGAAAAAAATAGCGGTGATATTTCCGGGAGTGGGTTATCATGTGGATAAACCCCTTTTATACTATAGCAGGAAGCTGGCGGGACAGTATGGATATGAGATTGTTTGTGCAGACTATGGGAAGCTGCCTTCCGGCATTAAAGGTGACATGAAGAAAATGTATGAGGCCTATGAACAGGCCCTTGCCAATGTAACGGAAAAATTTGCAGACCTTGATTTTCATTCTTATGATCGCGTTCTGTTTATCTCCAAAAGTATCGGAACAGCTGTGGCGGCTTCTTATGATGCCCAATATGAAATTGGCGCCGGACATATCTATTATACTCCGGTGGAAGCTTCTTTCCAGGCAATCGGCACAGAGGGGATCGTCTTTCACGGGACCGGTGATGACTGGGCTAAGACGGAAGTTATTTCTGCAGAATGTGAGAAAAGAGGGCTGCCTCTATATCTGACAGAGCAGGCTAACCATTCTATGGAGACAGGAAATGCGCTCCGGGATTTGGAAATTTTAAAAACGATTATGGAGAAAACGGACCAATATATCAGAGAATTTTCCAGCCGGTGACAGGTGCTGCATAAAAAGACTGGAAAATAGTATTATGAGGAATATGATAGGATAATGGCAGGAGGAATAGGGAAAATGAGTGATATAAAAGGATGCCGACAGGCGGCAAAGAATCTGTATGAGCGTTTTGAGTTCCGGTATATCCGCCCGGAGGAAGGAGACCAGGCAGCACGGATCGAACAGGTCTGCTTTCCACCCAACGAAGCATGCACGGAGAAAATGATGAAAGACCGGGCGGCTGCGGCTCCGGAACTGTTCCTGGTGGCAGTTGACAGGGAGAGTGGATTACTTGCGGGATTTCTATGCGGTCTGGCAACCGATGAAGTCAGTTTCCGGGATGAATTTTTTTATGACAATACGTTGTACCAGCCTGAGGGAAAAAATGTGATACTGTTGGGACTGGATGTCCTTCCGGAATACAGGGGCCAGGGTCTGGCAAGAGAACTGATGCATATCTACCTTCAAAGGGAAAAAGAACGGGGAAGGAAGATGGCAGTCCTCACCTGTCTGGCTGATAAAATTCCTATGTATGAAAAAATGGGATTCATCAGTCATGGACTGTCTAAGTCCACCTGGGGAGGCGTGCCCTGGTATGAGATGAGTTGTGCGCTGAATGATTAATGGTTATTTAAGAAAAGAAACCAGAAGGATTTTGTATGTTTATCTACATTAATAGAGAAGGGGGAGCAACAGGAAATTGATTGCTGTTTTGGGAGCTTGAACCAGGGAGAGAGATTCACGAAATTAGAATCCTATAGAAAAAATATCTGAATTATTTCCTCTGATATCTTCCTGTTTTTAGGCATATTGGAGGGAATGATCCGGAAATAGAATTCAGCATTTTTGCTAATTGAGAAACAAGCAAGTTTATGATATGGTAAAGATACATTTCGAAGGCAGATCAGCCAGTACTCCCCAATTATAAAATTTATGAAATAGATATTCTTAAACAATTCTATATTTTCTTATCAATGACATGAATCCCCTTTTTGAATTATAAAAGTACGGATTTGCTTCTATAAATATACTATATAGCTCATAAATCGGTGCAAAAAATAGATTTGATTTTTTCATTGAATGAGTGTTCATCTAAAATTCAGATATAGTTAAGGTTTGTAAATGTCTGAATGGACAGGGAGCAAGGCCGGGTTACGTACAAATTAATGAATGAGAGTGTATAAAAATGAATTTTTTAACAGCAGTCCACACAGATGTGGGAATTAGAAAAAAAACAAATCAGGATTCTATATTGTTGGAAACAGCGGCTACAGATTATGGACAGGTGCTGTTAGGAGTTATCTGTGATGGTATGGGTGGCCTCGCGAAAGGCGAGGTTGCCAGCGCCATTTTAGTAAAGGCCTTTTCTAGCTGGTTTCACAGAGAGTTTCCGCAGATTTTATACAGCGGGATTGAAGCAAATGCCGTAAGAAAGAGTTGGACAGATTTAATCTTAAAACAAAATCAGAAAATCGGTGAGTATGGGCTGAGCTGCAATGCCAGTCTTGGAACTACCGCAGTTGCGTTGCTGCTGGTAGAAAATGTTTATTACATTATTAATGTGGGAGATTCCAGAGTTTATTACCTGAAAGAGGGGATGAACCAGATGACCGCAGATCAGACGTTTGTGCAAAGAGAAATGGATTTGGGAAGAATGACTCTTGAGGAGGCGAAGATACACCCGAAGAGAAATATACTGCTTCAGTGCGTGGGCGCCAGCAGCGTGATCGGACCGGATTTCTATGTAGGCGAATATCAGCCGGATTCTGTGTTCATGATGTGCTCAGACGGGTTCCGCCATATAATACAGCCTCAGGAGTTTTATGATAGATTGAAACCTGAGCTTATGGCGACGGAAGAAAAATTGAAAGAAGCGGCTGTATATTTCACTGAACTTAATAAGTCCAGACGAGAAGAAGATAATATTTCAGTTGCTTTGATCCGGGCATACTAGGGGGAAGGCATATGCTTGAAATTGGTTCTTTAGTAGATGGAAAATATAAAATTTTAAATAAGATCGGCCAGGGAGGAATGAGTGTCGTTTATCTGGCTATGAATGAAAGGGCAAATAAACAGTGGGCCATTAAGGAGGTCCGTAAAGATGGTGTACAGAATTTTGAGGTGGTAAAACAGGGACTGATCGCAGAGACTGAAATGCTGAAAAAGCTAAGCCATCCAAATCTGCCTAGTATCATCGATGTCATCGATGGAGACGGAACCTTTCTTATTGTTATGGATTACATAGAAGGGCGTCATCTGGAAAGTGTTGTGAAAGAATATGGAGCCCAGAGACAGGAAGATGTGATCGAATGGGCAAAACAGCTCTGCGATGTGCTTTCTTATCTTCATTCTAGAAAGCCGCCTATTATCTATAGGGATATGAAGCCGTCCAATGTCATGCTGAAACCGGATGGAAAGGTTATGCTCATCGACTTTGGTACGGCCAGGGAATTTAAAGAAAACAGTGTAGCGGATACTACATGTCTGGGAACCCAGGGATATGCAGCGCCGGAGCAGTATGGAGGCCATGGACAGACCGACACCAGAACCGACATTTATTGCCTGGGAGCAACCCTTTATCATCTTCTCACCGGCCACAATCCCAGTGAGCCGCCTTATGAGATGTATCCGATCCGGTATTGGAATCCGGAACTTTCCTCCGGCCTGGAGGAAATCATTCTGAAATGTACCCAGAAAAATCCAGATGACCGCTATCAGAACTGCGGCGAACTTTTGTATGCACTGGAACATTATAATGAAATGGATCTTGAATATAAAAGGAAACAGACCTTAAAATGGCGGGCCTTTCTATGCAGCACTGCATTGACTGTCTTGGCCGGTGCAGGAGCGGTGGGATTTAAGATTGCAGAAAATACAGTGACGGCAAGTACCTATGAGGTATATGTGGAAGAAGCGGCCAATCTTGCGTCCACAGATCCGGAACAGTGTATTCAGTATTATAAAAATGCCATTGCCTTAAATCCTTCCGACAGTCTGGCTTATGAGAATCTGTTGAATTTCTTTCTGTGGGAACATAATGACAGCGCCCAGGGAGATACCGGAAATGAAGCAGTCAGCCAGCAGATCACCTGCGTATTTTCAGACGCAGAGGAGCAGGAAATACGAAAAGTGCTGGGAACAGAGGAAAACAGGAATCGAAGGAATGAGGAATATCTGAAAGCAAATGTAGAGGCTTATGACAAATTTGCCTATGATCTGGGAATTGCCTATTACTTTTCCTATAACGGAACCGGAAATAAAGGCGCAGCCAGAAAATGGCTGGAGATTGCCTCAGAGGCAGAGCCTACAGACGAACTTAATGAGGCAAATATCAATCGTGCGGCAAATCTTTATAAGATTTCGGAATACTATGACAGCTTGGGAATGCGGAATCAGGCAGGGGATTCTATGGCATCCTATGCGGACTACTGGAGAGACCTGCAGAAAACAGTAGAAGATGATTCGGCAAGTGGAAATAATGTAAATATGCTTCTGGCATATAAAGAGATGATATCTCAGATCGCTAATAATGCTGCTAACTTTAAAAGTGCCGGAATAACCAGGCAGCAGATGGAAAACGAACTGGATAATGCAGTGGAGGCTGTGAGCAACATGAAAATCGTTACGGGCTCGGCCAATGCGGAATATGAACAGGAGCTGAAGGACAATCTGATCGAGAGTCTGGGATCCGCCAGAACCATTGTGAATTCTACTTTTAACAGGGAGAATCTGGCAACAGATACACAGGGAGGTGAACAGAATGCAGCAGATACAGCAGCAGATTAATATGTTTCACACTTTGTTTTATGTATGTCTGGGGTTATGTATTGTTTTCCTGATATTAAGTGTGATCTTTTTCTTTAAATTTGATATACGGAATATATTCAATGCCAGGACTGGCCTTTCTTTGAGAAAAACTGTACAGAGTATGGAAGAAAAAAATGCCCGTACCGGTTCACTGAGAAGAGCGGCTGGAAGAGGATATACGGGTACGCTGGCAAGGTCAGGCGGAATTGGAAAGTCCGGCAGCCTCAGCAAGAGATTTGGAAAAGTCCGGAAGGCAGATATGAACGAGCTGATCCAGCCCCCTTCCAGACCTACAGAAGCTTTGCAGACAGAACAGAAAAACACTAGCAGTATGGAGACACAGGTATTAAGTCCGGAAGACTTAGTTCCTACTTTGGAACAGATACAAAAAGAGGCGGACCAGAGTCATGGAATGTTTCGGATTGAAAAATATACAATGCTGATACATACAGACGAGGTGGTGTGACAGATGAAGAGCTTGCAGGATTTAAAGAAAGGAGTTAAGGAGAATGAAAGGAAAACGGACATATAAAGAACGAATACTGGTTTTCGTTCTATCTTTCGCCATGGCGGCGGGAATGGGAATGGAATCTGTACATCTGCAGGCGGCATCGGCAGAAGGAGAGCCAGTGCAGAAAGAAATTGTAGCAGAAGAACCGGCACTGGAAGGACAGCCGCCTTTGGAGAAGGAGTACGAAGTAAAAATAACAGCACCTGAAGGCCCGTTTTATATAGGGGAAACCTGCGAAATGCCGTTTACAGCAGCCGTATGGAATAAGACAGATGAGCATGAAGTAATAGATCCAAAGCTTGTTTGGTCATGTACGGAAGGTGCAGCGATTGATACTAATACAGGCGTGCTTAGCATCTTAAATGCGACAGCCGAAAATGATAGAATTAGCATTACAGCGAAACTTATTGATGAAAATGCTACAAGTATATTGAGTGAAGATACATATGAAATTAGCGCATCTGTACGGCCTCAGTACAGTATAACAGGTAAAGTTATAGATCAGGATGATCAAGAAGGGGTAGATGGGGCTACTGTAACCTTAAATCCTACTGAAGGCAGTAAGGGAAAACAGGTAACAATGGATACTTTTTCAGATGGAACATTTACATTGGAGAATGTAGTTGGTGGAGCTAACACAGACTATACATTAACAATTACAAAAGACGGATATACTTCATATGAGTATAGTAATAGAAGTTTCCAAAATGCAGAGAATGACGTAAGCTTGTCTGAAAATATTCCGTTAGATTTTGCAGAAGAGATTCAGCTTTCATTGTCAAATATAGATTTAAAAGTTGGAGAAACAAAGGCAATAGAGATAATTTGGCCAGAACATTTTTTAGATAAATGGAAAGATAAAGTAGAGGTATCTACAACTTCAGATGCTGTTATTGCGGTAGTGCAAGATAGCCAGTTATTGATCACAGGAAACAAAGAAGTGAGCGGGGCTCAGGTTACAGTGAATGTTCACGGTAAATCAGCGGCAGTAGAGAATATTAGTGTGAAAAAATATGCAATAACTGGTGAAATTACTATTGAGCCGAAAAGGGTCGAGTCAGATCAAAGCTACCATGCAAAAGATGTAGTAAATATTAAAGGGGAGTTTAAAGCTGATGGTGTGCCAATGGATGACGAAGACGTAACATTTAGTATAACTCATCCCGGAATAGATTCTGAGAAAGTAGTGGAAAAAAGACTTACAAATGGCGCGGCTACTTTAGAAGACTTTGAATTTGAGTATGCTGGAGTGTATACAATTATTTGTACATTGCCCAAAAGTAATAAATACAATGATGATACACGTACTATAACCAAAGAGGTTTGGGTAGAGGCATTAGAAGGAGAAGAATATCAGATAATTGAAATTACAGCTTCCCAAAAATCCATTGGAGAATATGGACAAACTGCTACGATTGAATTTAACGCAACTGTTGCCGATGTAGACCGTTCTGATTTAGGCAAGGGGTGGAAAGCAACTTCAGGTGATATTGCAGACTATAAGGTTATAATTGATGAGAACACTATTGAAGAAAAAGAGAATGGGTTATTTGGCGTAAGCGGAGAAGTCCAATTGAAACCTACCAGAGCAGGAAAAAATCTTGATGTGACACTTACATACAGCCATACAGATAATGAATATCAAAAAGTTTATAAAGACGCAACGACTAGTACAACTATTTTAATCAACCAGAAACCCTTGCATGTGACGGGAATTACCTTTGAAGAAAAAATTTATGATGGTACAACTAATGTAGGAATCAAGGCAGTTATATTTAATGAGGATGATATCGTAGAAGACGATAAAACCAGAGTTGCGGCAAAAATAGAGGGCGAGGTATTTGACTTAGCTACTGCTGCCAGAGATGATAAGGATAATGTAGAAGAGGGAATATCATACCTATCATGGCTGGATGAGACCGAAGGATCCGAAAAACCTTCGGGTACGATTTCTTTAGCAGATCCGGCTATGGATAACAACTATCTGATCGTTAAAGATGAAGAAATTGGTGATAAAGGATTTACCTGTGAAATCAAACGCCGTCCGATTTATCTGACAGTGTCAGATGGAACAAGAGAATATGGTACTGACCTTCCGGAAGATCAGAAAAGAGTAAATTTGTTAGAAAATAAGAAAGAAGAAAAATGGGGAGTTATAAATGGTGATAAAGTAGAAGATAACATTACAGTTACGGATACAAAACAGGATGCTTTAGCGGGGGAAGAAGCATATGAAAATGTGCTAAAACCATCTATATTAGATGAAGACTTTGAAAATGGTCAGATCATTGGAGAGACGGACAGTGTAGTAAATAGCGCAAATAAAAATTACTGTTACAAAATAGGAGTAGATGATTCAGGGAATCCTTTATTTGGAGATCTTACTATTACAAAAAGAACTTTGACTGACAATAATATCCATGATTTCGTATCCTATGAGGGCGATATTTTTACAGACCAGGAAAATGGTAATCTCTGGATAAGAGGAAATCTTGCAGGAGATAGTACAGCATATGGAATATGGGTGAAAATTAATTCAGACAATTCCTTATTCGATGCTATAAAAATTATTACTGTGTCACCATCAGATAGCGAAGAGAGTATGGAATCTGAATGTGATAAGGAAATAGGTGATAATAGAAAGATTTCCTTTAATGCTGCAGAAAAGATTGACTCTGTAGGACAAAAAATTATATTTGAGCTTTATAAAGATAATGTCTCTTGCTCAGAATTTTATACACAAACGGTATATGTAGATACGAAGGCACCGACCGTAACATTTGAAGAGCTGGTCGGTGAAAACACTCCTCTGGACAGTATCATTAGCGCAATTAGTTTTGGCAACTATAAGAATAGGTTATTTTCAGTGCCGGTGACAGTTCGTGATAATGGTTCAGGAAAAAGAAACTTTGACCAGGTTGTTCTGGATGTAAATGACGATATTTCAAAAGAAGAACTTTGTGCTGTCTTAAATGGATTAAGTGAAGAGGATTGGGACAGCGGCACGGAAAGCGTACCGATTCCTGTTGGAAAAGGCGAGAATGAGGAGACAGTAGAAGGATATTATGTTGCAGCAGTCAGAACCTATGATAATCTGGGAAATACACTGATTTATGCGTCAAACGGTATTGTTATTGAGAATAAAGAACCATCTATTCAATTTCCCGTTGATCTTGATTATAGATATGATCAGGAGTATTTAGAAAAGGCTATTGAAATAGATAATATTACCGTAACAGACTATGATGTTAAAGAGACAGACTATGTAAGTTCTGGTATCAACAATATTCAATACGTGATTTATCAGGGAACGGAAGAAAATAAGATTAGTGAGGTTACGGTTTACTCTACAGAGGAGGGTACACAATATAGCTATGAAAGATTGCGGGATAAAAATGGCAAGCCTTTGAAAATCGCCTTTAAAGGTGTATTAGATATCAAAAACTTAGGAAATAAAGAAAAAATACTGGCAGATCACAATGATGTATATCTGAAAGTTATGGCAACAGATAATTCAGGAAAGACTGTTTCCGCAGTTCGGCAGTTAACGATTGACCTAACCAGTCCAGAAGTTGATGTTCAATATACCAATGAAAGGAATACTTCTGTGCAGAATAGTACATATTTTAATGGAAACAGAAAGGCTGTTTTATCTATTAAAGATAGAAATATTGTTCCAGACCGGATTTATTTCAATTTAACTCTTACAGATAAGAAACTGAACGGCACTTATACCCTGGATTCTGCGTCACTTGAACAGTTGAGAGAGTTAACAGACGTAACACCGAAGCATCAGAATGTCTTCAGCAGTATTTCTACGGAAATGAAAGATTTGGGGGATGGAGTACAGCAGATGGATATTGCCTTTGTCTTCAATGGAGAGGATAGATACGAAGTTAATTTCTCCTGCGTAGATGGATTAGGTAATGGAAACGATAGTGTCTCTTATTCCACAGATGTAACAGAGGCAGCAAATAATGTATTTACGATTGATAAAACCAGTCCTGTGATCAAACAGATATATACTGCAGGAGGAACAGAAATTTCCCTGCAGCCGGGAGAACCTTGTTATGTGCAGTCTCCGGTATACTACACTACTTATATTGATGAACATAATTTTGCAGGGGAAGGATTAGACTTTGGCGCTGTTTCTCAGACTGAGATCAGCAGAAATACAGATGGAGCATGGAACCCGGATGAGCTGATGCAGGACAGTTCTCAGTGGGCAGAAAACGGCGTAAATGGTATTACCGAACAGTGGAAATACACATTTACCTTTGAGGCACAGGGTGCATACAGACATTTTTTTGAATACAAAGATTTAGCAGGCAACCCGGCTATTTATGTAGATGCCAACGATAATGAAATTTCCAATACAGACGCACTCTTTACTATTGACTGGACCCAGGGGACAGGTTCTGTTTCCATTAATGGTTTCGGTTTCTGGGAGACATTCTTACATAATATCACTTTCGGACTGTTTAATCCGGGTTCCGTAGATGTAGAGATGAATGCGGAGGATTATACATCTCCACTTTATGCGGTGCAGTATTTTAGAACGCCGGATCCTATGAGTATGGAACAGCTGGAGAATTACGACTGGAGCAATACCAACTATATGGATCCTTCTGAAGACAGATACAAAGCTCATGGCGCATTTACTGTAAATCCAGATGAGCAGTTTATTGTTTATATGAAGACTACAGATTATGCAAATAACGTATCCTATTTCAGTTCCGACGGTATGATCGTGGACAACGCCAAACCTGCCCCGGTAGTTACTATCACCAACCTGAGCCAGTCTCAGAATGGAATCTTTAATGAAGATGTAACTCTTCAGATTGATGTGGAAGATCCTTATGCAGGGGATACATACTCTGGTCTGGAACGTGTATGGTATACCGTTTCTGCTTCCGGAAATGTAAATACCAGCGAGACTATTGAACTGCTGAATAACAGCAGCAGCCGTGTACAGAGCAACCAGACATTCAGCCAGGTGATTACAGTGCCGGCAAATGTTTATAACAGTAATGATGTCAAGGTTCAGGCCTTTGCGGCAGATTTCTCCGGAAATCAGGGAGAAAGCCAGATCACCCAGATGAAGATCGATGTGACAAACCCGACTATTTCTATTTCCTGGGATCTGAATAATCCGCTGAACGGAAGCTATTACAAAGATACCAGAACAGCAACTGTCACTGTAACAGACAGGAACTTTGATCCGAATAATGTAAGATTCAGTATTACCAATACTGACGGAACAGAAGCCAGCATCGGCGGATGGAGCAGCAGCTCAGATATCGGAGTATCCGACAGCGCTACAAGCACCTGCCAGGTAGCTTTCCCGGCAGACGGTGATTACACCTTTACACTGGGTTGTACGGACCTTGCCGGCAACAGTACAGAATATGGGCAGACTGATGAGTTTACTATTGATAAGACAGTACCGGAAATTTCTGTTTCCTATGATAATAACAGTGCAAGAAACGGAAATTATTACAACGAAGCTCGTACAGCCACTGTAACTGTACGGGAGCATAACTTCAATGCTGCTGACGTAAAAGCAGCGATCACAGCCAGTCTGGAAGGAAGAGGCATTTTTGCTCCGTCCATCAGCGGATTCTCCGGAAGCGGCGATGTACATACAGCTACTGTGACATACGGAACAGACGGTGACTATACCTTTGATGTGGAATACACAGACATGGCAGGAAATGCAGCGGCTGAGTATACGCCGGACGATTTTACAGTAGACCTTACAGAACCGGAAATCGAGATCACCGACGTAGCAGACAAATCTGCGAATAATGATGTAGTATCTCCAAGGGTAAAAGCTACAGACGTAAACTATGACGCTAAGAATGTAACGGTAACTATTACAGGCGCTAATAATGGAAAAGTAAATATTGGAAATGTGGTATCCGCTATCGAAAATGGCCAGACCATGAAGTTTAATGATTTTGCAAGGCAGGAGAAGATGGACGACCTGTATACCCTTACTGCTAAGGCGGTAGATATGGCAGGAAACGAGAAAGAAGAATCCATTCGCTTTTCTGTAAACCGTTATGGATCTGTATACGTACTGGATAATGACACAAAAGACTGGCTTGATATAAAGGATTATACCTACATTAATGAAGAGAAAGAAGTGGGCGTGATCGAATACAATGTAGACAGCATCGAAAACAGGCAGATCACAGTAAACCGGGATGGAGAAATGACAAACCTGAAAGAAAAGACAGATTACAAGGTGACCAGTTCCGGAACAGAAGCACAGTGGAAGGAAAATCATTATATTCTAGATGCCCCAAATTTTGCAACAGAAGGAAAATATTCTGTAATCTTCAGTACTCAGGATAAAGCCGGCAATGTTATGAATAATAGGAGCGTTAAGAAGAGTGATCAGAATCTTCCCATAGAATTTGCAGTAGATAAAACAGCACCTACGGCAGTTGTTACCGGAGTAAAGGATGGAGGCACATACAGAAGCACGGAACAGCTGATGACTATAGACGCCAAGGATAATCTGGCATTGAACGAAGTGATTGTATCTATAAATGGAAAGAGCGAGATATATAAAGCAGAAGAACTTAAAGAGAAAAATGGGATTATACAGGTGAAAATTCCTTCTGCTTATCACTTTCAGAAAATAGAAGTAACTGCCTCAGATGCTGCAGATAATATACTTGGACAAATGCAGGTGAAAGGGAGAGGAAGGCCGGTTGCCTTAAGCGTATTGGTGACCCCAAATATTGCAGTTCAATATTATATGAATAAACCTTTTTTCTGGGGAACTGTTGCTGCCTTTATAGCAGCGGCCGGAGGAGCCGCTTTGGGAATAAAAAGGAAAGAAAGGAAAGAAAAAACAGAAAAGTGAAGCGGAAAAATTAGGATGTAAATTTTGGGATTTTTATGTCGGATTTTAATAAAATCAATCTTGACAAGTAAAGATTAGCATAGTATACTAGCTGAATAATTGATTCCTTAGAGTAAGAATGTACTTTTTGTATCAAAGGTGCAAAGGTTTTTTGTAGAAAAAATGCTTTAATAAAGTGTAGCGATAAAATTTTATAGCAATATATTGGTATTTGCTCTTAAAAGGGTTAAATATAATTTTTAAGTAAAGGAGTAATGGAGGATGAAAAGAAAATGGACAGGTGTTGCTTTACTTTGTGCAGCCGCAATGTTTCTGTCGGCGTGTGGCGGCTCAAATACATCTGGAACAACAACTGAAAACAACAGCGCCTCAGAACAGGCACAGACAGAAAATACTGCTTCGGCCGGAGATAAAGTTGTCCGGGTGGCAGCGGTGGACCCGCAGGTTGCCCTGGATCCTCAGCAGTATACATATAGTATTGTTATGAAGATTACCGACAACGTTACCGAGTCTTTGTTAAAAAGCAATGCTGATGGAAGCCTTGAACCGGTTCTGTTAGCTAAGCTGCCTGAAATTTCTGAAGATCAGATGACATACAGCTTTGAACTTCTTCCGGATGTTAAATTTCACAACGGAGAGGTCATGAAAGCTTCAGATGTGAAATATTCTTATGAGCGCCTGATCAAGATGGCAAAGATGGCAACACTTCTGGAAAATGTGCAGGGATATGATGAATTAAGTGCAGGAACTGCAGATGAGTTATCTGGTTTCCAGATTCAGGACGATACTCATTTTACAATTACATTAAAGAAAGCATATGCGCCGTTCTTATCAGTTCTTTCTACTGCATATACAGCAATCTATCCGGAACAGGCGTGTGAAGAAGCTGGAAATGACTGGGGGATGAAAACCTTATATGGTACAGGTCCTTTCAAGATGGACAGTTACCAGTCAGGTGTAGGCGTGACTTTATCAAGATTTGAGGATTATCATGACGGTCCTGTTAAATTAGACGGCGTTGATTACAAATTTATCGAGGATGTCAATACGCAGGTTCTTGAATATCAGGCAGGAAATGTAGATTATGTAGATGTAGATCCATCTGTTTACCCGATCTACTCAAGCAATGAAACACTGAAAGACCAGATGCATGGATTCCAGCCTATAGGATGCTACAGTCTTACAGTTAATGCCAATACATATCCGGATCCTAAAGTAAGAGAAGCGATTGCGCTTTCTATTGACAGAGCTGCTATCTGTGACAGTATTTTGCACGGAACAGCAACCGTTCCTACATCTTATATTCCAGAAGGTGTTATCGGACATGACGATTCCCTTACAGAATTCGAGTATAATCCGGAACGTGCAAAAGAACTTCTTACGGAAGCTGGTTATCCAGACGGTATCGATCTTAGAGTAACAGTAAATACAAAATATGCCGGAAATGTTGCGATTGCAACGGCATTCCAGGAACAGGCAAAAGAAGCTGGAATCAATGTAGAAGTAGAACAGGTAGATTCAGCAGCCTGGTCAGACATGAAGGCTTCCGGCGGTGTAGACTGCGGTATTTCTAACTGGTATGTAGATTATCCTGATCCTGAAAGTATGCTGTACCCGATGACAAAGACAGATACAAACTCAAGTTTCTGGCATAATGATGAATTTGATCAGTTGCTTGAAGCTGGAATTGCGACAACAGATACTGATGAACGCCAGGAAATCTACGCCAAAGCTGAACATATCATGACTAGAGAAGACTGGGCAACAACACCGTTATATAATGAAACGAAATTCTATCTGTTAAATCCGAAGATCACTGGATTTGAGGTTGATTCTACATTCCGTATGTTCTGGAAGGATGCAGATATTCAGTAATTGTAAGTTTGAAAAAGGGGAATCTCCTGATTGTGTGATTTCCCTTTTTTTCGCTTTAATCGCTTATTACATTTTATACCGGCGATGTCGCTGGAAGCTAAAAAGAAAAATAAATTGACAGGAGGGAAAAAATGTTATCATACACTATTAAACGATTAGCACAGACTGTCTTTGTTCTTTTTGGAATCAGTCTGATCACTTTTGTCCTTCTGCAGATTGTTCCCGGAGATCCGGTAGCACTCATGCTGGAAAAAAGGGCTGATCCTGAGACAATCGCAAAAGTAAGGCATGAATTGGGATTGGATCTCCCATATTATGTGCAGTATTTTAATTTCATTAAAGGTGCCATTCATCTGGATTTTGGTACATCCTATTTTACAAATGAAGTTGTATCTGAGGCTTTGTTCCGCTGCTTTAAAGTGACATTTAAACTGGCTTGTATGTCCTTTGTTTTTTCAGCAGTAATCGGTATTCCGGCTGGTATCTTCTCTGCTGTGAAAAGAGGTAAGGGAATCGATACAGTAGTTATGATCTTGTCTATTATCGGCGTATCTGCGCCGGCATTCTGGGTTGCGATCATTCTTCAGATTATTTTTGGACTGAAATTAAATCTTTTTCCTATTTCCGGTTTTGATTCTGTAGCTTCCTATGTACTTCCGAGTATTGCTCTTGGCGCCAGATATGCGGGAAGTATGGCGAGAATAACAAGAACAAGTATGCTGGAAGTCATGGGACAGGATTATATCCGTACTGCGAGAGCAAAAGGCGTGAGAAAATGGGCGGTTATTTTAAAACATGCCCTGAAAAATGCATTGATCCCTATCGTTACTTTGATCGGAACAGATTTCGGTTACATGCTGACTGGTTCCATGCTTATTGAAAAAGTCTTCTCAATTCCCGGAATTGGTAAACTGGCAGTAGACGCAATGTCTAACAGGGATCTCCCACTGCTGGAAGGAACAGTTATGTATATCGCATTTGTCTTTGTTATTGTAAACTTAATCGTGGATTTATCATATGCATTCCTGGATCCAAGGATCAGATATGGGAAAGGAGTAGTATGAGCAAGAAAATTTTTGGATTTTTTAATAAGCAGAAACAATTCGAAAAAGAAGTTTTGGAAAATAACATGCAGTATTCCAGTTTTTATGGAGACAGCTTTAAACAGTTAAAGAAGAATAAAATTGCAATGTTCTGTGCAGGCGTTATCATAGTGCTGATTTTGATCGCAATTTTTGCACCTCTGATCGCACCTTATGATCCTACATATCAGGATTATGCCGCAGTTCTTGCAGAGCCGAGTATGGCACACCCTTTTGGAACAGATGAGTACGGAAGAGATATTTTATCACGTATTATTTATGGTTCCAGGGTATCCATCAGTATCGGTATTGTAGCTCAGATTGTTGCGTCTTTGGTAGGCGTAACACTTGGTTCTATTGCAGGATATTACGGAGGAAAAATCGACAGCGTGATTTCAAGGATCATGGAAATCTTCCAGGCATTTCCAGACCTGATCTTCGCTATGGCAATCATGACATTTATGGGAAAAGGTGTAGTTAATCTGTTTATTGCTTTGGGACTGCTGACATGGGTAAGAACCGCCAGAATGATCCGCGGATCAGTTATGCAGCTGAAAGAGAAGGAATACATTGAAGCCAGCCGGGCAAGCGGAGCGACCACATATTGGATCATAATGAAGGGCTTGATACCGAACTGTCTGTCAACGATCATTGTCCTGGTAACTCTTGGAATTCCAAATGCTATTATGTATGAAGCATCTTTGAGCTTCCTGGGTATCGGTATCGTGCCTCCCACACCGTCATGGGGCAATATGATCAGCGCGGCTCAGACGTTTATCAATTACCGTCCGTTATATAGTATTATGCCTGGTGTTGCCATTATGATCACAGTTATTGCGTTTAATATTTTTGGAGATGGATTGAGAGACGCTTTGGATCCAAAGCTTAAAAACTAAAGGAGGCATAGATAATGGGAGAAAAAATTCTTGAAGTTAATCATTTGAAAACATATTTCCACACAGATGCCGGACTTTCCAAAGCAGTGAACGATGTGTCTTTTTTTGTAGAGAAGGGAAAGACCCTGGGCATTGTCGGTGAATCAGGATGTGGTAAAAGTATCACTTCTTTGTCTATCATGGGCCTGGTAGAGACCCCTCCCGGGGAAATTGCCGGAGGCGAGATTATTTTCGAAGGAGAGGATCTGTTAAAGAAAAACGAAAAAGAGATGAGCAAGATCCGGGGGAAAAAGATCGCTATGATCTTCCAGGAACCTATGACATCGCTAAACCCTGTATTTACTATCGGACAGCAGCTTATAGAAACTCTGATGCTTCATGAAGATATGACAAAAAAGCAGGCGAAGGAGCGGGCTATTGAAATGCTGAAAATGGTTAAAATCCCGCTGGCGGAAAAACGTTTTCATGAATATCCCCATCAGCTTTCCGGAGGTATGCGTCAGAGGGTTATGATCGCTATGGCACTGTGCTGCAACCCGGAATTGTTGATCTGTGATGAGCCTACGACGGCTCTGGATGTGACTATACAGGCGCAGATCCTGGATCTTATCAATGAGTTGAAAGAAAAAACAGGAACATCGGTTATGATGATCACCCATGACCTTGGTGTTATTGCGGAGATTGCTGATGATGTCATGGTCATGTATGCAGGAAAGATTGTTGAACGTGCCACCTGCGACCAGATATTTGAAAAACCGATGCATCCGTATACATATGGATTAATGCAGTGCATTCCGAAACTGGATGATGATGATACAGAGAGATTAAGCGTTATAGAAGGTATGGTCCCCAGTTTTGATGATATGCCTAAAGGATGTGCTTTCTGCCCCAGATGTAAGGAGGCACGGGAAATATGCAAACAGAAAATGCCGGAACTTACAGAAGTTGAGGGACGAATGGTCCGTTGCTTTAAGTATACGCAAGAATGGGGGGAGGATGCCGAATGAATGAAAAAAAGATAGAAGCTCCGTTATTGGAGGTAAAACATCTGAAGAAAATGTTCCCTGTGAAATCAGGCATTTTATCAAGAGAAAAATCATCGATCAAGGCGGTCGATGATGTGTCATTTTCATTGATGCCTAGAGAAACATTGGGAGTTGTTGGAGAATCGGGCTGCGGAAAGTCTACCATGGGAAGATCTGTGCTGAGATTGATCGAACCTACCTCCGGTGAGATCATATACAAAGGAAAAGACTTCATGAAGACCAGCGGCAGTGAGTTAAGAAAGATGAGATCTGATATGCAGATCATTTTTCAGGATCCATATGCATCTTTAAATCCCAGGATGACTGTGGGGGAGATTATCGCGGAGCCTTTGAATATCCAGAAAAAGTATTCCTCTAAAGACGAAGTCAGGGAACATGTTTTAAAAATCATGTCTGTGGTGGGACTGAACCAAAAATATTATAACCGGTATCCTCACGAATTTTCAGGGGGACAGCGTCAGAGGATCGGAATAGCCAGATCTATTGTACTGGAGCCCTCCCTGATCGTTTGTGATGAACCAGTATCTGCCCTTGATGTATCTATACAGTCCCAGGTACTTAATCTGCTGACAGATCTTCAGGATTCTATGGGAATGGCGTACATTTTCATTTCTCATAATCTGAGTGTGATCAAGCATATATCAGACAGAGTTATGGTTATGTATCTGGGGCATGTAGTAGAAATGGCTGATAAGAAGGAGTTATTTGATAATCCATCTCACCCTTATACTCAGGCGCTTCTGTATTCTATCCCTCTGCCGGAGCGGCACAGCAAGCGTAAAAGGATCCTGCTCCAGGGCGATCTTCCAAGTCCGGCAAATCCTCCTTCAGGCTGCGTGTTCCATACCCGCTGTTTTATGGCAAAGGATATTTGCAAAACCGAAAAACCAGAATTGAAAGATATCGGGAACGGACATATGTGCGCATGCCATTTCTGTGAAAAATGTGGTGCAAATAGTTTAAAGGAGAAAATGTGATGAAAATAACAGATATAAAAACATATATGATCAGAGTTCCGCTGGTCAGACCGTTCAGAATTTCTCTTGGGGTGATCACACATGCGGTAAGCTGCCTGGTGCAGATTGAAACAGATGAAGGGATTACCGGATACGGGGAAGGTTCTCCGGGGCCTCTGATCACCGGCGAAAATTTGGAAGGCACAGTTGAAACAATCCGGGTTCTGAAGAGCAAATTGATCGGTATGGATCCGAGAGATATCGAGGCAGTCTATACAGTAATGAACCGGGGTGTGGCTTATGCCGGTACGGCAAAAGCGGCGATTGATATCGCATGCCATGATATCCTGGGCAAGTCTGCAAATATGCCGTTGTATAAAATTTTAGGCGGATTAAAAAATGAGATCGAGACAGATATAACAGTGGGGATCGATACGCCGGAGATCATGGCTGCCAGAGCAAAAGAGCATGTAGATGCAGGATTTAACGTGATCAAAACAAAAGTAGGAACAGATATTGCCAGCGATATCGCCCGGGTAAAAGCTATCAGGGAGAGTGTGGGCGATGATGTAAAAATTCGTCTTGATGCTAATCAGGGATGGAAAGCCAAAGAAGCGGTAGAGCTTCTGGCTCGTTTAAATGAATATGACATCGAACTGGTTGAACAGCCGGTTCCCCGTTATGATTTTGAAGGGTTGAAATATGTTACCGATCATAGCAGTGTTCCGGTTATGGCTGACGAAAGCTGCTGGGATGCCAAAGATGCCATGAAGCTGGTATCACATAGAGCAGTTGATTTTATCAATATTAAACTGATGAAATGCGGCGGGCTGTATGAGGCTAGGAAGATCGTCAATATTGCAGAAGCGGCTGGAGTAGAGTGTATGCTGGGCTGTATGGCAGAAGAAAGCGGTATTGCTATTAATGCAGCTGCAGCGCTGGGAGCAGCATTAAAAAATATAACCAGAGCAGATCTTGATGCCAGCTTTTCTTTAAATGAACTGCCTTATGAAGGCGGATTTTCAGTGATGGATACAAGAAATCTTGTGCTTTCTGAAAATCCTGGCTTAGGAATAACGTCTTTGAAAGGGGAAATGCTGGGATGAATCTGATGACAGGGGATTCCGAAAAACAACTGGAAAAACTGATCGGCGAGATCATGGAGGAGAGCTGTGCCAGAGGTATAGCTGCAGGTGTTGTGGATGCGAGCGGAAATATATTGTATGAAAAATACTTTGGATGGAGAGATGAGGAAAAGAAACTTCCTATCAACAGAGATACGATTTTCGGTATGGCTTCTGTGACAAAATCCTTTACGGCTTTATCTATCATGCAGATGCAGATGGATGGTATCCTGAATGTAGACGACATGGTCAAAAAATATATTCCGGAATTCACCAATAAAAATCAGAAAGATCCGGTGCGTCTGTGGCATCTTTTATGCCACAGCGGGGGTTACTTTCCTTTGCCGAGAATCGTTGTGGATAAAACGTCCCGTGCAATGGGACTGACAGATACGTTGGAAGATCAGCTGATCTATCATAAGGGGTTTGCAGATGAAGGGGTAAAGCTTGTTGCTCAGAGGCTGGATTCACAGACAAGATTTACCGGCAGGCCGGGAGAACGTATGAGTTATTGTAATGACGGATTTGGTCTTTTGTCAGATATTGTCCGCAGACATTCAGATTGTGATTCCTTTGCAGACTACCTGGATAAACATATTCTGAAGCCTCTTGATATGAACAGGAGTAATATAAGCTTTATCAGAAATACACTGGATGAAAATGCTGCTGTGCTGTATTCCAGAGAACAGGACGGACATTGGAGATGCGACAGAGATTATCAAAATGATGCTTTTGTCCTTCACGGCGGCGGCGCTATGAAATCAACACTGGGAGATATGTTAAAATATGCGGTGATGTATTTAAATGAAGGCGTGGGGATGAATGGTATTCGTATCATTGACAGATATTCCGTTCATGAAATGTGCAAGCCCAGACAGATCGTGAAGCCGGGTGTTTACTATGGATATGGACTGGAATCAAAACAGGTGAATGATATGACAGTCATCGAACATGGCGGAAGTCTTCCAGGGGTTTCCTCAAATTTTGCTTTTTGCCCACAGGCAGGTCTGGGTATCGTTGTGCTGTGTAATACAATGGATGTTCCGGTTTATGCGATCAGTGACGCAATATTTCGGCTGTTCTGCGGATTGCCGATTTTTGAAGAGAGAACATCGCATGTTCCTTATCAGTGGACAGAAGAAGAAAAAACGGAATTATGCGGAGAATATATTTCAGGCGAAGGAGATCAGTTTGTCCTGAAAAAGAATCCTGCAGGCTTACTTGATATGATCGTTAATGGTTCGCCTGTTGAACTGACGCCGGTATATCCGTGGCAGGGTATGGTCAGAAAGAAATATACAGATGTTTATCTGACTGCAGTAAGAGATGAGGAGGGGAAAGTGTTTGCGGCCCATTATGGCAGCAGGATCTTCCCTAAAACATCTGCATGATATTTGACCAGTTCTCAATATAAAAAATAAAGATATGAAAAACAGATGCAGGAGTATCTGAGAGATGGAATAAACCTTCAAACGGATGTAAGAAAACTTACTTGTTTGAAGGTTTATTTTGCTTCAGGAAAAAGAATGGGGAAAACCTGAGAAAGACTATGATAAAGGCAGTATAATATGATATACTCTCACCATAGGAGAAAATATATGGAGGCATATACTGAAAATGAATGGAGGCAGGAAGGAGAAGGACTGTCCTATCTGAGAATAGAAAAAAAGACAGGATTTTAATCATATGAAGAGCAGTAGGAAAAATATCAACAGAGAAGACATGCTGGAACTGACCAGGAGGATGACACCCTCCAGAACATCCTTTACCAGGATCGCAGGCTGCTATGTGGACAAAGATGGAGATTTTGAGGGAAGCTTTAACGTAAATTTCCTAAAATTGTCCCAGAAGGATAAGGCCAAAAATCTTGAGATCGCAAAGACCATTCCTTTTTCAGAGACAAATGTACAGCTGAAAAGATACAAGATCGAGGAAACTTCCAGGGAAGTCCGGGGCCTGATCCAGATGCTGAACGCAATGAAAGAATGCGGACTGAAAAATGATGCCCTG
>ERZ1643247.1471-NODE-1471-length-21596-cov-27.899308_pt1 | contig 21596 bp, 13 predicted proteins | sample MGYA00579264_ERZ1643247 | MGnify/ENA primary metagenome ERZ1643247 (study PRJEB29033, sample SAMEA4952262) | chicken gut metagenome | biome: Broiler Chicken; feature: Gastrointestinal Tract; material: Caecum | place: Ireland | collected 2018 | study: Broiler... | reverse complement strand
CTCTTTTTCAAAGGGCGCCCTTTACCAAAATTCCCTATCGGAATTGCGGTAAAAGGGGAGCTTTTTTCTATGAACGGGCGCAGGCGGAACGCATGCATGTTTATAGAGGGTCTATTTACAAAAGTTTAACATTACAACAATAGTTTCTTTACGATAGCCGTCTATAATGAAGGCACAAACAAAAAAAAGGAGAAGAACGAAATGTTGAACGAAAAGGAAAGAAAAGAGATCGAAAAAATGCGCTCCGATTATTCGGAGAAAAAGCCCACCGCCCTGGAACAGCTCAAAAGAAAGGATAAGGCGGTAAAAATGCCCGCGGAGGTATTCGCCTATACCTTCGGCATCATCGGCGCTCTCGTACTCGGCGTAGGCATGTGCCTTGCCATGAAAGTTTTTGCCGATTTATTCGTACTGGGCGTCGTTGTGGGCGTTGTCGGCATCGCGATGGTGTGCGCCAATTATTTTATTTACAAGGCGGTCTTAAAATCGCGGAAAAAGAAGTACGCGCAGGAGATACTCGACATGAGCAAGGCGCTGCTCAACGAATGAGCATGCAAAAATATCCCCCTCGATCATTCGAGGGGGATATTTTTGTTGTCTGAGGGCAATCGCATTGAGGTCCCGCTATTTCATGTATTTGCGCACAGCTTTTTCCTTTGCGGGCGTTGCGGGCGCATAGCGGAAAGGAAGGTCGATTTTTTCGCTTTTGGAGAGGATGCCCTTTATATGAGAGAACGCGAAGAAGCCCCGCGCGCCGTGATAGGCGCCCGTGCCGCTCTCCCCTACCCCGCCGAACCCGAGATCGTGCGCGGTGAGGTGTACCACGGTATCGTTGATGCACCCGCCGCCGAAGGAAATTTCGCGCACGGCGCGCATTGCCTCTTTTTTGTCCTTGCCGAACCAATACAGCGCGAGGGGCGTGGGATTGCGGGAGATCGCCGACTTTATATCGTCGAGAGTTTCCGCTTCCATGACGGGAAGAACGGGCCCGAAGATCTCTTCCCGCATTGCGGCGTCGTCAAAAGAGACGTTTTCTAAAAGGGTGGGCATGATTTTCAGCGTCTTTTCGTCGTATCCTCCGCCGAAAACGGTCTTTTCGGGATCGATGAGGGAGAGAACGCGGTCGAACTGCCGCCTGCCGATCATTTTGGGATAATCTTCCCGCGAGAGAGGGTCTTCTCCGTACATTTTTACGATCTCCTCTTCCAGTGCAAGAAGAAGAGGCGCCTTTACTTTTGGGTGCACGAGAAGATAGTCGGGCGCGACGCACGTCTGCCCCGCGTTGAGGAGCTTGCCGAAAGCGATGCGCCGCGCCGCCAGCCGCAAGTTTGCGTCTTCGGTCACGATGCAGGGGCTTTTGCCGCCCAATTCCAGGATCACGGGGGTAAGGTTTTCCGCGGCGCATTTCGCCGCGTGCCTGCCCGTTTCCTTTCCTCCCGTGAAGAATATCACGTCGAATTTATATTCGAAGAGGCGGGCGTTTTCCTCTCTGCCCCCCGTAACCGGCGCCACATATTCGGGAGGAAACGCCTTTTGCAGAATGCGGGCGATCGCCTTTGCCGTTTCCGCGGAGGTCGCGCTCGGCTTTACGAGCGCGCAGTTGCCCGCGGCGATGCAGTCTATAAGGGGCACCATGGTCAGCTGAAAGGGATAGTTCCAGGGGCTTACGATGAGCGCCGCCCCGTAAGGAGAGGGCAGGCAAAAACCTTTGGAAGGGAACTGGGAGAGAGGCGTTTTCGCCCTCCTTGCCCGCATCAGCTTTCTGACGTTTGCGATCATAAAGCGAAGTTCCGTGTAGACCATGCCGAGCTCCGTCATGTAGCCCTCAAAACGGCTCTTTGAAAGGTCTTTGCGGAGGGCTTCGAGTATTTCCCCTTCCGCCGCACGTATTTCCCTTTCAAGCCCTTTTAAGGCGTTTATCCTGAATTGTGCGTCCAATGTTTTGCCGCTTTGAAAAAATGCCTTCTGCGCGGCGAGCGTTTCTGAAATTTCCATTTGCCTTATCCTCCTGCCCTTTGTTTCCGAGCGGATGTTTCCGTTCAAAAATGTCATCCGACACAGGCTTAGCCGAATTTAATATTTGTGTTTTTTGATTCACCGAGATATTCGGAAAACAGCCGTTAAATTGAATTAAGTATACGTTGAATAAAATCGCGTTTGTGCGCCGTATATTCTTCCCGGTTGTCTGCATATTTTCGGTACAGCATTATTTTCAGATTTTCATATTCTTTGGCAACAAGCGGGTGCGTATTAAGATGATCGCGAAATTTTATATAATTTCGCCACTCTCTACTTTCTGTTTTTACTACATGAATAAAGTGTGTTTGAAGTTTGTTCGAGCCATCATAATACCCTCCGCAAGCATATAAAAGCTGCCGAATGTTATTTGATGTAAGATCGATCTCTCCCCGAAAAATATTATTGAAACGATCCATTGCATAGCGATAATAGAACCCGTGCAGTTCTAATTTGCTGTTATAACCTATAATGTCCGTAAAATTTGGTACTGCAAGCGCAATATCAATGATCGGTTTTGCCATTATGGTATTGACGGCTGTACTGCCTACATGTTCTGTTTCTGTTGCAATATCGCCTAAAATTTCTTTCAGCACCTTAATTGTACGAGCTGCTTCCGTATTCCATACAGGGTTATGAATATATAAAGTTACTTTTCCGCGTTCTAAACCGATCATATGCCTATTATAACTTTTCAACATTGAAAAGTCAAATACAGGGGAACCATCAAAACGACCCGTTGATAACGCGGAGCGCTTTGGCCATGATAATGCCCGATCCGCCTCTCCCTGAGGCATTTTTCCCCTGCGGGGCAATGTACTGTGTGACCGAATCGTTTACGCCTTCAACCTGCTCGAACTTGCCAATGACGCGCGGCAAAACGGCACAGACTTTTCTCTGCGCCTTTTTCTGCTGTATACCCTGAAAAGTGCAGAAGCCTGCCCTTTGGCTCTGCACCCATGCTCTGACGAATGGTGCTGCCGGCACATATCGTAAAAAAATCATGCGGAGCGGATTTTTGCCGTCGGACTCACCTGTACGACCGCTTTGCCGACTGAGTTGAGGGGCAGTAAGCTCAGCCTTTGCGGACGTTTGTGAAATGTTCCCGCGAGACTTGTTCTTGCTGTTCTCCTCGTCGTTTTCTCTGCCGTCAAACCGAAACGATCTCGCAGCCGACTAATACGGGTAAAATATTTTATGTTGCAGAACGTAACGACAAGTGCGTACCGAGACTATTGCGGGGGCGTTTTGCAATATTTATATTGTATTTTGCAATTATTTACTTTTTTATGCGCCCCGCAAAACTTTTTTGCGCCGCTTTGAATTAAATATAAAATCGTGCAAAAACGGTGCTTCGCATGACCGTCTGTGATACTGATATCTTTGAATAAATAAAGCGATGCGCCCGATCAAAACAATCGGGCGTAAAATGAGTGCGGGTGCGAGGAATAGTTGGTGGAATACGGACAAAAAATTTTTGTTTTTCCTTGGCCGGCCGTAATGCTCTGTGCTTTTGCATATCGCAAATTCAGATGGCAAGCGGATACGTCGTCTGTTCGCTCGATACAAAGGCTGCGGCGGCGTCTGCGATGATTTCCGCCATTTTATAGACCAGGCTCAGGCGCGTGAGATTCAAAAGAGAATAATTGAATACGGATTTTTCGGCGACGATGCCCATGATGCTGACGTCTCCGACGGAGGAAAAACGCTTGTTTGCGCCGAGCCCGGGTTTCAGACCCTTGTTTGCGATTTTGATCAACCCGATGTCCCCTGCCGCCCCGACAGCCGCGTCTATGGCGATGATTTTAGATTGCGGGTGCGTTTTTTTGATAAAATCGTTCAGATATTTTACTTCTTTCGCCGTAACGGGGCGCGTCAGAGTGCCGTAAACGAATGCCTCTGCATTGGTGCGCTTTTCCTTGATCATTGTGCCGCAGATCGGGCCGAGACTGTCGCCGATAGCAAGATCGCTGCCGATGCAGAGGATCACCGGCGGCGCGGTATTGTCTTTCAAAAAGTTGTTCATGCACATGATCAGACCGCTTGCAGCCATTTTGTTGAACATATTAAAGGTATATTCCATAAATCTATAAGGGCGCATAAGAGTACTGACGGCGCAAAAGCATCTGTTATGCGCTGCAACTTATTTTTTGCGCCCTGCTATTTATTGCCTGTTTTTTTATCGATATACACTCAATTCGCTTAAAAATTTGAGATAATTGAAATTTTAACTTTTTTTTGCAGATAAACCGGTGTTTTTTTGCCTGTCTTTCCGAGGTGCGATGTTTCGCACCTCGGAAAGACGTCGGGGCAAGTTGTATGGTTGAAATATAATTTTTTTGATCAGAGCATCTCCATGCAGGTAAAGAAGCTCCCTTCTCTATGAGTGCGATCATCAGTCGTATTCAGGAATTGTTGAATTCATTTTGGAGAAAAATGATTTTTGGCATTAAATTTCTGCTTGTTTTTATATTTCTGCCGCCAAATTTAGCGATTTGATCAATTGTTTGCGCACAGAGTTATCCACAACAATGTGGACAACTCTGTGTACAAAGGCGGCGCAATTGTTGATAAATCGGTAATACCTTCGTTGCACTCTATCTACAATAAGAGCGCAACATTGTGTATAATTTCATAAAACGATACTTTTTTATGCGCCGGCATACAAATCGGCGCTAAGTTCGATTTGCGCTAATAAATTTAACAGCGCCCAATTTCTTAGCACTATTATTTTATTTGAGCGCATGTCAATTTAAATATATTTGCGCCTGCATTTTTTCTTACGCACAGATATTTATGCGTATCAGAATTTATGTGCGTCATTTTATTTGAGGCATGGCGATCGGGCATCTCCACTCTGACTTTTCAGCAGTGCGTATTGCGCTGATAAATAGGATATGCGCATATTAAATTTGAAGAATCAGCGCACAAAAAATTTGTGCATGCGTTATTACGAAATAGGTCTCCTCCGGTTGATATACATCGTGTTTTCAGTTCATATAAATTCATTTTGTTTGCGCCAGTTGTTTTAAATGTAAAAATTGCCGAAAACCGGTCGAAAAATCCAAAAAAAGCCTCTTTTTGAGCTGTTATAAAAAGCTATTTGAATGGTGGAAATTCTTTAAAAAATCACTATTTTTGGCTTAGCGCATGCCATTTTATGCTTAAAAATGGCTTTTTTTGAGTAAATACGGTGTTTTAAAAAAGCCTCTCAGACGGTTTCAGACAGAATAATTTTTGAATTCATAAAAAAAATCGGCTTTTTCTCACATATTTTTGGCTAAAATCAGCCATTTTTGGCTTTTCTATCCGTTGGTTTTCGCTTGCTTTTCAAAAATAGGCATCAAATCTATTCTGCCCAGTCTTGTTTTTTGTCAATGCGTGTAATTGTTTTAATGTTTCATATGAAACATTAAAACATGAATCGATTTATTTTTTGCGCTAAACTTTTAAAATGTTATATTATTTATGCGCCTAATAGTTAAGAAAATCATGCATCAATAAGTAGTGGAAGTGCGCAAAATTTGGCGTACAAGCAACAATGATTAAGCATATATGTGCTGAACCTGATAAATAATACTACGCACGAGGGATTCGACATTGATTAACGCGCATAGTCAATTGCTGTTAATAATTTCATGTGCAGTTGCATACTTTTACAATACGCAATTATATAAGCAATGCAACTTTATTGGCGCGCGCAATAAAAATTTTAACGCTTAGTTATCTGTTTGCCTTTCAAACGCAAAATAAAACACATGTTGATCTTCGAATAGACATTTATGTTTGCACTGTTGTTTATTGGCACATAAATCCGATCACGTGTTTATCTCGGTGATGTGCGGTAGCGGGTTTAAAAATGTTCCATATGAAACATTTTTAATGACATAATTTGTATATGCGCAAGCTATATTTATAGTTTCACGTGAAACATCGTTATCGGCCGACAAGTTTCATATGAAACATTTAAAGGGGCAATTTGGGCCTAAAAAGAAGCGGCGCAATACATATTTTTGTGATAAAATATGATAAAATCATAAAATTTTGGGCTTCATAAAAAATTTTCAAATAATTTCTTGTGTTTTTCTATAAAGTATGGTATGATTATAGTACGGTTTTTTAATCAGCTATGCTTTACCATGCGCTTGGATCTTGCTAATTACAATTGCCGATAAACAATGTTGAACAAAACGATGGAATGTATTTGCCTGCACCTTTAACAGTTCGTTTGCGCGCATGGCGCAGAATTTAATTTTTGCGCCAAATATTGTAATAAGGTCAGATTGCTGACGGGCCGATCGCTCGCTGAATGCAATTTTTGCCGTAGCGGCGCATTTACTCGGTAACCGTGAAAGTATGATGCATAATGCGAGCAGGGTGCGCATTGTGCGGCGGAACTTTTTGAGAGTGTCAGGCGGATTTGGCCGGAGCTGTTTAAAAGCGAGACAACCGGGCCAAACTAATGATTGTTGCCTTCTCCGATACGTCGCGGACGCCTTGCGAAGGGCCTGTGAGACATGAAGGGTAAGCCGAAGTACTGAATTGAGAGAGGATAATCTGCCGGTATCGAAGGTAAGAGAGTAAAGTATTGCAGGAAAGCTGTATGACGACCTTCTGCCCAAAGGACGGAAAAGCGGAAACAGAGTCTTTGCCGAGCTGTCGTACGGTTCGGTCAAAGTTGTCAGTTGTTAACGGGAAGGCTTCGAACAAAATCGCAAAAGGGTACGACCGGATAAAATCGAGGGCGATCGGAGCGGCGGCAGGCAAATCGGTTTGCAAAAAAGGCAAAACAAAATCAAAACGAACGGTAAGATATGATTTAAGGAAATGCAGTTGTTGCTGCATAAAATCACATGCGCCACAGGCGATTTTTATTGCGCCGTGCAAAAATTTTGACGTTCAAATGTGTGATGGGCCGACCGTATGCAAAACATCGGGCGAATTTTCGACGCATGCCCCGCTTGGCGTGCCACGCCGCGGGCGGATGTGAACGGTGCGGACGGCTTGCGTGAAACGGATCTTTTAAAGCCGAAAAATACGCGCGATCGGGCCGCGTTGAAAAGCGGCAAAGACGTTGCTAAGGTTTTAAGAGTAAGAGAGAGTTGTTTGTTGTCAAGGTCAAAGTTATATCGCGCCTGTAAAAAAGCATAAAAAGCCGTGTTTTAAGACGAAACATTTTTATCTTCAAGAACCTGACAGAGCTATATTTTGCCAAGAGAAAGATATATAGATATATATTTATAATAATGTTTAAACGACAGCAAGGAGAAACTTCATGAGCAAAACGGCAAAAATCGTACTGTGGACGATCCTCGGCATAGTACTCATAATCATTCTCGTTTCCGTTTTGACGAGTATGCTCAGCGGGGGAAGAACGATCGATTCTTCCGAAGTGGGCGGATACGTACAGAGCGGCGAGATCGATCGCATCGTGGTAGACGATTATAATCTGATCTGCTATAAAAACGGCAGAGTCGTTTACGAAGCGACGTTCGGCAGGTCTGACGAGGAGATCGCTCTCCTTATTTCCTGGGCGAACAACGCGAATCTCGATTTCACTTTCACCTTTACCGACCCGAACGCGGGCAGCTTTGTTTCCTATCTCATTCCGATCATCGGCGTGGTGCTCGTCTGCGTTGTGTTCTGGCTCCTGATCAGGCAAACGCAAGGGGGCGGCAGCAAGGCCATGAGCTTTGCCAAGACCAAAGCCCGCGTAAACTCCAACATCAAAGTGCGTTTTTCAGACGTTGCGGGTGCGGAGGAGGAAAAACAGGAGCTTGCGGAGGTGGTGGAGTTTCTTAAAGCTCCCCGCAAATTTGCAGATCTCGGCGCGCGCATTCCCAAGGGCGTTCTGCTCGTAGGGCCTCCGGGCACAGGTAAAACCCTCTTTGCCAAGGCGGTCGCGGGGGAAGCGAACGTTCCGTTCTTCTCCATTTCGGGTTCAGACTTCGTTGAAATGTTCGTCGGCGTCGGTGCGTCGAGGGTGAGAGACCTCTTCGACGCCGCCAAAAAGAGCCAGCCCTGCATCGTGTTCATCGACGAGATCGATGCGGTCGGCCGTCAGAGGGGCACGGGCCTCGGGGGCGGCCACGACGAACGCGAGCAGACCCTCAACCAGCTGCTCGTGCAGATGGACGGCTTTGAAACGAACGAGGGCATCATCGTCATGGCGGCGACCAACCGCGCGGACATTCTCGATCCCGCCCTGCTCCGCCCCGGGCGTTTTGACAGGCAGATCCACGTCAACCTTCCCGACGTGCGCGGCAGGGAAGCGATCTTAAAGGTGCACGCGCGCAACAAACCGCTCGCACCCGACGTAAACTTCAAGATCCTTTCCCGCATGACCAGCGGATTTTCGGGTGCTGACCTTGAAAATCTTTTGAACGAGGCGGCGATTTTGACCGCCCGCGCGAACAAAAAGATGATCGGCAACAAAGAGCTGTTCGAGGGAATCAACAAAGTCCTCCTCGGCCCGCAGAAAAAGAGCCGCCTCGTGACCGAAGCGGACAAACGCATCACGGCGTACCACGAAAGCGGACACGCGATCATCGCAAAGCTGTGTAAGCACTGCGATCCCGTGCAGGAAGTTTCCATCATCGCCCGCGGCATGGCGGCCGGCTATACGATGACCCGCCCCGACAACGACGACAATCACATGACCAAAGCCAAGCTCACCGACCTCGTATGCGAGCTGTTGGGCGGCCGCGTGGCGGAAGAGCTCGTCATCAAAGACGTTTCCACCGGTGCCTCCAACGATTTGCAGAGGGTCACCGAGATCGCCCGCAAAATGGTTACCGAGTGGGGCATGAGCGATCGCGTGGGCCTTGTAACTTACAGCTCCGACAACCCGATTTTCCTCGGCAGGGATATGGAAACGCACAACTCTTACAGCGAAGAGACGGCGGGCGTCATCGACGAGGAAGTGCATAAGATCATTGAAGCGGCACACGAACGCGCCGTGAAACTTCTCACCGAAAACAGAAAAGTGCTCGACAATATGGCGCGCGTGCTCATCGAACGCGAGACCATCTACACGGAAGAGGTGGATATGCTGCTGGAAGGCGCGACCGTTTCCGAAGTGTACGAGCACATGGATAAATTTGAAAAGGCGGAAGCGGAAAACCCCTTCAAGCGTTTTGAAAGCGTTGCCGAAGAGGTAAAAGCGGCGGAAGAATCTGCCAAAACGCCCGAACAGGCGCCCGCCCCGAAGGAAGAGCCCGAACAGGCTCCCGAAGCAGCCTCGGGCGGACAGGCGGAAAAAGAGTCCGGCAAAGGCCCGCAAGAAACAACGGACGATACAGACGATAAAGGCGGCAAACGGCAATAAAAATTTGCCCGGCGCAGAGAGGGCGCAAGCCTGCGCTTTTCTGCGCCGGGGGGCGAAAAGCCCGCTTCGCGGCGGCCGTGAAACGCGTGCCCGCTCGCGCGGCGATATAGGGGAGAGAACATAAGAAGAGGTGTAAAATGGGAAAGATCGTTTCGTTTTCCAACCAAAAAGGGGGCGTGGGCAAGACCACGACCTGCGTGAACATGGCGGCATACATCGCCGCTACCGGAAAAAAGGTTTTGCTCGTAGACTGCGACCCGCAGGGCAACGCAACGACGGGCCTCGGCTTTTCAAAAAGCTCGCTGAAAAAGTCTGTCTATAACGTACTCATCGACGACGAAAAAGCCGCCGACAATATTTTGCAGACGGAAACGGAGAGGTTGGATCTTTTGCCCTCCAACATCGACCTCGCGGGAGCCGAGGTCGAGCTCGTGTATAAAAAGGGAAGGGAAAAGATCCTCAAAAACGCCCTTGCCGAACTCAAAAACGTATACGATTATATCATGATCGACTGCCCGCCCTCGCTCGGGCTTCTTACCATCAACGCGCTCGCCGCGGCAGACTCGGTCATCATACCCATTCAGAGCGAATATTACGCGCTGGAAGGGCTTTCGCAGCTGATGAACTCCATCACCCTCGTGAAACAGCATTTAAATCCCGCGCTGGAAGTGGACGGCGTTGTGCTCACGATGTACGACAGCCGTTCGCTGATCTCCAAGCAGATCGCCGAAGAGATCCGCAAATTTTTCACCCGCAGGGTCTTCGAGATCGTCGTGCCGCGCAATATACGGCTGGTGGAGGCGAGCTCCTACGGAAAACCCATCATGCTGCACGATCCCAAGTGCGCGGGCGCGCGCGCATACAAGGCGCTCACGCAGGAATATCTGAACAAAGAAGAAAACAAAAACTGACCGCCTCGCGCGCGACATATTATATAATAAATATAATAAAGGTGAACGATGCGCGAAAGCTTAGACGGCCGTTGAACGAATACATAAGGAGAGAAGAGAATGAAGACGAACAGAGGATTGGGCAGGGGGCTTTCCGCTCTGTTTTCCGATACGGAAGAGGCGTACGAAAACGCGGCGAAGCAGCCCTATGCCGCCGCGCCCGAGGCTCCGCTTCCGGAGGACATAAAGGGGCTCATCGAGGTAGACATCGACCTCGTACGGCCCAACCCCAACCAACCGCGAAAGCACTTCGATGAAGACGCCCTGCGCGAGTTGTCAGACTCCATCAAAAAGCACGGGCTGATCATGCCGATCGTCGTCAACCATATGGAAGGCGGCAAATACATGATCATCGCGGGCGAACGCCGCTACCGCGCGGCGAAAATGGCGGGCAAAACGACCATTCCCGTCGTCATTCGCGAATATACCGACAGAGAGATAAAAGAGATCTCCCTTATAGAAAATTTACAGCGCGAGGACCTCAACCCCATAGAAGCTGCGAACGCCATGAAACAGCTGATGGACGAGTATCACCTCACCCAGGAGGAGCTTGCGGAACGCATCGGCAAAAGCCGCCCCGCGGTCACAAACACGCTCCGCCTTCTCTCCCTTTCGCCCGAGGTCATTTCCATGGTCTCCTCCGGCAGGCTCAGCGCGGGCCATGCGCGCGCTCTCGTTACCCTGCCCGAAGACGTGCAGTACAAGCTCGCTTCCGACACGGTAAAAGACGGGCTTTCCGTGCGAGACGTGGAACGCAGCGTGCGCGATTACTTTGCAAGCCCCGAAGAGCTCGCGGAAAAGAAAGACAAAAAGAAGCTGCAAGTTTCCATAGAACTCAAAGACCTGATCGAGCGCATGCGGCACACCTTTAAAACGAAGGTTTCCCTCATCGGCAACGACCGCAAGGGAAGGATCTACATCGACTACTACAACACGGACGACCTCGACCGCATCAGCGAGATCGTAGACATGGTAGACCGCATGGAAAAATAAAAAGAGCGGATCGCGCGATCGCACGCCCCGCGCCGAATTTTCGGCGCGGGGCGTTTTTTGTCTGAGGGCAGGGGAAAAACGCTTCGCTTACTCCGTGCGGCAAAAATGAAAGAAACGAACATTTATTCGCAAACGGCGCCGCCGTCGTCCTCTACTCGGAATAACGACATAATTTATTATTTTATCGCAAAAACGGAATATAAATAGGTGAACGTTGCGCTATAAATAGACAAATGTCGATTATTTTGAAGTAATCGCACTTCTCCGCGCGCGGAGCTTGTCTTTTCTTGTTATAAGTTAACGTTAATTGGTCGATTTGACCAAAAAAAGGCGAAAAAAAAAGAAAAAAGTAACAAATTTTTTTAAAATATCTATTGACACGACCAAAGAAGTGTGATAATATTAACGTATCGAAGGGAGAGGGGAAAAGTGATCGAGGTATCCGCGTTTCGGGTAAGTCGGCGCATTTTCCGTTCGGCTTGGCGAAAGGCGGTTATTTTTTTGCCTATGGTGCGAACGCTTTTTTCTTTTCCTGCGAGTAACCGCTGCCGTCCGGCGGCGGCGCGCAAAAAGAGGACGTCCTCTTTTTGCCCCTTGTTTGCAAGGGGCAAAAAGAACGGAAAAGGTACCTTCCGCAGCCTCTTTTATGCGGCGCCTGCTGTCTGTGCGGCGCGGAAATAATTTATAAGAGGTTTTAGGAATGAAAAGGCATTTCAAAAAACTGTCGGTGGCTTTGATCGGCGTGATCATGGTCGTTGCGCTGTGCCTGGGAATGTTCTCCGGCTGCGGCAAGAAGTACGACCTTTCCGTTTACATCTTCGCGGGCGAAGCAGACCAGGTCACCAACGGTCAGCTGATCCGCGCGTGGGAAAGGCAGTATGCGGAAAAGCTGAAAGCACAGGATCCCGAAAAATTCGGCGAAGACTTCACGATCACCGTGGACGACACGTATGAAGCGGTGACGGAGACCTATTTCCAGAATCTGGAAACGGCGATCGCTTCCGGTTCCGCGCAAGACGTTTTCTATGTTTCCCCGAAATACGTTAAATCGTACGCGGCTACAAATTCCGTTCTCGATCTGACCGACTATATCGAATGGGACAACTATGACCCGAACGGCCTGTGGGCTTCCGCGCTCGGCGCTTACGCGTACGACAGCGAAAGCGGCACCATCGGCGAGGCGGTAACCTATACTTCGAACGGCTCCGAGGGCGCAGGGTTCTATACGGAATCCGGCGATAAGGCCGGCCTGTACGCGCTCCCCAAGGACTTCTCCTCCTTCGGCCTCGCGTATAACAGAAACTTCTTCTCCACGGCGCTCAAAAACGCCTATACGACAACGAAAGATACCCGCGGCGCGGTTTATTCCGTAGATGCGAGCGGTGAGCAGGGCGGACAGACGAATATCATCAATATCGGCGTTACGACCCGTTATTATCCGTTCAACTTCTATAAATATGATACGTATACACAAGCGCGCGATGCAGGCGATCCCATCGCCGCGGCTGCCAACGCGAACGGCGGGTACGACGTAACCATTCTCGGCTGGCCCGGCGATACCTATAAAACGGGCGCGACGGACGATCCGAGCACGTCTTACGACGAGAGCATCGGCTACGTTACCTACACCTATGCCGAATACAGCGCCATGGCGTGGGCGATCTGCTACTATGCGGAGCGCTACGACATTGCCAATCCCAACACCAGCGGCGCCACGACGGGCAGCGTAAGGCAGGGGCATAAGCTCATGACCTGGCTCAACGATACGGGAAGACCCGCCGGCACCGAACTCAACGGCACCAACTACGTGTACGGCAACGACCAGTACGAAAGCACGCTGTATCTTACCGCGTGGCTGCTCGGCAACGACGTAGACATCATCAGCGAAGACTATAAGAGCGTTACCGCCCCCGAAGGGCAGGAAGCAACGAGCGATTACGGCATCAACAGCGACAAGTATAAAGAAGCTTACGCCGCATTCCTCGCTTTCGGTTCCGACTGGAACGCGAACTCTTATTTTGCAGGCTCCGGCGAAGCGGATGGCACCCGCGGCGGCTGGCCCACCTTTAACGCGGGGCGCTGCGTGTTCTACGGCATCGGCACGTGGGACCTCGCCACTTTCAACTCGGCGGATCCTTCCGTTCTCGAAGTCGGCATCATGCCCGAACCCATCGCGGAGTCTTTCTCCCCGTATGCAAGGGTAAAAGACGCGAATTATAATTCGAAAACCTACGGTACGACGCCCGTGACCGACGCGAGCACCTATGACGCGTATGACGAAAATTGGGCGATCTCCGATAACATCGCAACGACGAACGCAACGTGGTTTGGCGAACAGCAGGAAAGGCAGAATCAGTGGGCTGCCCGTCTCGACACGGTCGGCTACGGCGTGAATGCAGACGTTCTCACCCGTTACACGGGCGACGACGAATGGAAGGTCGCGGCGATGGCGGATCTCTGCGCATACCTCGCCATGGACGAAACGATGCAGCAGGCGCTCACCTATGCGGGCTCTCAGCTTACTACGTTCGTCGATCAGGGCGAAGATTACCTGTATTATCAGACGAGAGACAACGGCTCCTTCGAGTTCATGATCACACCGAACGGCACGTCCGCCGGCAACGTGATCAACGCTACCGCGGCGGAAGTTACGAAGCTGAAAACGAACAGGCCTCCCAACACGGTGGTAGAGGACGAAAACGGTGACGAGGTTACGATCGTGCACGAAACGTATCTGCCGGCAAGCTTCCCCGACGGGGGCGGCGCGCTCAGCGGCGAAGAGGCGTTCCAGTTTGCCTCCGCGGTCGCTTCCATGATGACCGGCCAGCAGGCGGACAGCTCCGTAAGGAACCTTACCATCACGCAGTATATCGATCAGAACTTCCCTTCGCTCAAAGCGTATGTAAACACCTACTTTAAGGATTCCACTATTTCGCAGTGCGAAAACAAGTCGTATGCCTTCAAGTGCCTCAACCTCGTGGCTCTCCGCTATGAAGACAGGAACTTGCAGCTGCGCATGGCTTCCGGTGCGAACGGCGCGCTCGACTCCTGTATGTATACCTATACCGCGGAATGGATCAACGACATCGGCGATCAAAAGGGTAAATTCCTCATCGCGTGGGAGGCGACCCGCTCCGTCGGCGGATATTCTTACAGCGTGTGGGCAGATAACGATACGTCGAACGACAAGATCCCTACCACGATCAACGCCGCAAACTACACCGCGCCTACGCCGGGCAACAATCCTTCGGCAGATGGTAAAGGCACCTGGTCCGGCGGCAAGTTCTATACCCCGGCTGCGTTCTGCGACTGGCAGGTTATCCGCTCCCAGAACCTCCTGAACCAGGCGATTCAAGAGGAAGAAGCGATGCTCGGCTGAGCGATCGCTGCACAGTATCTGTAAACAATGGTCAACGGAAGGGGGGCCCTTTTCGCAAAGGGTCTCCCCTTAAATAACATCGGTAAGGAAGGAATGTATGGAAAACGAAAATATTTCCGTTGCGTCCGATACCGCCGCGGCGGAGGCCGCCGTACAAACGGCTCCCCCCAAAAGGCGGATCAACAAAGCAAAATTGCAGGAGAACCTGTGGGGCTGGGCGTTTGTCGCGCTGCTCGTAATAGGCACTACGGTGTTCGTATACGTCTCCTTTGTCATGTCGGTCATGCTGTCTTTCACGAATTACAGCGGGCGCGGCGGCACTTTCTGGGAGGCGTTGGGAACGATCCACCCGGAGGGCGCGTTCACCTGGTATAAAGAAATGTTCCAGGGCGAAGTAATGGGCATCGGCGGCGACAGAGACTATGTTTGGGGCACCATGCTCACCACGGTGTATTACCTCATCGGTATCCCTATCGGCATGGTTTTGGCGCTGTTCTTCTCCGTTCTTATGACGAGAGACATCAAGTGCTCGGGCGCATTCAGGGTCATCTATTATATTCCGACCGTATCGAGCACCGTTTCCATTTCTCTTATGTGGTCTAACCTCTTTGCGGAGGGCGGCCTCATTTCCGGCATGCTCGGGCTCACCTTTTTAACGGGCGCCACGGCGGGCATGCAGCGCACCTGTATTATCATTCTTACGGTGTGGAAAGGCCTCGGCGGAACCATCGTGCTTTTAGTCGCCGGTCTGAACGGCGTCAACGAAAGCCATTGCGAAGCGGCGGATATCGACGGCGCAAACGCCTGGCAGATCTTCTGGCATATCAAAATGCCGCAGATCTATCCTACGATCTTCTATGTCATCGTAACCTCCGTCATCGGCGGTATGCAGATATACGCGGAGCCGGCACTGATATTCGGAGACTGGGGAGGCACGGGCATATCCACCGTGCAGAACACTCCCTTCGTCGGATATATTTACGGCGTGTTTAACGCAGACCACGAATGGGCGCACGCGAGCGCGCTGGGCATCGTTTTGGCGATCATCATCTTTGCGCTCACCCTCATTCAGTTTGCATTGGATTCGAAAAAGGAGAAAGTGTGATGACGGAAGTGATCAATCAGAGCGCTTCTCCCGAAGCGCCGCAGGAAAAACAGCTCAACGGCTTTCAAAAGGCATTGCAGGCGTTTTGCAGCTTTTTCGGTTACGGCATATACGGAGCCAATTCGAGCAAAAAGCGCAAAAAGATATTTTTCGACGTTATAACCTATATCCTGCTGATCGCAGGCGCGTTTACGATGGTCTATCCGCTGTGGTGGATGCTCGCGGCGTCTTTCGCGTCGAGCGATCTGGTGCTGCTGGAAACAAAGTGGTGGCCTTCGAGCACTTCGGTTTACGGGTTCTTCTATAACTACACCCGTTCCATAAACGTTCTCGACAGAATGTGGGGTATCGACAATTCGCTGCTCCGTTCCATTCTGAACACGCTCATCTATTCGCTCGTTCCCGTAACGATAGGCGTTATCGTTTCGGCGGCGGCGGCGTTCGCGTTTGCCAAGCTCGACTTTAAGGGCAAAAACTTTGTGTTCTTCTACTGCCTCGCGGCAATCATGGTGCCGTTCCCGTCTATCATGATCGCGCAGTACTGCTTCTACGACTCCCTCGGCTGGGTCGACGGGCCTCTTGCGATGATCATACCGGGGTGCTTCGGCGCTATTCTGACGGCTTTCTTTATCCGTCAGTATCTGTACGGGCTTCCCACCGCCATCATCGAGGCGGCTAAGATCGACGGCGCCGGATATTGGAGAATATTCTGGACGTTCATCATTCCGCTCGCAAAGCCTGCGATCATGGCGCAGTTCATTTTGAGCTTTATGGGCAGCTGGAACAACTTTCTTGCGCCGCAGCTGTTCGTGCGCGACAACAGCTGGAAGCCTCTCACGATCGCCGTCAGTTCGATCGAGAGTGCGGGCACGATAGACATGCAGCCTATCGTAATGGCGGCTTCCGTCATTGCGATCGCGCCGATCCTCGTTCTGTTCGCGGTTTTCCAAAAGACCATCATCGGTTCCATCATGATGACGGGCTCCAAGGAATAATTCCCGAAAACGAGGGGCATACTCAAAAACAAAGGGAGGTTGTATTGCTTACAGGCAAAACGGCCTCCTTTTTAAATTTCGTCAACGTTCACCTGCCCGCCGCGTCTGCTCGGCGCGGCGGAACACGGCGGCAAAGCCGCGCTTGCGGCAGGCTAAGGGGCGCACGGGCGCGAAAGCAACTTCGCGCCCGCAATTTTTTGTCGGGGAGAGCTCCGGCAAGAATTACAATAAAAAGGAACAATAAGGAATTCTGGTCATGAAAAAGAGTATAATATCGTGCGCGCTCGGCGCGGCGTTCGTGCTGGGGCTTGCGCTTTCGGCGGCGGGCTGTTCAAAGCCGACCGTTCTCGAAACGATAGATTCCGCACAGATCGTTTCCTATCCCGCGCTGTTCATCGACGGATCGGAAACAAAATATACCGACGCTTCGATCGGCACCGATACGCTGGTATATACCTGCAACGCGGAAGACAGCGTTACGGTTTCCCTTGAACGCGGAGACGGCGCCGTTACGCTCTCCGCGCCCGAATCGAGTACTGCGGGAGAGGTCAAAACGGTTACGTACACCCTCACCGCAAAGGCGCTCGGAGAATATACGCTCGGCTTTTACAACGGGGAGGAAAAGGACGGCTCGCTCACCTTTTCGGTGCGCGCGGCGTATCCTGCCGATCCCGAATTCGACGCCTTCTTTTCGGGCACGTATGACGAGATGATGGCGACCGATCCTTCCGACTGGGGCACCGTAAACGCGCACGACCCGTCGATGATCGAGGTCGACGGCGTATATTATGTCTTCTCCACGGGCAACAACGGCCAGCCCGGGTATCAGATCCGCCGCTCGGAAGACCTGATCCATTGGGAATATGTGGGGCAGGCATTTTCTTCCACGACAAAGGATCTGAAAGAGGTGTATTCCGCGCTGGAAAGCGTGTACGGCAAAGAGGTTTCCAACTCCGAAGTGTGGGCGCCCGACGTCGTGCCCGCGCAGGGCGGCGGCTTCTGGCTGTACGGCAGCCTTACGGCGGCATTCGGCAACAATTATTCCGCCATCTTCCTCGCTTATTCGGATACGATCAGCGGGAAATATAAATATCAGGATACGCTCGTCGTATCGGGAGGCAACTGGGGGAGTACCGCCAACGCCATCGACCCGCAGATCTATTACGATGCGGAGGGCAGAATGTATATGGCGTACGGTTCTTTTCAGGGAGGTCTGCGCGCGATAGAACTCGATCCGCAAACGGGGGAACGCCTCGACGGCTATACCTATGCGATGTATGACAGCCGCGAGATCGTGGCAAACGAATATTACGGGGCAAAAATTGCCTCCACCAGTACGGTGGAGGGGCCCGTTGTGGCTTATAAACGGGGCGTGCAGCTGTATTCGGGAGATATTCTCAACGCGGCGGAAGACGCTTCCCTATGGACGCAGCAAAACACTTACTTTCTGATGGGCTCTTCCGACAGCCTTTCCCTCGATTACACGATGCGGCAGTGGTCGAGCGCGTCGCCTGCTTCCGGCTTTACGGGAAACGTGAAAACGGCAAGCTCTTTCAGCTGGAAGCACAACGAAAGCGACGGGCGCATCGGTTACACCTTTTTTGCCCCCGGGCACAACGATATTTTTCAAACGTCCGACGGCGTAGACCTCATCGTATATCATTCCCGTCTGGTCAGCCAATACGTGGAAACGAGCTGGCCGCACTATCTCTTTGCGAGCATGTATGCGGTCAATTCGAAGGGGCAGATCGTCATGAGCCCCAACCGCTATGCGGGCGAACAGCTGCGCAAGGTAACGCGGGAGGAGCTTTTGAACCTTTCCGGAGGGAATTACGATTACATCGCGCTCGGACAAAGCGCTTCCATCGCCTTTGCGCAGGAGGGGGTACAGCTCAAAGAAGACGGGACTCTTACCGTAAACGGGCAAACGCAGGGCAAGTGGGTGCTGTACGGCGACAATTACGTGGCGTTCACGATCGGCAATGAAGAATATTACGGCGTTGCGATGCCCGCATGGATCGAGGCGGAAAACCGCGCCGGCATCACGATCTCCGCGATCGGAACGAACGGATTTCCCTTCTTTATGAATATGGCGTTCTGACCGCCCGTAACTGTAAAAAAACGGCGTCTGCCGCGCGGCATTTTGCGCCGCGCGGCAGATTTTTTACCGAAATATGCGCGCAGGGTCGGAAAAAGACGCGCCTTTTTGCTCCGCGGATACAAAATAATGAGAAAAAACGTATAAAAAACGCAACGTTCACCCATTTTTTTGAGCAAAAACGGCCAAAAAACAGCATTTTTTTGCTTGCGTCGCCTATAATAAAGTTGTATAATACCTTGCGGCAAGGCGGCTTTGCGCGCCTTTCACATACTTGCAAGAAAAGGACTTTTATGAAAAACATCGACTTTCAGAACGGCGTCCGTTTCGACGCCCTCAATCAGGACTGGGAAGCGACCCCCGACAGGTGGGGCGTTTTCGGCGTGCACGATCCTTCCATGATCGAAGCGGACGGCTGGTATTACGTATTTTCCACGGGCACTTTCCGCCGCGATCTGTATCAGATCCGCCGCTCCAAAGACCTCATTCACTGGGAATTCGTCGGCGAGGCGTTCGACGGCTTTGCCGAGCTCGCGCCCGTCGTCGGCACGTTAAAGCGCATTTACGGCGGAGACGTGCGCACGGAAAATTTGTGGGCGCCGGACGTCGTGCCCGCCAAAAAGGGCGGCTACTGGCTGTACGGCTGTTATACGGGCGTTTTCGGGAACAACTATTCCGTCATTTATCTCGCGTATTCCAAAAACATTGAAGGCCCGTACCGCTATTCGGATATGCTCGTCGTATCGGGCGGCAACTGGGGGCTTACGCCGAACGCCATCGACCCGCAGATCTTTTATGACGCGGAGGGCAGAATGTGGCTGACGTACGGCTCCTTTTACGGAGGTATCCGCATTCTCGAACTCGACCCCGAAACGGGGCTCCGCAAAGACGGCTTCACGTACGAGATGTATAAAGAGAAGCGTATCGGCAAAGAAGATTATTTCGGAAAGCGTATCCTCACCACCACGAACGCGGAGGGCTCCGTCGTCGCGTTCAAGCGCGGCGTGCCCGTCTACGAAGGGGACATTTTCGAAAAGGAAGAGGATAAATCTCTTTGGACAAAAAAGGATCGCTTTTATCTGATGTGCTCCGCCGATTCGCTGTCTATGGACTACAACATGCGCGTGTGGGCGAGCGATAAGCCCGACGAAGGCTATATGGCTTGCCCTTACGGCAGGGCGGGGCAAAAGGTCGCCAGCTCGTTCAGCTGGCGCTACGGGGAAGACGACCTGCGCGTGAGCTTTGATTTTTACGTTCCGGGGCATAACGACCTTTATACGACGGAAAAGGGCGTCGATCTCGTCGTGTACCACAACCGCACGCCGTATACGTCTAAGCGCGAACCCCGCCGCCATTATCTCTTTATCAGCATGTATGCGCACAATTCAAAGGGAGATCTCGTCATGAGCCCCAACCGCTATGCGGGCGAACGGCTGCGCAAAATCGGGAGGGAGGAACTCGCCGGCAGATCGTTCGATTATATCCAGCTCGGCTCGGGGAACTTCGACTGCGCCTTTGCCAAACCCGGCGTGCGGCTGGAAGAGGACGGCTCGCTGACGTTGAAGGGAGAACCCCTCGGAAAGTGGAAACTGTACGGCGACAATTACGTTGCGTTCACGTTCGACGGGCTGAAATATCTCGGCGTCGCGATGCCTGCATGGATCGAGGCGGATCATTGCGCGGGCATCACCGTTTCCGCGCGCGGGGAAGACGGGCTCTCCTTCTTCCTCAACAGCGTCGCGCAGGGTTGAGTTTGCTATCCTTATTATATAATATAAAGAAAAAGCGAGCGGACGGCAATCATGCCGTCCGCTCGCTTTGTAAAAAATTTATTCGCGCATATTGTTTTCGTCGTCTGCGTTTTGATCCGCGTCTGCTTTCCGTTCCTCCGGCGCCGCTTCGTCCGCGTTGCCGGAAGGCGCGGTGCCGTCCGAAGGATCGGGCTGAGGCTCTTTTTTTTCTCGCTCTTCCTGTAAAAATCTGAACAGCATGCTCAGCGCAAAAAAGAGGAGCGCCCCGCCCAGACATGCCCAGACGGCGATCATGTCCCAAAGGATCCCCGCAAAAACACACAGCGCGATGAGCACGGCGGCGCCCACGGCAAAGATCACCCGCAAAATCTTAAACATATTTTTTACCTCAAAAGCCGCCGGCAAGGGCGGCGCGTTTTCGTATTGCCATTATAACATAAAACGGAAAAAGCCGCAACGGATTTTGCGGCGCGTACGGGCGGCGGATATATTGTGTGTTTTGCACTCATACAAACGCTATATTTTGGGCCGTCAGGAATCTGGCAAAAAAAAGCCGAAAAAAGTCAAAAAAGTTTAAAAAAACTTGAAAAAATCGTTGACTTTCCCGTTTTAATGTGGTATTATATGCAAGCTGTCGACGAGAGAGCGTCAAACAACTGCATATCGATGAGGAATTTGAAAACTTTTTCAAAAAACTTTGAAAAAACAGTTGACAAATTAATTCAGATATGATATGATAGTTAAGCTTTCGCGAAGAGAGCTCCGAACGAAGTTCGGAACGGCGAAGATTAAAAATTGAATAGAAAGGAAATGAATTAAACATTATTTGATAATGTTTAAGTGTTTCTGTCAATTTAACTTTTAGTACACAAGTACTCAAAGAACAGTCAGCAAAAAATAACGTTAGAGCAGACGTTCGAAAGAACGGGCTTTAAGCAATTAAACTTAAGAGTTTGATTCTGGCTCAGGATGAACGCTGGCG
>ERZ1643247.1470-NODE-1470-length-21609-cov-6.850190_pt1 | contig 21609 bp, 22 predicted proteins | sample MGYA00579264_ERZ1643247 | MGnify/ENA primary metagenome ERZ1643247 (study PRJEB29033, sample SAMEA4952262) | chicken gut metagenome | biome: Broiler Chicken; feature: Gastrointestinal Tract; material: Caecum | place: Ireland | collected 2018 | study: Broiler... | reverse complement strand
AGCACGTTTGAAATAAAATTAAAAAGTACCATTGCCAGAAGAATAAAAAAAGTTAGGATTGCGCTGTTTCGTTTTAACAAAAAACGAATTTGCGCGACAGTAGTCCTTATAAACATGTTTGTCCACCTCCCTGCTAAAACAGATATTATAAAACCATGTATTTTGTTATTAATAGAATAAAATGAAAAACCAAAGAATAAATTCTGAAAAATATAAAGAAAAACTAAAGAAAACAGAAAAACAAATATAAAAGAGCCATCCGGATACCACAGCATCCGGATGGCTTGTTGGCTAAGATCAATCCGCTAAAGTATTCTGCATACCGCTTTGATGAGCGATTTTCTTGTTTACCTGCTCATACAGCGGTTTATGAACTTTTTTCCGTGTTACTTCTACCAGATTGAGCGGTGTAATATCCACCAGTGTTGTCTGGATCGGGTCTTTTGCAAGACAGGCGCGGAATTCCCGCATGAGGCATTCGACATTTTCCTCTGCGTCCATATTAATAAAATCAATAATGATTATGCCGGAGAGGTTTCTGAGACGGATCTGCCGGGCAGCTTCTCTGGCAGCCTCCAGATTGATCTTCAGGATTCCCTCTTCATTCTTTCCTTTTCCACTAATGCTCTTTCCTGAATTTACATCAATTACAGTAAGAGCTTCCGTAGGCTGTATGATAAGGTAACCTCCGGTTTTTAGCCAGGCCTTTTCCCTCAGAGCTTTTTCCAGAGCAGTCTCCGTGCTGTACAGCTTTCCGAGAGGGAAACCGGTGTCGTCGTACAGACGGAGAAGGCTGCTTCTTTCCGGCATTTCCATATCAAAAAAAGAATGTATGCGTGTATACAATTCCTTGTCTCCAACCAGAATCTCTTCCATGCCTTCCATATAGACATTTTTCAGATCTGATATGTAAGAAGGCGGCGCTGACTTCAGACAGGAAAAGCAGGTCCTTGTGGGAGCAATGGCGGCAATATGCTGATATTCGCTGCGGAGTGTTTCAATCTCATTCAGCACGTCCTGGAAGGGAGCATCTTTTGCATTAGTCCGGACAATGATGCCAAAGCTGTCATTCTGGTATTCACGCAACTTTTCTTTATAATCATCCCGCAGGCTTTTCGGCAGTTTGGAAGATACGCCGATTCTTGTGTTTCCGTGGGTCAGTACAGCATATCTCCCGGTAAAACTGATATTCCCGGTTACGGTAGGCGCCTTTGTTTTAACGGCCTCTTTGCTGATCTGAACGACAAGCTCGTCACCGATACAGAGCGGTTTTTTCCCGATTTTATTTGTAAAAAGGGCCTGGGAGACGTCTTTCATATCATAGTAGCAGCTGGTTCCGTTTTCTATTTCAACGAAAGCGGCGCCGATATTTGGAACAATATTTTTTACTTTTCCGATGTAGATATCACCTAAGCGGTGGCTGCCCGCCCGGTCCCCGTCCGTATCAGCGCAGTGAATCTCAACGATATCTCCGTCCTCCAGAAAAAAGGTCCGTATCTGTCCTTCCGTCTTTTCAATCAATATCTTTCGTTTCATTTCCCGTCCTCATTTCCCTTTTCTCTTTCTCCGGCAGAAAGTTATGTGTAATGTATAGAAATTTATGGCTTTATTACGCAATTTCTGTTCCAAGAGATTCCAGTGTAACCAGTTTTTTCTCTGTATCTGTTCCCGCGTCCGCATACAGTTCAAGGCGGTGATAGCAAAAATCTTCCGGACCGGCAGATATCTCTGATGTGGCTGTATCAGAATCCAGATACCGGCAGAACGCATCCATCACCAGATCCGGTTTCAGATTCTGGGCGCTGCCCGCCGCCAGCTGCAGATAAACTGCGTCATCCTGGACAGACCAGTTATAGATCATGGGACGAATATCTACTTCCTTTTCGTTTCGTTTCGTCTGCTTGACAATCCGGATTTCCGGCCGGGCAAGAAATCCCTCGAAGCGGGCAGTCCAGTCTTCCGGAAGAAAGCCGCACCGGCGGGGCTGTACCAGATAGTCAGCGGCGGCCAGGATGGTCATGCCTGTCATTTTCTTTTCTTCTGAAATCTGCCGGAAACTTACAACTTCTATGCCTTCCACACAGGCTTCGTTCATTCTTCGTACTGCATCGCTGCTGCTGATGGGAGCTGTAAGCTCAATATCAAAGTATTCCCCGTCACTGCTCAGACCGATTCCCAGGGGACTGGCAAAAGACATAATCATATGGGGACTGTAGCCTCCGGTGAAGGCGATGGGAATATCGGCTCTTCTCATTACCTTCTGGAAAAAACGCATAACATCCAGATGGCCGATAAACCGCAGAGCACCGTATTTCCTGAATTTAATTCTTGCCTTCATAGCAGACACCTCCTCCGAAACGCGCGGCGCCGCAGCCGGAACACTGCTGCCGGCAGTTGGGAGTTACGCTTTCTTTCATGGCATTCTCCCACTCTCTGCGCAAAAATTTTCTGGTTACGCCGGTATCGATAAAATCCCATGGGAAAAGTTCATCCTCTCCTCTTTCCCTCAGGTTATAAAAGGCAGGATCAATACCTGTATTTTCAAAAGCCTGCATCCACAGGTCATTGTGAAAGCTTTCCGTCCAGGAGTCAAACAGACATCCCAGCCGGTATGCCTCTTCCACAACTTTTCCTATTTTACGGTCGCCCCGGGCCATGACCCCTTCCAGTACTGTAACCTGGGCGTCGTGCCAGTTGTATTTCAGACTTTTCCGATTGAGCTGCGCATGAAATTCGTCTTTTACAATCTCTGCTCTTCGCATATATTCCTCGGCAGTACACATGGAAGCCCACTGAAAGGGTGTAAAGGGCTTGGGCACAAAGAAAGACGAGCTTGCCGTGATCTGGCATTTCCCGTTTCTCTGGTCTTTTGGGATCTCATAATATCTGCGTGCGACACGATCGGAAAGTCTTGCAATCTCCCGCATATCTTCTTCTGTCTCAGTAGGCAGCCCGAGCATGAAATATAGTTTGACTTTTGTCCAGCCGCCCTCGAAAGCCTGTCCGGCCCCTGAGAGAATATCTTCTTCCGTGAGCCCTTTATTGATTACATTTCTCATACGCTGGGAACCGGCTTCCGGCGCAAAAGTAAGACTGCTTTTCCGGATATCCTGGACTTTGCTCATTACATCCAGAGAAAATGCATCAATCCGCAGGGAAGGCAGGGAAATATTTATTCCTTTTCCCTTGAATTCATCAATCAGAAAGGTTACCAGTTCTTTCAGATCCGAATAGTCGCTGGAACTCAGAGAACTGAGGGAAATCTCCTCATGTCCGGTGTTTTTCAGCATAGTACGGGCGTATTCTTTTAATTTTTCTACATTTCTTTCTCTTGTAGGGCGGTAAATCATTCCTGCCTGGCAGAAACGGCAGCCCCGGATACATCCTCTCTGGATTTCCAGAACAACCCGGTCCTGGGTTGCCTTGATAAAGGGCACAACAGGATTCATTGGATAGGAAGCGTCTGTCACATCCATGACAACCTGTTTTTTCACAGTGGCCGGTGCATTTATGTTGTTCGGGACAAATGACTTCAGGGTACCGTCCGCATTATATTCCGGGTCATAAAAGGCGGGCACATAGAGGCCTTCGATCTGTGCCGCTGTTTCGAGGAAAGCTTTCCGGCTCTTTCCGGACTTTTTCCAGATTTTATATGCATCCAGGAGCTCATCATAAACGGTCTCGCCTTCTCCGATATAAAAGATATCAAAAAAGTCTGCCAGAGGCTCCGGATTATAGGTGCATGGACCTCCGCCGATTACGAACGGGTCTTTTTCGGTACGGTCAGAAGCATGAAGCGGAATCTGACTCAGATCCAGAATCTGGAGAATATTTGTATAACACATCTCGAACTGAATGGTTATGCCGAGAAAATCAAAATCCCGCACCGGATCCTGGGATTCCAGGGTAAAAAGCGGAATACCTTTCTCCCGCAGTACTTTGTCCAGGTCAGTCCAGGGGGAATAGACACGTTCACACCATGTATCTTCCCGCCGGTTGAACATATCATAGAGAATCTGGATTCCCAGGTGGGACATACCGATTTCGTAGACGTCCGGAAAACACATGGCAAACCGGATGTCTGTCTTTTCTTTCTCTTTCATTACCGAATTTACTTCGCCCCCGATATACCGGGCAGGCTTTTCAATCTGCATCAGAATCTCATCGCTTAAAGCAAGTTTTCTCATTTTATATAACACCTTTTCATTTTATGAATTCATATCATCAGCCGGTTATCCGGAATGGCGTCTGAGCCGCCTGATTTACAGGAATATCCGGTTATCGTTTATAAATTGTACTATATGCTTTTTGATCTGTCAAAGTGTTATTCAGCGCTGTTCCGGCTTCGGGGAGAAAAAACAAAGCTGTATCAGGCGTTGTCTTTCTGTTACAGACATAAAAAACCGGATACATTTTCGGTCTGCATCCGGTTTTTTACATTTCTTTATTCTGTTTCCCGGCAGGGGCTGTATCCCCAGGTCTTACAGCGCTTTCCACACTTCCCGGATTGTATCGGCATCCATATTTTTTTCAATCTGATTGACGATTGCCCTGCTGTCCACATCCGCCACTTTTGCTTTACTCTGATCCATGTAGACAAAACATACAAAGCAGAGAATGCCGATGGCAAGCCGTATGTAGAAGCTTCCGCCGGAGTGTGTCGCCGGTTTTTCCGGATCTTTATAGAGATCCTGGTATATTCTGCCGTATCTGGGATGAACGGCAGGGATATCCTTTTTTTCTTCATAAAGCTTCCTGGTCTGCCGAAGCAGCTCCCTTCTGCGTTCTTCCGAATTATTCATAGAAAAATCACCATAGAAATCCTGTTTGTGCTATTCTATGAACCGGATCCCGGGGATATGTCCATTTCCGGCAGGGAAAAGGAAACTGTAAAAACGCCGTCTGCATTAAGCCTGTTCTGTATCACCGGTCCGCCAGCTCGTTTGTAATGTATTCCCAGGTCACGCCCCGCTCTACCATAAGTACCATTGCATGGTAGAGGAAGTCGGAAATCTCGTATTTAATTTCCTCCGGATTCGGATTTTTGGCGGCAATAACGATTTCGGTTGCCTCCTCTCCTACTTTCTTCAGAATTTTATCAATTCCTTTTTCAAAGAGATAATTCGTGTAAGATCCTTCCTTGGGATGAATTCTCCGGTCTTCAATTGTGCTGTACACGGATTCAAATACCTGGAGAGGATTTTTCGCGTCATAATCCGCCCCTACAATTGTGGTATAGAAGCAGGAACGGTTTCCGGTGTGACAGGCGGCTCCCACCTGATCCACTTTCGCCAGAAGTGTGTCTTTATCACAGTCAATGGAAAGGGATTTGACATACTGGAAATGTCCGGATGTTTCCCCTTTTACCCACTGGCACTGTCTGCTCCGGCTGAAATAAGTCATACGGCCGGTTTTTACCGTATTATCAAAGGCTTCCTCGTTCATATAAGCCATCATAAGCACTTCATTCGTTTTGAAGTCCTGAACAATAACCGGAATCAGCCCATCGGAGTTCAGCTTGAATTCACTGAAATCCATCATGCTTTCAAAGGACGTCATCTGGATGCCCGCGTCGGCACAGATTTCTTTGAATTCATTGAAATCCATATTCAGACTGCTTACGAACATTCCGGATACGCCTTTTACTCCGCTGCACTTTAAGATCCGAAGAATTTCGCTCTGTTCCATGGTATCGGTCAGAACGACACAGGGAAGTTCTGTTATATTCATAACAGAGGCCAGATCAAGTCTGTGCATAAACACGATTTCCGTACTGAATTCTTCGATCAGGTGCTGCTGTTTAAAAAGAGCGTCAAAATCATTCAGGGATACGGCAATCCGCTCTTTGCCGAAGCGCTTTGACACCTCTTCGATCAGATCAATGGAAAGAGGTTTGGAAAAATTCAGAATCGCTCTTTTTGCTCCTGCATACAAAATTTTCTTTACATCTTCTGTCCTGCGGATATTTCCTCCTGCGATCATGGGGATACTGATTACCCGATTGATCTTTTTTATCAGATCGATGGCCTCATCGTGTTCTTCGTCCGAGTCCGATAAATCAAAGACAATCAGTTCATCGGCACCCCGGTCGCTGTACTGTTTGGCCAGTCCGACGACATCATTGGCCAGAACCGTGCTATCGTCAAACCATTTTACTGCTTTTCCTCCGTCAATAAAAATGCACGGAGTCAGTCGTTTATAACTCATTGATATTTCTCCTTCTCTATTGTGCGGCCGGCTTCATGCGTCTGTGGTATAAGACTATAATGTTCCTTTTGTAGACCACACTTCTTTTATCCTGGGTTCCTTTGCAGAGGCCATGTCAAGGGCTTTTCCAAAGGCCTTGAACAAAGCCTCGGCCATATGATGATTATTGCCGCCGTCCAGAATCTTCAGATGCAGATTTATAGAAGCGCTGTAGGAAACCGCATAGAAAAAATCCCGTATCATTTCTGTGTCCAGGCCGCCGATTCTGGGAACTGTAAATTCAGCATCATATCTGAAAAAAGGTCTTCCTGACAGATCTGCCGCACACAGCGCCAGCGTTTCGTCCATAGGGAGAATAAAGTACCCATAGCGTTTAATTCCGGCTTTATCCCCCAGTGCCTTGGCGATAGCCTGCCCCAGCACAATTCCTGTGTCTTCTACTGTGTGATGGCAGTCTACTTCCAGATCTCCTTTTACTGTTACCGTTAAGTCAAACAGACCGTGACGGGCAAATCCATCCAGCATATGGTCAAAAAAAGGGATTCCTGTGTCAATTTGATTGCTGCCGCTTCCATCCAGACAGAGAGTCAGCCCGATCTCTGTTTCTTTTGTTTTTCTTGTGCAGACTGCAGTTCTTTTTTCCATGCCGGCACCTCCTTCTACTTTTCCGGGAAACGGACCCGGATGGAATTTGCATGAGCGGTCAGATGCTCTGCTTCTGCAAATGTTTCAATATCTCCGTGGATAGCCTCAAGCGCCTCTCTTGAGTAAGAAATAATGCTTGATTTCTTGATAAAATCGTCCACTGAAAGGGGAGAGAAAAATTTTGCAGTGCCGTTTGTCGGAAGCACATGGTTGGGTCCGGCAAAATAATCGCCCAGAGGCTCGCTGGAATATTCGCCGATAAAGATGGCTCCTGCGTTCCGGATGCGTGTCATTACATCGAAAGGATTTGCAGTCATAATCTCCAGGTGTTCCGATGCGATTTCATTTGCCGCGTCAATGGCATCCTGCAGCGTTTCCGCTACCAGAATGTGTCCGTAATTATCCAGAGACTTCTGAATAATCTGTCCTCTGGAAAGTTCCTGAACAAATTCATCTACCTGGGCAGATACTTTCTCAGCAAGATCCATGCTGGTTGTTACCAGAATAGCGCTGGCCATCTCATCATGTTCCGCCTGGGAGAGCAGATCAGCCGCTACATAACGGGGATTTGCCGTATCATCTGCCAGTACCAGAATCTCGCTCGGACCTGCGATAGAGTCAATGCTGACGTATCCATAGACGGATTTTTTGGCAAGAGCCACGTAAATATTGCCCGGGCCTACGATTTTATCTACTTTTGGTATACTTTCTGTTCCGAAAGCGAGAGCTGCGATGGCCTGTGCGCCGCCTACTTTGTAAATTCTGTCAGCGCCGGCCTCGTTGGCAGCCACCAGTGTAGTCGGGGTGACTTTTCCGTCTTTTCCAGGAGGTGTGACCATAATAATCTCATCTACTCCGGCTACTTTTGCCGGCATAATATTCATCAGCACGGAAGACGGATATGCAGCTTTCCCTCCGGGCACATAGACACCTACCCGGGCAAGGGCTGTGACTTTCTGTCCCAGAATCGTCCCGTCCGGTCTGCTGTCAAACCAGCTGTACTGACGCTGCTTTTCATGATACTCTTTAATATTCTTCTTTGCTTTCCGGATGACAGCAATCAGAGAATCATCTACAAGGCTGTAGGCTTCTTTAATCTCGTCTTCTGTCACCTGAATATTTGAGGCATCCGTCTCAGCTCCGTCAAACTGCTTTGTATAGGCAAAAACAGCCTCATCTCTCCTTTTTTGCACATTCTCCAGTATTTCTTTCACACTGGCTTCATATTTTCCATAGCTGTTGGGACTCCTTTTGAGGAGATCTTCCAGCAGATTTTTCTTCGTACTGCTGTCCAGTTTTTCTATACGCATATCTATTCCTCCCTGAGCAGATCACGCAGGCTGCTGATCAGTCCGCGGACTCTGTCGTTTTCCATTCTCATGCTGACCGGATTTACAATCATCCGGGCAGACAGCGGACACACTTCATCCAGAACTACAAGCCCGTTTTCTTTCAGCGTGGATCCTGTTTCCACAATATCTACAATGACTTCAGACAGACCTACAATAGGAGCAAGCTCAATGGAGCCGTTCATTTTAATGATCTCTACTGTCTGGTGCCGTTTATTGTAAAAATAGTCCTTTGCAATATTCGGGTATTTTGTGGCGACCCGGATCAGTTCGTGATGTTTCAGAAGTTCTGCCGCGTCTTCATATCCGCAGACACACATCCGGCATTTCCCGAACCGCAGATCCAGGACTTCATGGACTTTTCTGCCTGTTTCGATAATCGTATCCTTTCCTACCACGCCGATATCCGCAGCCCCATATTCCACGTAGGTGGGAACATCGGGTCCTTTGGCCAGGAAAAATTTCAATTTCAGATCCTCGTTGGTAAAAATGAGTTTTCTTGAGTGTTTATCCTTCATTTCGTCACAGGTAACACCCAGCTTTTCCAGCATTGCAAGGGTCTTCTCGGCAAGCCTGCCCTTGGTAAGAGCAAATGTTAAATATCTCATAGGTAAGCCTCTTTTCTACTGTCTTTTGGCGGTTACAGTTTTTTCTTCTCCGGTAATCAGGTTGAGCATTTCAATCTGGTAATTATCCTGAAGATACAGCATACTCATAATAGAAGAATTTCTGGCATAATCTTCATATTTTTTCCTGTCATCTTCCGGTTCCCGTTTTATGATCTCTATGTTTTTGCCTTTGGAGCGGAAATTCATGGCAAGAGAGACTGCCCACTCTTCCGTAGCCTGGGTGTATACGATCAGATTCCGGTAACTTGTCTCGACGCGGATCATCTGCCTGTTCAGGGCGCTCATCAGCTCGTCTACAATAATGGCAAATCCAATAGAAGGGGTATTCTTTCCAAACTTTTCCAGAAGATGGTCATAGCGTCCCCCTCTTACAACAGCATCTCCTGTACCGTAAGTATACGCGCGGAAAATAATGCCGGAGTAATATCCATAGCTTCCGCTCATGCTCAGATCAAAAGTAATATGATCTTCTGCATGATACAGCTGCAGCAGTTTGTAAATCTGCTGAAGTCTTGTAATGGCGAGCCGTGCATTTACATTCGGAGCCAGCCGTGCGGCCTGTTCCAGAATCTCAGGTCCGCCCATCAGTTCCGGAAGAATATGGAAAGCTTCTTTTACACTTCTTTTTACGTTCCTGTTATCCAGAATTTCATCCACTCCGAAATAGTTCCTGTTTGTAATAAGGGTGCGCAGCTCATCCATTTCTTCTTCTTCAAAACCGGTTGTTTCAAGCAGACTCTGGATAAAATCTACATGACCGATATTTACCTGGAATTCCTTCAGACCAGTCTGTTTCAGACCGTCTACAACCATGGCCAGCATTTCCGCATCCGCCTCGATAGAATCCAGCCCGATCAGCTCTGCGCCAAGCTGTGTGTTCTCTTTCAGACGGCCCTGATAACTTGTATGATTGATAAAAGTATTTCCTGCATAACAGAGGCGGATCGGCATATTTTCCCCTTCAAACAGGGTTGCCGCCGCCCGGGCCACTGAAGGTGTAATATCAGGCCGCAGGGCCAGAATATTTCCGTCTCTGTCAAAAAATTTATAAAGTTCACGGGTAGAAATTGATCCGATCTCTTTGCGGAAAACGTCATAATATTCGAATGTCGGCGTCTGTATATCCTGATAACCGTACCGATGAAGTACGGTGCTCAGCTTTTTCTGCAGTGCAAGTTTGATTTCACATTCTTTATTGTAGATATCCCGGACTCCTTCCGGAGTATGTAATTTTTGTTCCATTGAAAATCTCCCTTCACTTTACTGTGCTAATGCATTAAAATCCTTTTGTCATTATACGCAGTTTCCTGCTGTCTGTCAATCCCCGACTGTATATCAGGCTTTTATCAGTTCCCGGAATCAGAATCTCTGCGGTCCAGGTCCTGCTGCAGGCATTCCAGATAGGGAACAAAATATCCGTTTTTCAGTGAAAAAAACCATCCCGGTTCCAGCTCGTCATAGCGGAAACTTTTCCGGCCTCCGTGTATGGAACGATCCCAGAACTTTCTGATCTGTGTATAAGTCATATAATAGAGTTCCTCCCTGCCTGTATAATATATAAGGAGGAAGGAGATCCCGCCCTGCTGTTCGAATTTCTCCATAAAGCGGATCTGATGTTCATGGATATTCTGAAGAGGGAAAGTGTCAGCACTGCATTCCTTTGCGTCAAAGCAGACCGGAATCCCCTGAACAGCTCCTATGTAGTCCACTGTACTGATTTTATCAAAATAGGCAAGTGTAATATGCCGGTGTTCCTTGTCGATCTTTACCGGTGTAATCGGTGTGGGAATCTTCTGAATCAGTGCAAGCCCCATTTCTGTATAGCGTTCATTTGTACGGTTGATCAGTTCTTCCAGTGTAGAGCCTCGCAGTCCGCGGGAATTCCATGTGGCCATATTTACATCACTCCTCTGTCACGGCAGATCTTCATAAACAGTTCCGGTGCGTCAGCCAGCAGCTCTTTCCCGGAAAGAGAGGCCAGTTCGTCTGTACATGCGGGGAAACAAAGCCTGTACGAATGGAGCATCTGGGAACGGAGGCCGTAGTCCTGTCTGAATCTGTCATTCAGTTTCCGGTCTCCGTATTTGTAATCCCCGATCAGCGGATGCCCCTCTGAGGCAAGATGCGCCCGGATCTGGTGGGTTTTTCCTGTAATCAGATGTACTTCCAGGAGGGTTGTTCCTCCGCCGGACCTGAGGGGTCTGTATTCGGTCTCAATAAAGGCGCCGGGAGAAATGGCATTCCCCTTTCCGCTTCTGACGGATACCCGGTTTGTTTTTTCGTTTTTTTCCAGATATCCCTGCAGTCTTGCGCCCTGTTCCACAGTACCGCTGACAAGACAGAGATAGTATTTACGTATCCTCCTGTCCCGGAACATGGCGTTTAATTCCTGCAGCGCTGCCATGGATTTTCCTGCGGCAACGATGCCGCTTGTATTCCGGTCCAGCCGGTTGCACACTGCCGGGTGGAAGGTGCAAAGTTCTTCCCGGGTAATCTGTCCGGAAGATATCAGATAGGACGTAAGATATTCTACCAGAGACACATCTTCCGGTTTTGCTTTCTGGGAAAGCATTCCGACAGGCTTGTTAATAAAAAGTGTATGCGCGTCCTCATAGATTATGTCCAGCTTCCGCATGTCCATGCCGGATCCCACTGCTGTCCCGCAGCTCATAAATTCTTTATGTTCCGAGAAATTCCGGATAGTGTCGTCCGAGAGAAACAGTTTTACTGTGTCTCCGGCGGACAGGATTTCCTTCCCCTGTGCTTTTTTTCCGTTAAGCGTGATATTTTTTTTACGGAGCATTTTATAGAGAAAACTTTTCGGGGCCCGGTTCATATATTTGGAAAGAAATTTATCCAGCCGCTGCCCGGCTTCATTTGTCCGGATTGTCAGTTCTTTCATCGTACTCTCCTTTTTCTGGTTTCATTTTCTTATCTTTCGGATGAGAATCTGTTTTAAGGAAAAATCAGAGAGAAACATTCAATAATATACTGCAGATTTTTTTGTCCTGTGCGGATGTATCCGCCTTTTCTACAGCGGCAATATGATCCAGTCCCTCTGCCCGGGCCAGAAAGGCCTTATATTCTTTCAGAATACGGACCGTAAATCCGGTAAATCCGTTTTCGGCCAGAATGTTTTTAATATGTTTCTGTGTTTCTTCCGGATCTGTTTTCTCATAATGGGTATATCCGAAAATTGTGCTGCCGGATACGACAATGCAGTCAACTGCCATAATTTTCTCCGTACTGGTAAGGACCAGTTCATAGCATACGGTAAGATGTCCGGCCTTTTCGGTCAGATCATCAGCTATTTTCCGGTCTACGGACCGGTAAGGCAGCCGGACGATGACTGCGACCAGCGCCCTGGCTGCAGGCAGACATCCAAGAACTGCCACAACAGTAAGCAGATTCAGCCGGGTTTTTGTCTGGAAATATCCCAGAAAGAAAATGGCTGCTACAATTCCAAAATATATAATTGTACGGAGGATCTCCATCCTCCTCTTATGGGAAAGATATCCCGGAGTTCCTTTTTCTGTTCTTTTCATGCTGATATATTATCCTCTCGTGTATGATGAATCAGGGAAACAAAGCCCTGCGGCTATCTTATCCGCCGATATTATATCGGTTCTGTTTTGCGGGCGCTGCAGTCAGCAGAACAGCCGCATAATCAGTCTGTGCGGAAGCAGCTTGGCTCCCAGTCTGGCGGATTTCATGCATGCGCCGTAAACAGACACTTCTTTCTTTTTCATACTGTCTCTTAATGTTTTTCTTACAACTGCCGGCGCCTCTGCCGCGAATTGTTTTTTTATGGGAACTGAGGGATTCCCGCTGATCCGGAAGAACTCTGTTTTTACAGGGCCCGGACAGGCAGCGGTAACATAAATTTCCTTCCGTTTCAATTCCATACCCAGTGCTCTGGAAAAACTCAGCACATAGGCTTTTGTTGCGGCGTAGACTGCAAAGGAAGGCTGGGGGCAGAAGGCCGCTGCGGAGGCCAGATTAATTATGCGGCTTCCGCGGTGCAGAAACGGAAGACAGCTTTCTGTTATATCAGTCAGAGCACGGCAGTTTACCTCAATCATATGGGTCTGCGATTTCCTGTCCTTTGCGGCAATCTCTGCCACTGTTCCGGTTTTGCCGAAACAGGCTGCATTTACCAGAATACGGACAACCGGCTGCTCCTTCTTCAGTGTATTTTCCAGTGTGTGAAGGAATTTCTTTTTTGTAAGATCTCCGGCAAAGATCCGGATGGGGACAGAACACTGAGATGCAAGCTGTTCCATTCGTTTCCGTCTTCTTGCCAGAACCCAGATTTCATTCAGATCCGGACAGAATGCGTTCAGCTGCAGTACAAATTCCCTGCCCATACCGGAGGAAGCGCCGGTTACAACTGCAATCCGTTTCATTTGCGTTCCTTCTTTCTGTGAACATGCCGTATGGTTTTCTTTTTCCTTTTTCCATTTTTCCCCGGTACGGGTTTTGCCCTGCCGGCTTCTGATCTTCCGTCTTCTGTTCTGCTTTCAGTTTCCGGACGTATCAGACATTTGGGACCATATCCGATAAGATCGGTTCTTCCGGCTTTCTGCAAAGCTTCATATACCAATGGCCGCAGTTTTGGATTACGATACTGAATCAGCGCCCGCTGCATGGCTTTTTCATGCGGATTTCTCGGCACATAAACCGGTTTCATTGTCCGAGGATCCAGACCGGTATAGTACATACAGGTGGACAGAGTGGATGGCGTAGGATAAAAATCCTGCACCTGTTCCGGCATATATCCCAGATCCCTGCAGTACTCTGCCAGCTTCACCGCTTCTTTCAGAGTGGAGCCCGGATGGGAAGACATCAGATAAGGAACCAGATACTGCTTTTTCCCGAGGGATTGGTTCATCTGATCAAATGCGCGGACAAAAGATTCATAAACCTGATGTTCCGGTTTACCCATGAGAGACAGCACCGGTGCGGACACATGCTCCGGCGCCACTTTCAGCTGTCCGCTGACATGGTACATGCATAACTCCCGGAGAAAATCCCTGCGTTTATCCGCCAGCAGGTAGTCAAACCGGATTCCGGAGCGGATAAAAACCTTTTTTACGCCGGGAAGCGCCCGGAGTTTTTTCAGAAGAGCAACATAGTCCGAATGATCTGCATTCAGATTGGGGCACGGTCTGGGGAAAAGGCACTGCCTGTTCTGACAGACGCCCCGGGTCAGCTGCTTATCACAGGAAGGATGACGGAAGTTTGCAGTGGGTCCGCCTACATCATGGATATACCCTTTGAAATCCCTCTCCTCTGTCATGGCCTGTGCCTCTTTCAGAAGGGATTCATGGCTGCGTACCTGCACGATCCTTCCCTGATGAAACGTAAGCGCGCAGAAACTGCATCCTCCGAAACATCCCCGGTTGCTGATCAGGCTGAATTTGATCTCCGATACAGCGGGGACGCCGCCCAGTTTCTCATAGGAAGGATGGAAGGTACGGGCGTAGGGCAGCCCGTAGACATCGTCCATTTCTGTCTGTGTCAGGGGCTTTGCAGGCGGATTCTGTACTACATACAGGTGATCTGTATACTTTTCTGCCAGCCGGCGTCCGGTGAAGGGATCTGTGTTCTGGTACTGGGTATAAAAGCTCTTGGCATAAGCTTTTTTTGAAGCTTTTAACTCCTCAAAAGAAGGAAGAAATTCTGCGTCAAAAATATCGTCCCGGTTCTTTATTTTTACAACTGTTCCGTCAATATAGGTCAGATCCATCACGGAGATACCGGCCTCAAGAGCTTCTGCGATTTCTATGATGGAGTGTTCGCCCATTCCGTAGGAAATGATATCTGCTCCGGAATCCAGAAGGACGGACCGTTTCAGGCGGTCTGACCAGTAGTCATAGTGGGCAAGCCGGCGCAGACTGGCTTCGATTCCGCCCAGTATAACCGGGATATCTTTGTAGGTCTGCCGGACCAGGTTCCCGTAAACCACACAGGCGTAGTCAGGCCGTTTTCCCATTTCACCGCCTGGCGTATAGGCATCGGTTCTCCGCCGTTTTTTTGAAACAGAATAATGATTTACCATGGAATCCATATTGCCGGCCGATATGAGAAATCCCAGACGTGGTCTGCCGAAAACATCAATACTTGCCGGATCGCGCCAGTCCGGCTGTGAAATGATTCCCACCCGGTATCCGCGGGATTCCAGTACCCGGCTGATTACCGCATGCCCAAAGGAAGGGTGATCTACATAGGCGTCCCCTATAATGTAGGCGAAATCCACCTGATCCCAGCCTCTGGCCTCCATATCTTCCCTGTTCAGGGGCAAAAAAATCTGTTCCATGAATTAGCGTCTCCCACATCTTTCATAAGTATTGTCTCTGATCTCATAAAAATCATGAATAAAATAATCAGCAAGCCGTTTCTTTTCTTCTTCATCCGGCCTGGAAAATGCATCGTCTACAGCGCATACTTCCATGCCGGCATTTTTCCCTGCCAGAATTCCGTTGGGCACGTCTTCAAAAACAAGACATTCTCCCGGTGCTACCCGGAGATCATCCGCTACTTTCAGATAGACATCCGGAGCTGGTTTTCCAGCAGCCACCTCGCAGGAAGTGCGCACGGAATCAAAATATCCGTTCAGATTTCTTGCGTTCAGCGCCGCTTCCGCGATCTCACGGTTATTGCTTGTGGCTATGCCCAGCTTTACCCCTGCTTTCTGCATGGATTCCAGGAATTCCACAGCGCCGGGCTTTGGGAAAACCTTTGTGGCATACAGCTGAATTGTCATATCCCGCCATTCTTTCATCACCTGCTCAACCGTCCGGTTCAGCGTTGAAAAAGTATCAACAAAATACCGGGCCGTTTCCGTATAGCTTCTTCCTTCAATATCTTTATGAAATGTTTCCGGCGGGGTCAGATGATATTTGGTCATATAAATCCGGTCTACTTCCGGCCAGATCCACATGGAATCTACAAGAGAACCATCCATATCAAAGATAACCGCTTTTTTACCTTTTAACATAATTTCTCAACCTCTTCCTTTGTCAGCCTTCGGTATTCTCCGGGGTGAAGTTTTTCGTCCAGTTTCAGCGGACCCATCCGGATACGTCTGAGAAAGACCACTTCTTTCCCCACTGCGTGAAACATCCGTTTCACCTGGTGGAACCGCCCTTCATGAATGGTAAGCAGCACTTTAGAGCGGTCCGCGGAAGAAAGAATTTCAAGAAGGGCCGGCATGGTTTTTTTCTCATCTCCGATATCCACTCCCGCGCGGAAAAGTTCTGCATCTTCTCTGGTCACTTTTCCGTCTATTTCTGCATAATATACTTTGTCCACATGTTTCCCCGGAGCCAGAAGCCGATGGGCAAGATCTCCGTCATTGGTGATCAGAAGCAGTCCTTCTGTATCTTTGTCCAGCCGGCCTACGGGGAACAGATCTTTCCGCCTTCTTTCCCGGATCAGTTCAACGACAGTGGGGTCGTTTTTATCTTCCGTTGCTGATACCACGCCGGCCGGTTTATTGAGCATATAGTATTCGTATTGTGCATAGACCGCTTCGGCGCCGCAGAAAAATACCCTGTCTTTATCCGTGTCAATTTTCAGTTCCGGCCGGCGGGCGGACAGACCGTTTACGGTTACATTTCCTCTGGAAATCTGCTGCCTGACCTGGGATCTCGTGCCGAATCCCATGTCGGCCAGAAATTTGTCCAATCTGATTTTCATGATGACATCCACCGCCATCCTGGAAGATATTTGTTTTTCAGGGTCTGATTTGCGAGTTTGCCAAATCCAAGAGGATATCCGTCTACACAGACCAGATACCATCCTTTCTCTTTCGGAGAAACAAGGTCTTCCACATCCAGTGTCTCCCCCTTCAGATATTTGACTACCCGGTCATCCCGGACAGAAAAATCCAGCGTATAAGAATACTCCGCCTTTTTCAGATTCATGGCAAGCGCCTGGCTTGGCTCAAACCGATTCTTTTTCAGCTCGCCGAGAAGAAGACCGGTTCTCAGAAAACGGATTCCTTTCATGGATGGAAGGCCTTCCGGCATGTAATATACTTTTCCGCTCCGGATTTCCACTCTGGCGGGATCAAATTCCCTGGATATGAGAGAAAAGAATTCCGTCAGTTCCTCCGGAAGCTTTCCTTTCCCTTTTCCCGTCCGGACAGACTCCGGCCGCCGGGATTGTTCCCCGCCTTTTTTCAGCAGAGCAAGGTAATGGCCCTCTCCTTCCATCCGGTGAGGAAAGATCCGGACTGTTCTGGAAAGATCCGGATTTTTCCCGTTGGTTTCTTCCGGGATGCCGGGAGAAAATCCCGCATACGGCCGGAGATCGCAGATCTGGAATTCCGGATATTCCTGAAGAAGGTATTCAATTGTTTTTTCATTCTCCTCCGGGTCAAAAGTACAGGTGGAATATAGCAGCATTCCACCCGGCGCAAGCATCCGGGCAGCCTGAGTAATGATGCTTTTCTGGATTCTGGAAAAATATTCCGGCCCGTGTTCTTCCCATGCCCGGATCATTTTTTTATCCTTCCGGAACATTCCCTCTCCGGAACAGGGGGCATCGATGAGAATTTTATCAAAATATTCCTGAAAACAGGGCACAAGTTTTCCCGGCTCTTCACAAAGCACAAGGACATTGCCTATGCCGAAAAGTTCAAGATTTTTCAACAGTCCTTTTGCCCGGGAACTGCTCAGATCATTGGCCGCAAGGACACCTGTTCCGTTCAGTCTGGCCCCCAGTTCTGTGGCCTTGCCGCCCGGAGCGGCGCACACATCCAGTACTCTGTCTCCGGGATCTATCGGGAGGCGGTTTGCCGGCGTCATGGCGCTGGGCTCCTGCAGATAGTACAGACCGGCAAAGTAATAGGGATGTCTGGCCGGCTGATAAACATCTCCGTCATAATAAAACCCGTTTTCAATCCAGGGAACCGGCCGGAGAGGCCAGGGAGCAATCTTAAGGAATTCGTCAACAGAAATTTTCGCTGTGTTTACACGGAGCCCATAATGGCGCGGCAGGTCAAAACACTTTTCATAATTTTCATAGTCGCTGCCAAGCAGCCGTTTCATCTTACTGACAAACGTCTCCGGTAAATTCATTCTATTTCCTCCGATCAGATATGTAGTGTATGTTTTCTCTGTATCTGCAGAAAAAACTCAGTGTAGCTAGTATATCACGATTTGCATTTGCGGAAAACCCTTCATTGCGAAAAACGATACCGGACCCTGTGCCCTTCGATGTACTTCAGGGCCGGGTATGGATTCACACTGATTTCTTCTTCTCCGTCATACAGATAAATTCCTACGTGCAGATGAACCGGAAATTTTCCGGTCGTGCCTTCCTTTGTGCTGTATCCGGTATCCCCCATATATCCCAGCAGATCTCCGGCCTTTACCTGGTCGCCCTCCTGCAGATCCGCATAAGAAGACAGGTGTGCGTAATAAAAATAGGCACCGCCGGGTGCGTCAATCCCAATGCGCCAGCCGCCAAGTTCAAGCCAGCCCTTGCTCCTTACAGTCCCGTCTGTCATGCTGACAACAGGATACAGGCCTCTTTCGCTGACAGAGGGCATAATGTCTGTTCCCTCATGCCACCGGCTTCCGCCGTAATCTCTGTCAAACATCCAGGAATTGACAAATGATACCGTCATGCCGGCCCGGTTTGATACTTCTGCCACCGGAAAATATTCCAGATCGTCCCAGACCGCTCTGCAGGCTGCCACATACTGGTCCCAGCCGGGTCGTTGTTCCCATCTGCCTTTTCCTTTTCTCATCTGTTCCAGAGTCCGGGAGGTATCCGTTCGTCCGAAATCAGTTTCCAGCATACAGACACCCAGCATTTCTCCCGGAAAATCCATTTCTTCCGCTTCCTGAAGTCTTTCTCCGGACAGAGGCTGGCTCCGGAAATCCATAGAAGATACCGTGGATTCTGTAAGACGTGTAAATCGGGACATTTCTTTTAACCGGCCAAGTAAAATACCGGAGAAAAGCAGAGAAAAAAGCAGCAAAAAGACATATCTCTTTATACGTTTCAAGAAAAACCTCTTTTTCTTTTACTATATGACCCGTACATAAAAGGCATGCGCAGATCATATATCTGAAATAACCCTGCAAGAGAAGGCGGTTTCCTCCCGTGAAATATTTTTCTTCGACTGTGCTGATTACCCTGATCTTCGGAGCAATGCTTCTGTCTCCCAAAGCTGTGTTTAACGGGGCAAGTGAAGGACTGCTGCTATGGTTTCAGATCGTTTTCCCTACACTTTTTCCGTTTATGCTGATTACAAATCTCCTGATGGATTCCGGAGGGCTTGCTTTTATCTCCGGTCTGTTCTGCCGGCCCTTCCGGAGGATCTTCGGTGTGTCAGGAAACGGCTCTTTTGCCGTACTGGCAGGATTCCTGTGCGGATATCCTATGGGAGCCAAAGTAACGGCGGATCTGCTGAGGACAGGCAGAATTACCAGGGCGGAGGGACAGTATCTGCTTTCTTTCTGCAACAATACCAGTCCGGTTTTTATTATAAATTTTATCGTGTGGAAAACACTGGACATGGATCAGCTCCTCCTGCCCTCTCTTGCCGTGCTGATGGGGGTACCGGTTCTCCTGAGCTTTCTTTTCCGAAGGTTTTATCTGGGAAAAGGGAAACATTTTTTCCCGGAGACTTCCGCTCCTGGGGACAGATCCGGCCGCAGGACAGATTTTTCTCTTCTGGATATATGTATGATGAACAGCTTTGAGTCCATCGTAAAGGTGGGAGGGTATCTTATTCTTTTCTCGGTTATCCTATCTCTTCTGTCGGAATCCGGACAGCACGGGCCGCTTTTTACAGCGCTTGCTGCAACCCTTGAGGTGACAAACGGCATTCTTATCATAGACGGGCTGGATATGCGTCTGACAGTATCCTGGCCGCTGATTATGGTGCTGACTTCTTTCGGCGGATTTTGCTCTGTGGCGCAGACACAATGCATGATCCAGGCTACCGGACTGAAAATCTCCCATTATGTCATACAAAAACTGGCTGCCGCGGGGGCAGCCAGTCTTCTGGCAGTTTTTTATGTGAACTTTTTACAGACATTTTTCTAAAAGTTTTCATCCCCTGATGAAGAATAATCTTCTTCTTCCGGGATATCCAGTTCTGCACGATTGGAACGTACCGTATCATAGCATTCCTGAAGAGAATTAATCAGGCCATCGTATTTTGTCGTATAGCTGTCCAGTGTATGGCCGATAATACTCTCTGCGTTTGCAAGAAGATCGTCCGTATACTGGATTGCTCCGATACGGATTGCATTCGCGTCTGATGTGGCATTATCAATAATTTCCTGGGCCTGGGCTGTAGCCTGAGTTACAATCTCATTGGCCTGAGCGTAGGCCTGCTGCATGATTTCATGTTCACTGACAAGCTCTGTTGTCTGTACCTGAGCTTCTTCAATCATAGAATCCGCCTTTGCCTTTGCATCGGCGAGAATTGCATCACGATTTGCAATAATTTTCTGATACCGTTTGATTTCTTCCGGAGTCTTCAGCCGAAGTTCCCGCAGCAGTTCTTCCAGATGTTCCTTATTAACGACAATCTTAGTGGTAGACAATGGCTGGTATTTACAATCCCTGTCGATGTACTCTTCGATTTCATCGATAATCTGTTCAATGCGGCTGCTCATGATTTACACTCTCCTTTTGTATTCATCTTTTTCTTAAGTTCCACAGCGACCGCTTCCGGCACAAACTGCGTCAAATCTCCCCCAAAAGCAGCAATTTCTCTCACTGTGGTGGAACTCAAATAGGAATATTGTATACTTGTAGTCAAAAACATGGTCTCAACCTTTGGTTCCAGCTTATGATTGGTCTGTGACATCTGCAGCTCATACTCAAAATCCGTAATCGCCCGCAGTCCCCGGATGATCAGGCATGCATCCATGCGGGATGCAAAATCAACAAGAAGTCCGTCGAACGGCACGATTCTGACGTTTGGTAAACTGCCCGTCACTTCCTTTAACATTTTAACACGTTCTTCTACAGAAAACAACGGGCTTTTCGCTTTATTATTCAGCACTCCGACAATTAATTCATCTACAATTTTACAGGATCTCTGTATAATATCACAGTGTCCGTATGTAACCGGGTCAAAGCTCCCCGGATAGATTGCCCTTAACATATTTCTTCCTTCCCTGCCTTCTCCAGAAAGACATGTTTATTTGTCTTATATATTTTTTCACGGAAGATGTGCATCCCCAGATCATTTACATAGGAAAAACCGGTATCTTTTGAGGCCTCCACAATGATCATTGTGTCCTCATATACCAGATCAGATTCCGCCAGATACCGGAGTACGGTTTTTTCGTACTCTCTGTCGTAGGGGGGATCCATGAAAATAATATCAAATACTTTTTCCCCCTCCAGCCTGTACAGAGCGTCCATTACATCTCTGGTGACTGTAACAGCTCTGGACTCCAGACGGGTAAATCTCAGATTCTCTTTGATACAGGACATGGCTTTTGGATTTTTCTCTACAAAGAAAGCTTCCCTGGCGCCTCTGCTCAGGGCTTCGATTCCGATTCCGCCGCTTCCGCTGAAAAGATCCAGAAAAACACTGTCATATACGGAAGGTCCGATAATGTTGAAAAGCGTTTCTTTTATCCGGTCGGTAGTAGGTCTTGTCTCCATGCCGTCCAGGGTTTTTAACCGCAGGCTTCTGGCGCTTCCGGCGATTACTCTCATGTGCCGACACTCCTTTTTTCTGTAACTATGCTGAATTTTAGCAGAAAAAAGCACTCAGGTCAATCCCGAGTGCTTTT
>ERZ1643247.1464-NODE-1464-length-21673-cov-196.876353_pt1 | contig 21673 bp, 13 predicted proteins | sample MGYA00579264_ERZ1643247 | MGnify/ENA primary metagenome ERZ1643247 (study PRJEB29033, sample SAMEA4952262) | chicken gut metagenome | biome: Broiler Chicken; feature: Gastrointestinal Tract; material: Caecum | place: Ireland | collected 2018 | study: Broiler... | reverse complement strand
ATTTAAAGAAAAGGGGCGAAGTTCTTCTTCGCCCCTTTTCCTGTACGCGGGAAAATGCATAATCGGTAAATTCAAACAATCAGGAGGTATAAATGAAAACTCATCGGAAAAATAGATCCGTACAGAATTTTATTCCCGTTCGAAATATCAAATACGGAGTGATTGAAACGACAGATAATCGTTATATTAAGATTTTAGAAATCGAACCAATCAATTTTATGCTCCGTTCAGAGGACGAACAAATCGGTATCATTTCGGCTTTTGCGAGTTGGTTGAAAATTTCGCCTGTTCGGCTTCAGTTTAAGAGTGTCGTGCGAAAAGCGGACTCGGAAAAACATATCTCGATTTTGAATGGGGAGCTTGCAAAAGAAGAGAACGAACATTGTAGGAAACTCGGGGAAGGATATATACAGCTTATCAAAGATGTTGGGAACAAAGAAGCGCTGACTCGGCGCTTCTTTTTAATTTTTCAATATGAGTCTCCGCATTTTGACAGTCAGGATGAAGGACGGATTTACGGTACAATACAGACGATCGAACAAAATGCGCGAGCATACTTTGCGCTGTGCGGCAATTCGATTATTCAACCGAGGGCTGCGGATGAGGCGGCGGCTGAAATCCTTTATGTGTTCTTTAATCGCCGTTCATGTTTTGACGAGCCGTTTTCTTCGCGCGTTGAACGGGTGGTATTCGATACGATGATGTCGCAGAAAAAGACGCTCGGTCTCGATCCTGTCCCAGAGATTCCGATATCGGATTTAATTGCTCCGCGCGGTATCGATTTATCTCACGCCGGTTATGTGATTATGGATGGGTTATACTTCTCTTTTTTATTTGTAAAAGGTGACGGGTATCCCGGACGAGTCCGTGCCGGCTGGACGTCGGCGCTCGTTAATGCCGGCGAGGGGATTGACGTGGATATATTCTTAACGAGAGAAAACAGAAGTAAGACAATCGATAAAGTCGCGCAGCGCATACGGTTAAATCGTACAAAACTGAAAGGGACGCAAGACACCAGTACTGATTATGAAGAGTTGACTAACTCTATCCGTGCGGGATATTACATCAAGCAGGGGATTGCGAACAACAGTGAAGATTTATTTTACTGTTCGATATTGATTACGGTATCGGCGGCAACGTATAGAGAACTTGTTTGGCGCAGGCAGCAGATAACAGATATGCTCAAATCAATGGATATCTACGTTTCCGATTGCCGATTCCGGCAGGAGCAGGCGTTGAAATCGGCGATGCCTTTTCTCAATATATCCCCAACGATCGAAAGGCGTTCAAAACGGAATATGCTTACGAGCGGAGCCGCATCGACGTTTATGTTCACGAGTTTTGAAATGTCCGATGACTCAGGAGTCCTGGTAGGCGTAAACAGGCATAATAATTCGCTTTGCATTATGGACTTATTCAATACCAAGAAAAACAAAAATGCGAATTTGAATCTCATCGGTACGAGCGGTGCGGGCAAGACTTTTACTTTACAGTTGCTTGCGCTCCGCATGCGTATGCGCGGAATACAGTGTTTTACGATTGCTCCGATAAAAGGCCACGAATTCAGGAGAGCCTGCAATCGTATCGGCGGCAGTTTTATCAGTCTTGCGCCCGGTTCGCCGCATTGTATCAATATTATGGAAATCCGATACACGATAACCCCGGAAATGAGATTCATAGACGAGGTGGATTATTCGGAAAACGAGTCGTTGCTTGCAAGAAAAATTCAGCAGCTGATGATATTTTTCTCTCTGTTGATGCCGGATATGTCATATGAAGAAGAACAGATCTTAGACGAAGCCTTGATTCAGACTTATGCCGATTTTGGGATAACGCACGATAATTCGACGCTGTACGAGGACGATTCCGTCAATCCGCCGAAAATGAAACCTATGCCGATTCTGGGGGATCTACAAAAAAGGCTCAAAGAACAGAACGGAGGCTATCGTATCAGCGTAGTGCTCGGCCGTTTCGTGAGCGGTTCCGCGCAGTCTTTTAATCGTCAAACAAACGTAGACTTAACGAATAAGTACATTGTTTTGGACCTATCGGAACTCAAAGGAAAGTTATTGCCTGTGGGAATGATGATTGCGCTTGATTATATTTGGGATACAGTTAAGTCGGATCGAATTCGAAAGAAAGCGATATTTATAGATGAGATATGGCAGCTTGTCGGCGCCTCATCTAATAAAATGGCCGCAGAGTTCTGCTTGACCATTTTCAAAACGATTCGCGGTTTCGGCGGAGCGGCAATCTCTGCAACGCAGGATTTGTCCGATTTCTTCGGATTGGACGACGGAAAATATGGTAGAGCCATTATCAATAACAGTCAGAATAAAATCATTTTGAATCTGGAGCCGGATGAGGCGAAATACGTGCAGGATGTTTTGAAACTGACAAAGACAGAAATACAGGCTATCACACGGTTTGATCGCGGCGAAGCTTTGGTTTGCGCAAGTAATAATAAGATATCCGTCAGTATCAAGGCTTCCGAAGCGGAGAAAGAGATGATAACGACGGATCGCGGCGAGCTTGAACAGATTCTAAAAGAACGAATGGCGGGGGCGTCATAGAGGAGGGGTGATGAAAAGAAAAACTTTGATTCTATGGCTCGCCGTAAATATTTTGCTTGTCCTAATAAGCATCGTCTTTTTTGTCGGGACATGGACGAACAATAAGAAAATCAATACGGCGGACAGAGAGTTTATTTATTCGGTCGAAGCGGATGAAACGGTAAGGCTTGCTTTGGCCGAAGAAAAAACGGTCGATTTATTATTCAGCCGCGACTCGGTAAAAGTATATGATTCGTATAAGATCTCACGGCGGGATGATATTCTTCGCATCATACTTTTCATCCGCGAATATGCGACGGAAAAAGGGTATGAGGTACGGAGAACGAATACTCGGCTGTACGGTGAATTCCGTCTACATAATCTGCTGTACGATATAGGAATAGAAAGGGAGCATACGGCTGACGCGGATTTGGATTATTCACAAGATAAACGATGGTATGTCAATGCGGCGGGCAATTTCATCGGTTGGATCGGACTTTAACGGGAGGTGGAAAATGTGCTGTTGCAAGATGAGAGATATATTATAAAATGGCTGTCTCAGTACGGAGCGTTGCCGAAAACGCAATTGATCCGAATGCTGCGAAAGCCTAAATCGACGGCAGAAAAGATAATAAAAAATCTGAAACGGGAACTGCGGATAGAAGACGTCGGCGGCGGATATTACATCGGATTGGATTCGATGAGCAAGCCCGACCAACGGACGATCAGCGCGGTATGGGTACTGCTAAAATTTATAGAACAAGTGGATCCTATGGCGCATTATCCCGCAGTGTACCCGTCACAACTCTTTTTTCTGAAAGACAATACGGGTTATGAAATCGTGGTGTTGTACGAAGGGGAAGACAACCTTTTGAAACTTCTGCAACCGACGGAAGAATTGAAGTATATTATCGTATTGCCTATTATTTCAATGGCGGCACAACTCAAATTGCCGAAAGCGTCCTGCCTGTTTGCTACGGTGGATTATTGCGGCAATGAAGAGCCGGAAGTAAAATTTTATTCGGAGGATATGACTAATGGCTAAATGTAATCAATTTTTGAAGACGCTCAACAAACTGGATTTGAAGATGAAGCAGATGAGAGCACAATCGGAAGAAGTCCGTCTGTTTTACGACGTCGGGCTTTTTCCCGATACATATGACAAGGCTCTCGATTTGGAAGAGACGATGGAACAGGCGGTACTCTTGTCGCGCGCATTACCCGCATATACAGGTGCGCCGTATGCGGAAAGAGCGGTAGAAGACCGAATTCAAGCGGCGGTTCCGGTCAATATCGGGTTCACGGAAGAAAGGTGGTTTACGGTACAAATTCCGCTGCTTCTTCCTAAGAAAAACAGAGGTTCGGCGGAATACATCCGTGCGATATTATATCCCGCAATGCGGGATTTTTTTATGGGAAAAGAGCCCGTTCGGTTTACGGATTGCGTATTGATTTACCGGCATGTTTATCGGAGAGACCGTCCCGAACGCCAAATGCGCGACCACGATAATATCGAAATCAATATGGTTTCGGATATCGTGGCGATGTATGTCATGCCGGATGACGGACCGCAGGTCTGCTCGCATTACTATTGCAGCGCCGGAGGAATGACGGAACGAACCGAAGTCTATGTCGTGCCGAAACAAGAGTTTCAAAAGTGGTTGGAATGGGAGACAACGATACCGGATAAGGGAGTTTTGCTCAATGAAAATCAAGCGTGAATCCAGAAAAAACATATGTAAAAACATCCCGAAACAGCGTTATAAAAATTACACCTGTTTTTTACCTCGGCGAAAAACCTCTATAGCGGCGTTTTGGGGCAGATTTTCTGGCAAAAATTCCGACAAAGAGAGCAGGCATCGTGTCGGAAAAATTTCAACAATTCAAAAAGGGGTGCTATGATACATTTTCGTCCCGGCAGTCAATTGCATCGGTTGATTACGGTGCTTTCCGTATCCGGAGAATATCCGACAAAATCTCTGTACTTACTCGGAAACGAACGGGTTTATAAATCATTGACTCATAAACTGACTTCGGCACAAACCATACGGAATTCTCAAACCGAAACAGATATCACTCCCGCGCGTGTTTTGACCGTTACCGGAAAAGGGGCGGACAAAACAGTAAGGTTGTATAAGGGGGCAATCCCTATACTTCGCTGGATCGGCGCGGAGGAGTACTATCTTCAGTCGTTTTGGAATCATAAATTCCCCGGCGACAGCGCGCATCGAGAGCGCAATCATCGGGTTGCGGAATCTTTTGCCATGTTTATGGGCGCGGGGTTTGAATTTCGTCCGTACCGGTTGCCGGGTTTGCAGTATTCCGAAATCAAAAGAGTAATTTCACGGCAGCCTATATTTTATCCGGGGAAAAGTCTCAAACAAGCCGGGCGAATTGAAGCGAATAAGACGATGTTTACACGGCTTGTCGGGGCAGCCTTTTCAGAAGGGAGTTGCTATGCGGTTTATAATACCCGGAGCGCGGTGATGAAATGGAACGGCAAAGGCGAATTCAAAGCCCTTCACGGACTTATTGAAATCAGCCGCTTAAACGCAGGCATCACGAATGTTGACGAGGCTATTCTGTTCGGTGAGTCTCATAATGTTGCGTTCGCGACGCTCTGTGATACCGAAAAAAATCATCGGCTGGAATTTCGGTTCGACGGCATCTATCGCAGTATCTATTTCGTTCCGCTCAATGAGATCGGGTTGAGGCAGCTCCGTTTGTTTACGGTTCCGGATTGGAAAGAGAAATTATTGGATTTATTTTTTGAGCCCGAACAACGGTCTTATGATCGGGGTGTCTTTGAATACGACGCTTATGTAGACGGAGTCTATGTGCTTTCGCATTTGGACGGCGATATTGCCCGGCTGATTCGGTTTAAGGAATCGGTCATCAACAGAGCCGACAAATATGAGGTGCTGTGCTTTGAAGATCAGGTCAAATTTCTCAATGGGTACTTGAAAGATTTTGTGCAACTCAGAGTAATCGGCAGAAAGGAGGTGGAAGACGCGCTTGAAATAAAAAGGAGGAATGTGCTTGAAGAATAAAAAACGAATCATCATTATTACGGTCGCCGTGATACTGGGATTGATTGCGCTGTTATATTTGTGCGGAATGTTGAGTCAGCTCCTCGGCAACTATGCGGAATGGAATGAACAGGGCGGTTTTACGGGCGGTGAAACCATCCGTCCCGTAAACTGGGATCCGCTCGTCTGCGTCCCGAAAGCGTTTACGGCAAACGGACTTAAAGGGCTGTTGGGGATTTTGATTATCGGTGCACTCGTCTTTGCCGTAGTAAAACTGCACGACAGGTTTGACAGCAAGGATCGAGACCCTCGTGGTTTTGCCCGCAGCGGTTCGGGTGCATACGGTACTGCATCGTGGATGAGCGATAAAGAAATGAAAGAAACCCTGGAAATAGCGCAGCCAGCACAGGCCGAAGGTATAATCCTCGGCGAGTATAAAGGAAAGGCTGTATGTTTACCGAAAGATACGCGGCTCAATCGTCATATCGCAGTATTCGGGGCTTCTGGAACAATGAAATCCAGAGCAGTGATCCGAAACGCGCTGTTTCAGGCGCTGAAACAAGGCGAATCAGTAGTCATTACCGATCCCAAAGGCGAGTTGTATGCAGATACTGCGGAACTCTATCGGGAAAGCGGGTATGAAGTTAAAGTTTTTAATTTAGTCAACCCTGAACACGGCGATTCCTGGAATTGTATGTCTGACTTACACGGCGACACATTGATGGCGCAGGTACTGACCAACGTTATTATCGGGAACACGAGCGCAGGCAAAGGCGACCATTTTTGGGATAACGGCGAAGGGAACCTTTTGAAAGCGCTGGTTCTATATATCGATCAGGATAAAACGCGCAGCACAGACAACAAACACCTCCCGGCAGTCTATCAACTGCTTACGCGGAACAGTGAACATCAACTTACTGCACTGTTCGATAAGCTACCGTTGAATCACCCGGCACGAGCACCGTATAATCTGTTTGCACAGGCAAGCGATACGGTACGCTCCGGTATTATTCTCGGTTTGGGTACGAGATTGCAGGTGTTGCAAAACAAAGCGGTACAAGCCATTACAAGCAGTTCGGATATCGACCTTGCCGCTCCGGGAAAACGGAAATGTGCGTATTATATTGTTTTGAGCGACCAAGATACGACGATGGCTTTTTTATCGTCGTTATTTTTTTCGTTCCTATTCATAAAGCTTACTCGCTATGCGGATTCGAGGGAGGACGGACGCTGCGATGTGCCTGTCAATCTGATACTCGATGAGTTTAACAATATCGGAAAGATCGGCGGTGCAGAGGACGGCTCGGATTTTGCCAGGTCGCTCAGCGTGTGTCGTTCGCGGGATATTCGGGTTATGTTAGCGGTACAAAGCCTCGGTCAGTTACAGAACCGATATCCGAACAACCTATGGGCGGAGATCATCGGCAACTGCGATGTGCAGCTTATGCTCGGTTGTACGGATGACGTCAGTGCGAAATACTTTTCTGACCGAAGCGGGGAGATGAGTATTGAGGTCAATACGACGATGACGGTGCGTAAGACTATCGCCGTCGCGCAGCTGATTCCGCAGTATCGTCACAATGAAGGGCAAGGAAAACGCAAACTTTTGACGCCGGATGAAATATTGCGGTTGCCGCCCGAGGAATTGCTGTGCATTATCCGCGGCTGTAACATTCTGAAACTTATAAAACTGGATTATACCAAACATCCGATGGCGGAGCGTATCCGCAAGGCATCGGTTTTTGATTATACCCCGAGGGAGATTCAGTCAGAACAGCCTGAAGAGAAGAAAGCGGAACAATCTTTGGTAAAGAGCAAAAAATTATATGGTTCGGCAAAACCGCCGAGCGGGTTTTAATCCTTGCTGTAAGGCAAGAAAAGTAATTATTTCTGTTACGATAATTTCGGCGTCTGCTTTTTGCGGATGCCGATTTTATAAAAAATTTTTATTAATAAGGAGAGAACGATTATGACAGACAAAACCAATTTTATCGAAGAAAACGAAGAACAGATTTTGCAAGCGGAAAATTTGCCCGATATGGCGGAGGCGGAAATCGCCGAGATGCCGCCTGTCCTTTCTCAGACCGAAACGGAGAAGAATGATTCCGAGCCGACGATCGAGGAAACGGCCGAATCTGTTTCGGAATCTACGGCGGACTCGGTGAGTGAAGTTGCGGAACCGGATGCGGCATTCCGACCCGAAACGGAACCGGAAAAAAAGCCGAAACGCCGCAGGAAGACGGCGATAAAGGACGAGGAGAACGAACTCGTTCAAACTCAAGCCGATACAGTAGAACAGGTCGGCGTTGAACAAACCCCGCCTGTCGCAGAGGAGTCGGAAAAAGTTGAAAAAAGCGAATCAACGAAGAAAAATAAAAAACGTAACACGGCGAAACCTGCGCAGGTGCTTTCTATTGACGACCGGCGTACTGTAGAAACCGATGAGGACAAAGCGAAGAATGATCTGCTTGATTTACTCGAATCGCTCAGAACCGGCAGGATCCTCACGGGTACGATTCAGGGCGTAGAACGCGCATCGGATAACCAGTCGATGGCAGTCATCTATCACGGCGCGTATAAAATTGTGATTCCGGCGGAGGAAGCGGTAAATCCTCCCGACGATTTTCGAGACCAGTCTCCCGCGGATGTTTTTCATTATCTGCTGACCAAGCGTCTGGGGGCAGAAGTGGATTACATTGTCAAGGGAGTAGATCCCGATGCGAACGTCGCGGTTGCGAGCCGGCTGGACGCGATGCGCGCAAAACGTAAACAGTATTACTTTGGCGTAGACAGAGACGGAAACAATCTTTTGTATGCGGGGCAGTGTGCTGAAGCCCGCGTCGTGTCCGTTATTCGCGCGGGGATTTTTGTCGAGTTGTTCGGACTGGAGTTATATATTCCTCTCCGAGAATTGAGTTATCAGCGGTTGATGGATGCATCCGGATATTTCCGTCCGGGACAGAGAATTTTGATAAAAATTTTGGAGATTAACAGAATCGACCGCAATCATATCAAGGCGGCGGCTTCCGTCAAACAGGCGGGGGAGAATCCATATGAAAAGGCGTTGAAACGTTACGTGGTAGATAATCGCTACGTAGGTACGGTCAGTATGGTGGATACAAACGGAGTCTTTGTGGCGCTTGACGGCGGCATCGATTGCCTGTGTTCGTATCCGAAACGCGGCAGACCGCCCAGAGGCGCGCGGGTAACGGTGCGTATCCTCGGCATCAACCACGAGTCCAACCGTATTTGGGGCGCAATTACGCATATTGCGATGCCCAGATAATTTTATCAAACAGGAGGGTATTTTATGGTAATCAAAAAATTCAGGTTGTTAGGGTTGATTTTCTTTTCGTTCGTTCTGTTGATATGCGGCGCTTGTGTCGCGGCTTTTTCTTCCGTGCAGACGGCGGAAGCCGCGACTCCGCCGCGATATACCATGACAATGAACGGAACTCAGAGCAGTTCAACTTGGGGAGGCAGCCATACCGTTGATGTAATCGATCAAACAAAAATATCTATAAGAACAGGATTAACCGGTACTACTGCGGATGTCAGCCTATATTTGAACGGCGGTACTTATTCAGGTAGTGCGATTTTACCGAATAACGGGTATATCACCGACTTTGATTACGTTCATATTACAAGCTCATATTCAAACGCGACGCTTACACTTTATAACAGCAGCGGCAAAGAATTGGTGTCTGGGAAAGGTACAATCGCGTGTGCGTGCGGACAGGGATCGTATAAAGTGAATCTTAAAATATCTCTATCGGGCGGCGCAGGTTATACGCAATGGGGCTCCGGAGTGGATGTCGATTCCTATTTTTTTGTTGATACATTTATTCCTACGATAACTGGCGCATCGACTTCTGCGACGGGGAAATATACGAATTCCTCGTTCACCGTTACCGCCAGTGACAGCGGCAGCGGTATTGCGTCACTCTATATGAAGAAGCCTGGTTCAAGTACGTTTACATCCAGCAGCAGTTCCTCAAAGACGGTGTCTTCCGGCAGCGCGAACGGATTATATACCTTTTACGCCAAGGACAAGGCCGGAAATGAAAGCGGATACTATTACGTGTATTACGATGATACGCTCCCGACCGGTATATTAAAAACAGCGGATGGAGTATCTCTTGCCACGGGAACGCCCGTCAACGAGTCGTTTCAATATACAGCAACCGACAGCGGCAGCGGAATTGCCTCGTTGCAATATAAAAAACCTGGCTCTTCTGCATGGACCAATTATACATCCGGAACGCTGATTTCTGCGGATACGTCACCGAACGGTTGGTATTATTTCAGGGCAATGGACAAGGCTGGAAATTATTCCGCAGAAAAGTCCGTCTGTCTAGATACCGGAAAACCAAGCGGCATTGTATATAAAGAGAACAGTTCTGTATCCGATGGGAGCATTGTAAAAGGTAGCTTTATTAAATTTACTGCTTCAGATACTTTAAGCGGGGTGGCTGCATGTTTTGTAAAAAAACCGGGAGCTTCCTTGTTTGTTCTATATACTAGCGGAACTCCTATGATGGAAGAAGGGAGATATGAGTTTTATGCAGTAGACAATGCAGGAAATAAATCGGCAACTTATACTATAGGTTTAGATAATACAAAGCCGATAGGTACATTAACGGGCGGCGGGATAAATAAATCAGACGGCAATATCGTTAACAGCAATTATATTTCTTTTTCGGCTACGGACGATTACAGCGGGATTTCCGCATTATATGTAAAAAAACCGGGTTCTGATTCATTTGTATCTTATACGGCCGCGGCGCAATTAACGGCTGACGGAAAATATGAGTTTTACTGTATTGATCGTGCCGGAAATATTTCGGTAACCTATAATATTACACTCGATCGTACAAGCCCTACGGGCAATGTCTATGGGGGAACGAGTGTTTTACCGGGTGGAAGTATGACGAATGCGGATTATGTGAAATACACGGCAGCCGACGCGCTTTCCGGTGTGGCGAAATGTTATGTAAAAGAACCGGGAGCAGACACTTTTTCGGAGTATGTGCAGGGGACGCGGCTTACGGAGGACGGTTTGTACACGTTTTACTGTACGGATGTTGCAGGTAATACCAGTGAGCGACTGACGATTACGCTTGACAGGACAAAACCGATCGGGCACCTGTTCGGAGGTTCGTCGGAGATTGTGAACGGCAGTTATGTGAATGCGGCTTATATCAGATTTGAGCCTACCGATGAAACCAGCGGAATAGGAAAAATATACGTAAAAATGCCGGGAGATGAGACTTTTAGCGAATATTTGTCTTCGACGCAGTTAACGACCGAAGGGAAATATGAGTTTTACGCAACGGACGTTATAGGCAATCGTTCGGAAACATATATCGTAACGCTTGACCGCACAGCTCCGATAGGAGTGATGTATGCAGCGGGAAATCCGCTTTCGGACGGAGCGATAACGAATGCCGCGAACGTGAGCTTTAATGCAACGGATAATCTCGGTATAGTGACGGCATATGTGAAAAAACCGGGGCAAAACAGTTTCGAGCCGTTCGATATGGGCACGGTTTTCACGGCAGAAGGTAAATATGAATTTTACTGCCTCGACGCCGCAAATAACAAAAGCGCCGTGTTGAGCATATTGCTGGACAAAACTAAACCCGAAACCGTGCTGTACGCCGGATCCGATAAAGTCGGATCGGGTACAAAATCTAATGCCGCATACGTTAAACTGTCCGCAAGCGACGGCTTGAGCGGCATCGAGCGGATCTTTGTGAAACTTCCCGGAGCGAGCGGATTTGTCGAGTATACGAGCGGCAGTCAATTGACGGCGGAAGGGGAATATTCCTTTTATGCGGTAGATAAAGCAAACAATGTTTCCGAAACCGTACATATCCTGATAGACAGAGTCAAACCTGTCGGACAGTTGTATGCCGGAAACGCAGAACTTGAAAACGGAAGTCATACGAATGCGGCTTATATAAAATTTGACGCGACGGACGATTCGAGCGGTGTGGCAGAAATGTTTGCCAAGACGCCCGGAGATGACGGGTTTATCAAATATGATCCTAAAACGGTATTTTCACTGGAAGGTACGTATGAGTTTTTCGTAAAAGATATGGCGGGGAACGTGTCGGTAACGTATACGGTAACCGTTGATCGGGTTGCGCCTACGGGTTCAATTTATATCGGATTGAATGCGGTTGAAAGCGGTCTGATTACAAACGGAGAATATATCACGTATAAAGCGACGGATGACGCGCTTGCGGGGCTGTTTGTGAAAAAACCGGATTCCGATAAAGCGGAACTCTTTTCTGCAGGTACGAAATTCACAGTTGAAGGAAAGTATGAGTTTTACAGCTTAGATTTGGCTGGAAACCGCAGTATTATTGTAACGGTGACGCTGGATAATACTTCACCCGAAGGGAAGCTATATGCTGACGGAGTCGAACTTGAAAGCGGGCTTTTCAAAAGTGCGGAGAGCATTTCTTTTACGGCTAACGACGCAATAAGCGGCGTTAAAACTTTGCTGGTGAAGCTTCCGGGAAAATCGGAATTTACATCGTATAACAGCGGCGATAAATTGACGGAGAACGGTCGCTACGAATTCAAAGCAGTCGATCGGGCGGGTAACGAGAGCGGTATTTACAGTATTGTTTTGGACAATATTGTTCCCGTCGGTAAACTTACGGCCGACGGAATCGAATTTGAAAGCGGCGCCGTGACGAACCGCGGCTCTGTTATTTTTATTGCAACGGATGAAATAAGCGGCATTGCAGTACTTTATGTAAAAATCGGCGAAGAACCGTGGCAAGTTTATGCGGCCGGAGAAGAGATTACGAAAGAAGGTGTGATTCGGTTCTATTGTGAAGACGTGGCGGGCAACCGCTCCGCTGAATATTTTATTACAGTAGATCGGACTAAACCTGTCGGCACGTTGAGTAGTCCGGACGGCGGATATACGAACGAATCATTCTCTTATACCGCCACAGATTCTTGTACGGGAATAGCGCGCAGCGAGATGAAAACTCCCGAAGGCGAATGGACGGAATATATCCTCGGTACGGTCATTCCTGAAAACTCGGATAACGGTTGGTATCGCTTCCGCTGCGTTGATTTTGCGGGGAATTTTTCTGAAGAAATGTCGGTTTATTTGGATACGGTTCGGCCTACGGGACAATTGTATGTCAATGGCGCACCGGCAGAGAGCGGCAGCTATACGAATTTGGAACGAGTGCATTTTATCGCGTATGACGAAAACGTTTCGGAATGTTATGTACTTGAACCGGGTTCGGAAGAATGGACAAAATATTCGTCGGGAGCATTGTATTCTGATGTCGGAAAATATGAGTTTTATGTCGTTGATAAAGCGGGCAATCGTTCGGAAACCTATCGTGTGGTTATCGACAGAACGCAAAAGCCGCTTATTCTCAATAATGTCAAGAACGGTTTGACCGATGAAAATGTAACGATTACTTGGAAAAACGGCGATGTGGATACCTGCGCGCCTGTCGTATCTGTTACGGTAAACGGAAAAACGTATATAAACGGCGAAGCGCTCAATACCATAGCGGAAGGCTTGTATATAGTCGAAAGCATAGATGCTGCGGGTAATATTTGGACTACAGAATTTGAGTCGGAACGCAGGAACATTTTGACGGATACCGTCAACCGGGAATGGTGGGAAGCGGCAGACTCCGATGGCCAATATTTTGCTTTTGCGACGCAGGAAAACGCTTTGGCATACGCTGCTGCGCGAGAGCGGGCTATGGTTCGTATGGGGCAATGGACGAATCCCGACGAATGGGATACCGGAATCATAATGGATTCAAAGGACAGTATAAACGCCGCAATCGGAAGGTTCTTCATTTATAAGAAATCCGGAGATCCGGCAACGGAAGTCGCTTATTTCACCGAAGAGCGCTTAAACGAGGTCATTCTCGAATACGCGGAAATCGGCATCAGACACTTCTATTACTGGAACGGGGAGCCCAGTAGTGCGGCGGAGGGAGAAGAGATTTACGTGCTCAATGCGCAGGGTGTGTATTTGGCATCGGAAATCATATTATCGGACAATGCACAGTTTTATATCGATGGGGAATTATTCGTTGGCAGTCTCTACGATATTGCAGGCAAACACGAAGTTGTTGTAAAGGATGACTGGGGAAATGAAACCTGCTACACGATAATTGTTGTGCGTGAATTACCGGAGATACAATTTGCAGTCGGTTCGAACGATTATACCCAAACGGATGCTACGCATATTTACTATCTGAAAAATAAAACAAAGCTTAAAATAATCGATCCGAATGACGAATTCGCAATGTTCACGGTTAGGGACACGGCTGGGAAAACGCTTGCGGTGCTTTCGCTTGGGGAAGAGTATGAAATTACGCACAGCGGCATGTATGTTATACAGGCGGTCAACCATTTCGGGTTAACACAGGAGATTACCTTTTACCTCTCTTTAGATGTACCGAAAATTACGTTTGAAGAAGATACCGAGAACAAAAACCTTATCCTGAAACTAATTCCGAGCATGGACGAGTATGCCGAGTTGACTTCAATTACGATTTATAAGTCGTTTGACGGCGGAAGCAGTTGGGTTGTTCTTACCGTGGACGACTATGGACAGCAAATAGCCGCAGACGTATTGGAGTATCGGTTCAGGACGAGTGGGATTTATCGTGTGGTTGCAGAAAATGCGTTTTATACCGGATTCGAAGCAATCACAGATTCTTTGGATTATGTGCAGCCGGAACCTATAGGAGAATTGCAAGGCGTGGAAAATCACGGTCATACCAACGGCGCGGTCAGATTCGTTTGGGCAGATGAAGCGATCGTGAGCGTCGAGAAGGATGGAGAGAGTATAGAATACGTTTCCGGACAGGAACTTACGGCCGACGGAGCCTATACGGTAATGCTCGAAAATTACGATGGATTCCGTGTTGTATATGAGTTTGTGATCGACAAAACAGCGCCCGAAATCAAACTGGACGGGGTAGAAGACGGCGGAGTGACGAACAGATCCGTCTCCATTACGGTTACAGAAACTGATTTGGACATTGAAGTGTATTGGAATGGCAAAGTTATGGAAAATTATGTTACCGGACAAACATTGAAGGCGGAAGGAGACTATAAAATTCTTGTACGCGATTTAGCTGGCAATGTTGCTGAGGTTTCGTTCACGATCGATAAGAGCGTAAGTTTTATTGCCGATTTTTATGAAAACGCAGTTGTCAACTCGGCCGTTATCGTTGCGGATGAAACACTTTTCGTTTCAGTCGAAAAGGACGGTGAGTCCGTAGAATATACTTTTGGCGAAACATTATTTGAGCCTGGACTGTATACCGTTACTCTCGCGGACATTTTAGGCAATTCGCAGGAGTTGCATTTTACGATAGTCGAACCGAAAATGCAGACATTTATACACGATTTCGGGGACGTAACTGGTTTGAACGCTTTGACGGTCAACGGTGAAACTGCGGATCTCGCTGAAAATATTCTCGCGTTATCTGAAAGCGGAGTCTATGAGATCGGTGTAACGGTTAACGGAGTTTTCTATACATTTACTGTGACGGTGGATGCAACGGCACCTGTGCTCACAATTGAAGGTGTGGAGAACGGCGGAACGACTAAGGGGAAAGTTATATTAGGTGATGTGTCCGAAACGGCGGAAGTGCAGGTATATCGCAATAATGAAACGATTGAGTATGTATCAGGGATGGAATTGAGTGAAGTGGGGATATACCATATTGTTGTGACCGATGAGGTCGGCAATGTGACGGAATATTCTTTCGAAATCGAGAAATCGCTAAACGGCGGTATTATTGCACTCATCGTCATTGCTGTACTTGCTGTCGTAGGAGTCGGCGTGTTCTTGCTTTTGAAAAAACGTAAGAAAATTTGAAGTATAAGGAGGTTTTAGCTATGCAAACATTAATGAAACATAAAGGCAAGAGTTTATTTATTCTATTGCTATTACTTTTTATCGCAATCGGTGTAGCAGCGGGGATCAGTATGGTCCCCGCTGAGGCCGCGACGTCGTCTGCGGGGAAATATCTTACATACGGAAGTTACAACAATGGTAAGGCGGGATATATGAACAAGTATAAAGTCTATATGCATGCGTCGAGTCAAAACGGGACTACGGGAACGATTTATGACGATAAGGTCTTGAATTGGAACTATGTCTATATCAAGATAGAAGTCTCGGGCATCAATTCGCACGTTTCTTTCAAACTGACTAGAAACGGTTCAACCTATTCAAGTAAAACCCTTTCCGGTAAGAGCAATATGACCTTATATTCCGGATCGCTTCCGGATGGGGATTACGTGTTGACCTATGTCGGAAAACACAATACATTCCTTTGGGTAACGGAGACATATACTTATACCTATAAGTTTACCATTGATAAAACGGGACCGGTTTATTCTTTGAAGGCAGGCGGAAGTACGATAACCAGCGGATCATATACAAATAAACAGATTGAATATTCGGTTACAGATTATAAGACATGGCGTATTTATTTTCTTAAACCGGGGGCTTCAACATATTCTTCAACGAGTGCGGTTAGCTATACAATACCCGCAACGTCGGCAAACAACGGCAGGTGGTTTTTTTATGCTGAGGATTACTACGACAATACCAATTCAACGATCAATATTTATCTCGATACAATAAAACCAGTCGGCACAGTCCGCAATTCAAGCGGAAGTACGGTTTCAAACGGCGGTTATACAAATAAAAAGATTTCTTACACGGCATCCGATACCGGAGGCGTAAAAACCTACGAGTATAAGGCGCCGACTTCGAGTTCTTGGCAAAGTTATACGAGCGGAAGACAGGTCGGAAGTTCAAACGGCTGGTATACTTTCAGAGCGAAGGATTATGCGGGAAATATTTCCGATGAGTATAAGGTATATTACGATGCCAGTACTCCCACCGGTACATTATATGGCGGAACGGTAAGTAAATCGAGCGGTGGTTATACCAATGCGGAGTATGTACGGTACGTGGCGAACAACAACTATTCCGGAATCGCTAATTGTTATGTGAAAATGCCGAATACCAGTTATTTTACGAGTTATACGAGCGGTAGCCAGTTGACGGCGGAGGGAACATATTCGTTCTACTGCGTATCAAAAGCAGGAACGCAGTCGTCCACCGTTACAATCACACTGGATAAGACGAAACCTGTAGGAGCGCTATACGGAGGTTCGAATTATATCGTCAACGGCGGTTATACGAATGCGAGTTACGTCCGTTTTACGGCGACAGACAGAACAAGTATGAATGCTTACGTAAAAAAGCCCGGCAGTTCTTCTTACGTCGCTTATACTTTAGGAACTCAGTTTACAGAAGAGGGAACATATAGTTTCTATGCTATAGATGCAGCTTCCAACCGATCGGATACTTATACCATTACATTATCGCGTGAAATTCCTGCTGCGCAACTGTATGTGGACGGTGAGCCGTTTGACAACAACGGTTATACCAACGGCAGTCATATCAAGTTCGAATGCGATGAGACGTGTTACGTTATGCTGCCGGGGGAAAGTTCCTATATTCCTTATGCGTCCGGAGCGGAGTTCTATAAACCCGGTAAATATGTGTTTTACGGGATATCGCCCGCGAACAATCATTCCGGTTATTATACTATCGTCATTGATCGAACGGAAAAACCGCTGATATTCGAGAATGTCTTGGACGGAATAACTTCTGGCGACGTCGTTATCGACTGGGAGGATGGAGATCCCGATGTATATGCTCCGGTTAAAACAGTAACGATCAACGGCAAAGCTTATGAAAAAGGAGATACCATCCATACTATTGATACGGGCGAATACGACGTATATTGTGAAGACGCGGCAGGAAATGTTTGGACGGATAATTTCATTTCGACCAAACAAAATGTCCTGACGGAAACCTTACAAAAAGAATATTATGAAGCACCCGATAAGGACGGCAATTTATTCGCGTTTGCAAGTTATGATAATGCTTTTGCCTTTGCCGTAGAACGTGAAAAAGGATTTGTCCGTACGGCGGAATGGAACGGCGAAGTCTGGGATACCGGTATGGCTATGGATGCAAAGGACAGTGTCAATGCAGTCAACGGGATATATTACATCTACAAGAAATCCGGAAATCCTGAAGAGGAAGTCGCATATTTTACGCAAGAACGACTGAACGAGGTATTCGCCGAATACGCGGCAATCGGCATTGAAAGTTATTACTATTGGGAAAAGCTTCCTTCGACAATAGCGGACGGAGAAAATCTGTTTTCATATTCGGATGAAAAGACGGTGTTGGCAAACCAAATTCTTCTCGATGAGAATACAGGGTTTCTCTCGGACGGTGAACTGTTTACCGGAACCGTGTTTGAAACGGAAGGCCGGCACATTTTGACGGCGTTCGACGAATGGGGGAATACATGCGATTATAACGTAATCGTTATACGCCGCGCTCCCGATATCTATTACGCTTTGGGCGAAGGTGACGGAAATCTTGCTGTATTCGATCGGGTTTATTACTTCAAATCGGCGGTAACCGTTTTCATTGAGGATGAGTATGACGAATTTTCGATGTTCTGCGTTTACGCTGAGGACGGATCGCTCTTAAACTGTTTGTCGCTCGGGGAATCGTTGACTTTGGATAAAAGCGGAATGTATACGGTACAGGCCATCAATCATTACGGCAAGTCGGAAATTTTTACGTTGATTATTTCAATTGATGCGCCTGAAACTGAAATACTCGATAAAAAAGACGCAAAGCAATTGGAGATCAAAATTTTAGAAAGTACGGATGGATATGCTGATTTGCAGACATTGGAAATCTACAAATCTACCGACGGCGGAGAATCCTGGATACTGCTCGATAAGGATGATTACGGTACGAAAGTATCTTTGGATACACTCATATATCGTTTCCGTACTTCCGGTATGTATCGTGTAGTACTGACCGATGCGTTCCGTACGGGCATCGATGCGGTGATTTCGGAGTTTGAATATGTGCAAGCCGATCCGGATGGTACGCTTATCGGCGTAGAAAACGGAGGTTTTTCTAATGGAGAAGTTTGGTTCGAATGGACTGACGAGGCTGTATTGACTTTAGAAAAAGACGGAATGGAAATCCCGTACGAAAGCGGGCAGAAATTGTCGCAGGACGGTCACTATGTTCTGACTTTCGAGAATTATGACGGTTATCGGGTAGTCTATACCTTTGATATCGATACGGTTGCTCCGGAGATAAATATTGACGGCGCGGAACACAACGAGCGTGTAAGTGCCGATGTCACAGTCGAATGGACGGAGGAAAACCTTGCGGGGAAACTGTATAAAAACGGGGCATATGTCGGCGAGTATATAAGCGGTACAGTATTGAGCAAAGACGGTGCATATCGCATCGTTGTGACAGATCTTGCCGGCAACGCAGCGGAAGTGTGTTTTACTATAGACAAAACCGCAGATTTTGATATCAACGTCAACGATAAAGGCCTTTCAAACAGCGTGACGATTGCGGGGAATGAGGAATTAACCGTTTTGCTTACTAAGGACGGGGAAGTTGTCGAATACGATCTCGGAGACAGCGTTACGGAACCCGGTACTTATACGCTAAATGTTTCAGATTCGCTCGGTAATACGCGTGAAGTATCCTTTATTATCGTAAAACCGCTGGTACAGAGTTTTGAACATAACTTTGACAATGTTCCCGGGTTTGAGAAGGTAACGGTCGACGGAGAAGACAAGCGTTTAAACTACGGTACGTTAGAACTTAAAGAAGACGGTGTCTATGAAGTCGGCGTTGTTGTGAACGGTGTTTCATATAATTTTACCGTAACGGTGGATGCGACGGCGCCTACGCTCACGATTGACGGAGTGGAAAACGGCGGAACTACCAAAGATAAAGTGATTCTCAGCAATCTTTCCGAAACGGCAAATGTGAGGGTTTACCGTAACGACGAAGCTATCGAGTATGAACTCGGCAACGAACTTAGGGAGGTCGGTATATACAGAGTAGTTGTAACCGACGAGGCCGGGAACACGAGCGAATATTCTTTTGAAATCGAAAAATCAATAAGCGGAGGAATCATCGCTCTCATCGTCATCGCTGTACTTGCCGTTGTAGGAGTCGGCGTGTTCTTGATTCTAAAAAAACGTAAAAAAGTATGACTGAAATCAGTTATACGGTACAATCTCAGTCTAGGGAAAAAACGAAACATTTAAGGAAAAATTTTTGCAAAAAATGTCAAAAAATCCTCGAAAAAGCCTTGACAATCTTATTTTTGTCTGATATACTAATGCCAAACATAGAGATTGCGCCCAGGCTCTCGATACATCGAAAGGGTGTTAGACTTATCTGAAGGCAGGTAGGGAATCGTTACGGACTTAGCGCACAGAGCGGTCCACAATGGCGTGGCTTTATGTTTTAAAGAAGCCGAAAGGTTATTGAATAGTACAGAGTCAGTGATAGGAGTGGCTAATCTCCATCGTCTGGCTCTGTATTTATTTTTTAGACCTTTCGGCTTCTTTTTTATTTTAGCAGAGGGAGTAAAGACATGAAAAAGAAGAAAAAGGCGAATCGCAATAAAGCAATGCGTTGTCCGTATTGCGGGGCTCCGGTTATATTGCGCAGCGCAGACGGGATCTATTACGATAACAGCAGGGATACAATGCTTTATGTCTGTTCCAATTATCCCAAATGCGATGCATATGTCCGCGTACATCAGGGGACGAATGTTCCGGTAGGGACAATGGCGAACCGCAGGCTTCGAGAACTTCGAAAGCAAGCGCATCACGAATTCGATAAATTGTATAAAAGCGGCATTATGTCCAGACAGGAAGCTTATCATTGGTTGGCTTATATGGTTTCAGCGCCGTTGTCGAAAGCCCATATCGGGTATTTAGGCGAATACTATTGCGATGTCGTTATCAAGGAAAGCCGAAAACTACTGGCAAGTAAAAGAGCTGCAATAAAACGGAAAGCGGAGGAACGTAATTGAAAAAGAAAATATTATTGATTATCCCGATGATCGTATTCATCGGGATTTTTATATTGTTTCGCACCGTGTTCTTTATAGGATATATCCCGAGCGCATCTATGGAGCCGACGATAAAAGAAAAAAGCATTGTTTTCGGTATGAGATTATTCGGTGAATTGAAAGTCGGGGATGTTATCGTGTTTGAACATGACGACAGGGTGATGGTAAAGCGGATCGCGGCTGTAGGAGGCGAAACGATTACGGAGGGAGGGGAAATATATGTTATACCGGAAACCTGTTTTTTTGTGCTTGGAGATAATAAGGGTAATTCTTGGGATTCAAGATTTTGGGAAAATCCGTTTGTCGATCGAGGAGAAATCATTGCTAAACTTTAAATTTTGTAGGAAAGTACCACAAAGATAGTCAAATAAAGTGGTGCTATTTATATTTTTTTGATAAAATTAAAATAGAGGTAAAATATGAAAGAAAATTTTGGAAATAAACAACCGAAGGAAACAGGGGATAAAAATACGATAAGATTCGTTAAAATTCAGTTTATGGAAACCAACCGCTTTCATGGTCATTTTGTACGTTCGGCAAAATGTGAAACTTTCGGGCTGCAGATTAACGAGAAGATTTATTTAGTGGACGGACGATATAAATACAGCGGAGGTAAACAGCTTAAGATAATAGAGGAATATCCTCCGTACCCGAGTTGGGCTACGGAAGAATTGAGAAAGATGTACGATATAAAAAAGGGTCAAGGCGATTTATTTGATTTGCTCGGACTTTGAGACGGATTTTTTTGTTTTTTTAGCTAAAATAGGTTGATAATTTTTTGCTGAAATGATATAATAAAAATATAGTATCGCGGTTGTTGTTCAACGGCCATAGTTTTCAGTTTATAAAGTGTCTGGATGAAATTTTCAGACGCTTTTTATTTTTCTGAAAGTATCGGGTATTCGGTATTTGATATTATAAATAAATCAATCTTGATCGGGCCGAAAGGCAACAAAGCACCCTGAGAACAAAGTTCTTGGGGTGCTTTTTTATATATACGGAGTTTATAAAGCTTCGTTCAAACCTTATTCTCGGGAAAGTCTGGCGAAGCTTTCCTGTTTTTATATAA
>ERZ1643247.1463-NODE-1463-length-21702-cov-50.246870_pt1 | contig 21702 bp, 23 predicted proteins | sample MGYA00579264_ERZ1643247 | MGnify/ENA primary metagenome ERZ1643247 (study PRJEB29033, sample SAMEA4952262) | chicken gut metagenome | biome: Broiler Chicken; feature: Gastrointestinal Tract; material: Caecum | place: Ireland | collected 2018 | study: Broiler... | reverse complement strand
TTGGGTTCGGGCTGGTTGGCAACCATCCCTTTGTGGATGGCAACAAGCGGATCGGCACCCATGTCATGCTGGTTTTTCTTGCACTGAATGGCATTGAACTTTCCTACACACAGCAGGAACTCATCGACATCATCTTCGCAGTCGCAGCCAGCCAGGCGAGCGCCGCCGACCTTTTGCAGTGGATCATCCAACACCAGAAATGAAACCTGGAGCTTGCTTTGGCAGGCTCCAGGTTTTTATTATAGTCTCACAATTGGGTCTTTCAATAGAAAAGGGGCAACCGTTTACGGCTGCCCCAGTGGTTTATTCTGTATCTTCTTCTGGTTCCTCTGGCCGGAACAAGCTTCCCAGCAAGATGCGGATCGTATCTCGGCGACCATATAGCACCCGCACCACCTGCACAGTGGTGTGTGTACCAATATAGAACGCCACATAGTTGCCGCTGGTCACATAGCGATACCCTGTGTCTGCTCCATTATACTGCAGGGGCGCCCCGGATAAAGGAAATTGTTCCAGTTGGCGGATCGCTTTCAGCATACGCTCAACCGTGCGGCGTGCGGCCACAGGATTGGCCAGCTCTGTTTCAATATACTGGCGGATATTCAGCAAGTCCTGCTGTGCCAACGGGGAGATTTGTACCTTTGCCATACTTCACCCCAACAGCATTTTTTCCACATCGTCCAGTGCGAGCCAACCTTCTTCCTGCCCGGAGCGCACGCCGCGGGCCAGTTCGGTCAGCAGTTTGACCATTGCCTGACTTTTCTCGTACTCCTGAATATCCACCACCGCATAGCGACCGCGGCCATTTTTGGTCAGGAATACCGGCTCCCCGGCAGTGACATCCCGCAGGACCTCATTGTAATTGCGCAGATCGGAGATTGGCTTGATATTCGGCATGGAAAACACCGTCCTTTCTGCTTTAAGTATAGCGGATTATTGCGTAAAATTCAACGATGAATTTTACAGCAGTCGGTTCACACTTTCACCCTCCTATATCGTTGCGGCGTCCTTATGATCACCGCCTGCCAATCTTATCTGCTTATTCGCCATTCGTTGGTGCTATGCAGAAACCATCGATAAAACGCTCAGGCAATTCGGCACACAGCGTATGCCGAATTGAACCTGGTTGCCGTATATTCTCCGAATGATGCGTGGTAGCCATCTGTGCCATCCGGTTCAACTGTTGACGAATTGTCAGAGGTTGGTTCCGCACCGGAGAAGTTTCTTGCCGCTGAACGCAACTTGCCATTCCGCACAATATACTCACATTATAATCGATGAGATGAGGATTGCAGACCAAACCGGATACTTGGCCGAATATTTTTCGGATGATTGGCCGACTTTCAACCGGACAATTGGCCGATTTTGTTCCGGATGGTTGGCGCCTATTTGTTCTGATGCTGCGCGGCGGCCGCTATTACAGCCCCATGATCTCCTTCACGATCCTGTCGCAGCCCTTCACGGCCCCCACCAGCATCAGCAGATTGAACGCGAGAGTTCCCACATAGGACCACACCGCCGTGATGGCACTGGCGTTGGGATCGACGGTGGGCGCACTGGTGGCGAGGGCGGAGAAGATGATGCAGGCCAGGGCGATGACCACACCTTGCAGGCAGACGCCCGCATAGCTGCGCAGGAAGTTTTTGCCCACGCTGCTGGTGGGTTCGCCCGCAAAGGCCGACAGCGGGATCGGCGCGATGGCGGCGTACATCCAGAGGGAAAACATACGCCCATAGACGGTCAGCACCATGACAAAGGACAGCACCGTGATGAGCAGACTCGCTATAAGAGTCACCGCCCACAGCGGGATGCTCTCCCAAAAGCCGCAGGCATTGATGATGTCGATGAGTTCCTGCGGCAGCGTGGTGCCGCCAATGCCGCTCGCCCCCGATGCGCCGATGACCTGGGAGACCATCCCCTGCACAATGTCGAACACCGCCAGCATGAGGTCAAGGCCGTAGTCCACGGCGGCTTTGGCAAGGGCAAACCTCACAAACAGCTTGAGCGCCTGCTCCGGACGGCGGACCTCGGCAAAGCTGCCGCAGGTCTTGACGACGCCCGCCGCAAAGAATAAAACGAGCAGCCCGTATCCGATGGCCTGCAGCGCGCCGTAGATGCCGGTCATGACGCTCCACACCGCGCCGCCATTGTAGCTGACCGGGCTGACGGTCAGCAGCTGCCAGATTTCACCCAGCTTGCCGTTCCAGGTGTTGAGGGCATTGGTCAGGTTGTCAACGATCCAGTTATTGTCCGTATCGCATCACCCCCTCCTGGCAGCCGATCGCCGCGGCCTTCACGCGCCTGTCCCGATGATCAAATCGAGAATTTCACGGGCAAACGTGATGATAATGCCGCCCGCCAGCGTTAAAAACCCCTGGCTGCGCTGGCTCGGGTCATGGCTCTGCAGCGAGAGGCCCACCTGCACAATGCCCCAGCCGAGCAAGATGAGGCCAACGGCCCGGATGATGCTGAAAATGAAGGTATTCAGGTTGTCGATGACGGCCAGCGGGTCGCCGGCCGCCAGTGCGGGCGTTGCGAGACAGCAGGCCAGAGCGGCAACGGCGTACAACGTAAACCCGCGGCGCAGGCGGCGGGTGATGGGCTGGTTATTCAGTCGTTTTTTGGGGTTGCGATTCAGAGGATTGAGGGAATTCATAATCAACGCCGTCCTGTGCTTCCTCAACAAGCTGGGCCAGCGTCGGCACCCGCGGATAAAATTTGGCGCGGAGTTCAAAACCGCTCATGAGTATCACCAGTTCCTTTCATAAATTGTTAGGCGGTTTTATCAAACGGGGGTTTGGGGCACGCCCCAAACTGTGCGTTTGGACGTCCAAACGCTATGCTAGCGAAACCTGCCAGCAGGTAATGCGTCAGCCGGTGGGGCCTCAGCAGGGGAGAGGTTCTCCCCTCTCGGCCGCCGACTGCAAGCCATGCAAGCTGGAGACGATGCGGCCGTATTTGCGGGCGAGACCGATCTGCGCATTGGTCGTGGCATCGGTTTTCTGGCCACACAGCACCAAAAGCGGGCAGCACAGGATTTTTTCGCGGACGATCTCGTTGTAATCAGCCCGTTCGGCAGGATCGGCCAGCACCAGATACTGCCCGTCCTGCAGCGGCGGGCAGATGGGCACATAGCCGAGCTCGTAGAGTTCGCGGCAATAACGGCGTAAGGTTTCGGATTTGGTGGTGGCTGCGGCACAAATAAAAGCCCAAGGTCGTTTCATAGGAATTCCCTCCCAACATAAATGGCGGGGTGGTATCACCCGTGTGATACCACCCCCGGTTAGAACATTTGACAGTGGTATCATACGGGTGATACCACTATTGCGAAACAGATAGGTTGTTAGCGGATACCTTTATTGGCTGTTTCCCGATGCCAACGCAAATTTGACCCGGTCGGAGCCGAGTTTGTAGTAAACGGCGGTTTTCTCAATGCCCACGGCCTCGTACCCCTCGCGTACCGCCGCCAGAATGGTCGTACCTGCCCCGGCAAAGGGGTCGAGGATACGCCCGCCTGGTTCGCAGATCTGGACGATGCCCCGCATGAGGGGAAGGGACTTCTCGGTCACATGGATGCGCCCGGCATTGGCCGGGTTGGTGTACCGGAATACGCCGGGCAGGCAGCCCACGTTGCGCTGCAGGGGCATCCCCTCTTTGGACCCCCACAGGATGAATTCGGCCTGCTGGCGGAAGCGACCTTTCTGCGGACGGCAGGTCACCTTGTCCCATACGGCCACGCCCCGCCAGATCCAACCGGCACGCTGCATCGCGTCGGAGAGACTCGGATACTGCCGCCAGTCGATGAACAGGCAGATCGGCGCGCCGGGCTTGCACAGGCGGTAGGCTTCATTGAGCCAGTCGGTCATGAAGTTCGTCCAGCTGCGCTGGTCCATCTGGTCGCCTGCGAAGTCGGGCAGGGCCTTGTCGGCAGACATGGAACTATATTTCTGGTTGGTGGTTTTGTTTTTCTCTGCCGGTGTGCTGCCGCCGGAGGCATAGGGCGGGTCGGTGATAACGGCGTCGAACACGCCGTCCTGCATCTGACGCATCAAGCGCAGGCAATCTCCGTGCAGAATCGTCCAGCCGTCGCCGCCGGTGTGTTCGGGCATTTCAAATTTGGCGCTCGGGTCAAAAATGATGTTGCTTTCGGGAGTTTTGGTCAAAGGCATCCTTCCTTTCTCAGCGTTCAGGAGTGTTGCGGTTCTTGCTGTCCCGGCCAGGGGCAAGATTGGGCTCGCGGACGATGACAGCACCATGTTCGTCAATAGCGACCACGTTCTGGGTGGGATTGTCCACCACTTGCCCCGGAAGAATGCTGCCACTGCCAGACACCACAACCTTGCCCGCCAGGTCTCCCATGACCACGCAGTGCCCGGCCACTACCGGCGCGATATGCGTCACGGTATTTTCGCGGACGCGGGCATTACCGCAGACGAGCGCACCGTTGCAGATACGCCCACCTGTAACGATCGCATTGTCACAGGCAATGGCGTTGCCGTACATGATGACACTGCCACGGGCCAATGCCAAGTCCTGCACCATCGCCTGCTCATACAGCCGCGCATCATCGCAAACACAAGCCTCATCCCGGCTGACGGAATCGTCATAGAGCCAGGCGTTGTCGTTGCCCTGCGACAGATTGGCTTCGCTCTGCACATAACCGCCCAGCGTACCAACCGACACATCCTCCCTCACCTGCCGCAGGGCGCGGATGCGGTGGAGTTCCGGGTAGACGGGATGGGCAGTGTCGGTGATCTCGTACTTCTTTGTGGAAGGAGCAGGTGTGGTTTGCTGCGGTGCATTCACAACCTGTTCCACCGTGAAGGCAAAGCGATCCTCCTGCCAGAAGTGGATGTTGAGGATACCATCTTTCACCTGGATATCGCGCTGCTCGAACCCCTCTCCCCAGCCATCCGAATACTGGCCGGTAATGTAGTCCTGCAGGTCATTCCAGCCGCGTTCGGTCAGGTCCTCGTCCACGGTCACGGTGGCACAGCCGCACAGTTCACCATCCCGTTCCTCGACCGAAAGCCGGATGCTCTTGACATGGGCTGCCAGGTAGGGGTCGTCTTCCGCATCCATGTACTGCTCAATGTTGGTGCCTTCCTCCGCGATCTGCGCCGAAATCGCTCCTGCATAGTCGGTCATTTCATACCCCTGCAGTTCGATGGGGGCATTGCCAAGCCAGATCTCATTCTCATCTGACAGAAGTTCTGCGGTCAGCGGAGAATATAGTTTGAAAGTTAATTCATTCAAGTGACATCACCTCACGTTATATTTTGAATCGGGTTCGAAGATGGCAAGCAAATATATTCCATATATGGTTGTTATTTGCTGGTCACTATGGTATACTGTAGGTAAGAAAGGGGGCCGCACAGATGGCTATGGATATTCGACCCGCATCGTCGCTGCGGACAGAGTACAACGAACTCGCTGCACGTTCCCGCACAACGGGGCAGCCGATCTACATCACCCGCAACGGCGAAGGCGACACCGTCCTGATGGATCTGGACGCCTTTACACGCCGGGAGGAAGAACTTGACCGGCGCGAAGCCGTGCTTGACCACCGTGCAATGGTGTTGGAGGCGGAGCTGGGCCGCCTGTCCGGTGAGCCGACCTATACCTCCGAACAGGTGCGGGACGCGGTCCAGCAGCACCTGCTGAACAGGCGGAGGGAGAAACATGGCTAAAACGCCGCTCATCTACACCAAAGAAGCCCTGCAAGATCTGCTGGATATTGCGGACTACCACTTTGAAAAGGTCGGGGAAGATTCGGCGCTGCGGGCCGTGGGTGATTTGCAGGATCACATCGAAAAGTTGTGCGACTTTCCCCGCATGGGCGAGGCCCACCCGGATACTTACCTGAATGCGCTGGGATTTCGCAAGCTGGTTCACGGCAACCACATCGTGATTTATCGGATTGACGGTGATCAGGTCGTGATCGAGCGCATCGTCTGGGCATCCAGCAATTACCCCGAATTGTTCCACTGATGCAACAGCAAAGAAAAACAGGCGTCTGCCAAACCAATCGTTTATGTGGCTGGTATTGGGCGGACGCCTGTTTGTTCTGTTTTGAGGACCTTATCGTGTCGTACCGCCGCGCTGGCGTTGTTGTCTTGCACATTTTTTTGCTTTATTCCTTGTGCGATACTCCAAAGCCGCCTGCGCCAAATCACCATAGTCGAAGCCCTCGATCGGCGGCAGACGCACAGCCACCTGATACCGCTCACCGTAGAGCTGGGCCAAGGCGGCAGCCGCGGTGCGGCCGGGCGGGTCATTATCGAGACAGAACTCGATGCGGTTCACCTGCGGGTGGCTGCGCAGGAATTCTTCCAACGCGGCGGGCGGGTGGATGTCATGGCCTTCCTCCGGCGCATAGATGCCGCCGAGAGACAGGCGGTATTTGTCCGCCGCATCCCCGGCCAGCGTCATCTCGGCCATGGCGTCGATGGCGGCTTCAAACACAGCCACAGTCCCGCTTTCCGCCGTTGGTTTGATACAAAATCCAAACCGCTTGTCACTGCCGGTGGATTCACCTTTGAATTGTTTCCCGTAGGTGTAGGTGCCGCGCAGGGCGGCGTATCTGGGGGTACCGCCTGCATCCCGCCCGACAAACACACAATTGTGGTAAGGCAGGCTTTCATACAAAATACCGTCATCCAGACATTTTTGTATGACGGGCTGCGAGATTCCTCGGCAGCGCAGGTAGGCTTCCACCCGCGTGCTGGTCGGCGACTTTTCAGGCAGCGCGAACGGCGGACGCTGGCGTTCCACCTCCTCATGGCGCTGCGGGATGAAGCAGGGCTGCTCCTCACAGAGCAGCCGCACCGCTTCCACAAAGGAGCACCCTTCCACATGCATGAGGTAATCGAGCGCCGATTTGCCCCCGATGCCCCGGCTTTTCCAGTGCCAGAGACTGCTTTCCCCGTTGATCTTGAAACTGTCATGACTTTTGAGTTCAAATTCGCCGCGGGCGCTGCTCTTGACAAGGTCATCCACCCGGTACCGCCGCAAAAACTCGATGGCCGTCATCCGCCGTGCGGCGGCGACCTGTTCTTTGGTAACACCCGCCATTTTAAATCAGCGAAGCCATCAGCAGGCCGGTGCGGTCGAGCTTTTCCCAGGGCAGGTCTTTCCGCCCAAAGTGGCCGCCCACCGCCGTGCGGGCATAAATCGGCCGCTGCAGGTCCAGTTCGGTGATGATCCCGGCTGGGGTCAGGTCGAATGCGGTCTGCACCGCCACCGCAAGGCAGTCATCCTCGCAGAGCAGGCCGGTGCCGAAGGTATCCACCTCCACGGCCAGCGGCTTGGCCATGCCGATGGCATAGGTCAGCGTGACCTTGCACCGCCGCGCGATGCCGCTTGCCACGATGTTTTTGGCCACGCACCGCGCCATGTACGCCCCGCTGCGGTCGAGCTTGGTCGGGTCTTTGCCGGAAAACGCCCCGCCGCCGGTGGGCACAAACGGGCCGTATCCATCCACGGCCAGCTTGCGGCCGGTCAGGCCGGTATCGGCATCCGGACCGCCCAGCACAAAATGACCGCCCGGGTTGAGGATCAGTTCCAGGCTGTCATCGTAGGGCATTCCCTTGAGGGCGGACAGAATTGCGTCCCGCCAGATAAGCTCGGTGAGGTCGGTGGGGTCCACTTCGGGGGCGTGTTGGAAGGATACCACAATGCGCGCCACCCGCACAGGCCTGTCATCCTCGTACTCGATGATGGCCATTGCTTTTTGCCGTCGGGGCCAAACCGCTTTTGCTCGTCGTTGATGCAGGCCCAGGTCAACCGGCTTGTCAGTCGGTGGGCCAGCACCACCGGCAGCGGCAGCATTTCGGGCGTCTCGTCGGTGGCATAGCCCACCACCACGCACTGGTCGCCTGCGCCGATGGCGTTGGGGTCGGATTCGGCGTCCAGCGGGTCGTTGACGGCGGCCTCAATGTCGGGGCTTTGGGGATGGATCAGGCTTTCGATCTCAAAATCCTTGGGATTGTATCCGGCGTTTTCCAGTGCCTCGCGGGTCAGTTTTCCAAGATCCGGCATGACTGTTGTGCTGATTTCGCCGGCCAGGACAATGTGGCCTTTGGTTGCCAGCACTTCGCAGGCCACGCGGGCGTTGCGGTCAAGGGTCAGACACCCGTCCAGCACCGTGTCGGCGATCTGGTCGCAGAGTTTGTCAGGGTGACCGGCGGTCACCGATTCGGCGGAATAAAAATGGGTCATATAATTTCTCCTTTTATAATAATGTTGGGGCGCAGCCGCCCTGACTGCGCCCCTTCAGTTCGTCGAAAAAGTCCGTCATGGCCAGATCGGGCTAAGGCGGACTTTGGTAAAATGGGTGAAAAGACCGGAAAAGGAAGCTGTAGTTTGGAAAGAAAAACCGCTTGTTTGCACCCCCTGTGTGAGGGGGGCTTCTTGGTTTTCCGCTTCTTTGTGGCCATCTTTTTCAAATTCCTGGCAGCAAATTTAAGTTTCACCCAGTTCGTCACCTGTGCCAAACCTCTGTATTGCGTAGATAGTGTTCATCATTCTGCTCCCTATTACGAGAAAAAAGGCCACCGGACGGTGGCCTTTTTCAACAGATTGAGCGCGTCCCGTGGGGCGTGCTTTTTTGGGGTGTGGGCAGGCCCGGGGCGGGGGTTACCGACCGGCGAGCACATAGAGATACCGTGCGTTGCCGGCGGCGTCGTAGATGGTCATGTACAGATCGTCCCCCTGGACTTCAAAGCGGAAGTTAACTTCCAGATCGTTCTCCCCCTCGGGGAAATCGCAAGCGCAGGTCCAGGACCCGCCGCCGTTGTCCACCAGCCGCTGGTAGGGGCGGCTGCCGAAGCGGAACGCGTCGATCATAAAAACGTCGAACGGGCCGAACGGGTTGGGGGTGCCCTCCGGGTTTTCTTCGCTCTGGGTGTAATCCGTCACCAGGGTGTACATCCCCCAGTCCTCCGTGGGCAGCGGGCTGGGGGCCCTGTCGTAGGTGGGGCGGACATAGTAGCCCACCAGATCGCCCGCGGCGTCCATCCGGGTCAGCATTTCCCGTTCGTCGTTGCGCTCAAACAGGAAGGCGTCGGTCAGCGCGTTGCCCTCGAGGCGGGCGCGGTAGATGAAGTAGCTGCCGTCGCCGTTGTCGACGGGGGTGTCGCTGACGTTGGAGACGTTCTCAAAGACGAAGAAGTCGTCGCTGTCCTTCGCGTTGACCCAGGCGCCCTGCCAGGGCTTGGAGGCGGGTACCAGGCCCGCCATCTCGGTGGTCACCGGCTGGGACATCGGCGAGGGGCCGTCCTCACCGGAAGCGGCGGGGGGCGGGGATGCCGGCGCCGGGCTGGCGGGCGTTTCCTCCGGCAGCGGGATTTCTGCCGCCGCAGACCCGCTGCCAGGCGTCTCGTTGGTGTCCCCGGCGGCGGGCCGACCTGTACAGCCTCCAAGGCACAGCGCCAGGGCCAGGATGCAGGCCAACAGGGCCGGCATGGCGGAAGTCGGGACATTGGCCCCGCAGCAGCGGTCAGGCAGGGCGGCGTCCCGCTGCGGGGCGCCGTGATTGTCGCAGTATTTCATAGGTTTTCCTCCTCGTTTCCCCTATTATACCGCATTTTTGCCAGCAGAGAAACCCCCGAGGCAAAAGATCCGGGGCGGTGCTTCGGCCATATTTTTCCATACTTTCTTGGCCGAAAGTACGATAAGAACTTCCGACGAAAATGCATACCGGGGGAGCACGCTGAAAGATGCCACCCTGGCTGCGCCCCCCTGATGGTCGAACGTCAGCGGGACGGATTGTCCCGGTGGTCGGGCCGCTCCAGCCCATTTCCAATGTTCAACCCCTCCATGTATCGTCTGTACCGTTGCGGTGAGCATGGAAAGCAAATGATTGCATCGGGCATGTCACAGATGATCTCCGGCTCCCGGAATCGTGCGAGATACCGCTCCACCTGTTCATTGGTCAGGCTGCAAAAATTCTCGCCATCCTCACCGCAAAGGAAAAAGGTGCCGTACACCACATCATCGATTTCGGACAAACCCCGGTTCGGCTGCAGTGGGATGACCTTCCCTTCATCATTGAGGACAAGGCAGACGTTTTCCTTGGGCCAGGGCCGGATAACATCGATCATTCCCCCGACCACCGCCTGTTCCGCTTCCAATGTGTTTTCGATTGTGGCTTTGCGGGCATACCTTCCCGGTTCCACAATGACAACACGCAGCTTTGCAGGCTTACTCATGGGTTTCCTCCGGGTCGTCCCGCGGTTCTAACTGCGGGTCGGTTTCTTCTTCCAGCCGGTTTTTGCGGCGGCGTGCCACCAGCAGCGCGATGAATCCGGCTGCCGCAGCCGCCGTTGCGATTACCATCGCCAGCAGCGGCGTGCTGTCGCCGGTCTGCGGCACATGGGGGATGGGTGCCGGCGTGGGCGTGGCCGTGACCGTGACGGTCGTGGTGGGCGTAGGCGTCGGGGTGGGTTGCGGCTGGGCCGCGTCAACCATCGTGACCGATGCACCATCGACTATGTGCCAGCTGTCTGCGGCGGTCGCGCGGGTGAATACCACGATATGGCCTTCCGCGTCCCGCTCCACCTTGAACTGGATATCGGACGCAACCAGATAACCATCCGGCGCGGCATCCTCGTGCAGGATATAGACAAACTCGTTGTCCGCATCCGAGTAGCGGATCGCACCTTCCTGTTCCTCGGCATCGGGTTCCAGAATGGGCAGCGTGTGCGGTGTCTCCTCGCTCACCCAGCTGTCAACGGGTTTGCCTTCCAGCGTGGTGACGGTCAGCTCCGCGCCAGGCAGTTCCTTGCCGCCGACGTCGGTCTTGTGGATGCTCAGTTTGTCCAGTGGCTGGTCGGCTTGGGTGGCGGCGACCACCTGCCAGGCAACTTGCGGGCCGGGATAGGTGAAGCTGACCGCAATGGGTGTCGGGTCGAGCAGGTAGCCGTCGGGGCTGGTGATCTCGATGATCTGATAGTTGCCACTGTTGTAGCGGGCGTTCCAAACGCCGTCCGCCGGTTCGGTCTCACCGTTTGCATAGGCCTCGCCGCGGATGGGCACGTCCACATCGAACCAGGTGAAGCCGGTGTCATCGGTCGGGGCGCTGGTGGCGAGCAGGGTACCGGCATCGGCCAGCTTGCTGCCGTCCATGTCATAGATCGCGTCAAGCGTGTAGAGCTCATATACAGCCCCGGCCAGCGGCTGGCTGGTTTCGGCATCCTGCTTGTGGATGCCAACGCCGATTTTATCCACCAAATCCTCCGGCGTTTCGGGCACGGGCAGCACACGGGCGTTCTCGAACACGAGGGTGCCGGGCAGATCGCCCAATTCATCCTCGGCCGCATTGGACACATTGACGATGTCATAGCTGTAGGTTTCATCACCGTCCTGGGTGTGATCCACGATGGTCTGGGCCAGCACCACGTCATTGCTTTGGTCATTCCAACCAAAGGTTACGGTATAGGTTTGGTCAGTCAGCACAAAACCGTAGGGGGCCTGCACCTCGCTGATGTCGTAGGAACCCAGCGGCAGGGTAATCGTCACTTCGCCGGTGGTGCCGTCGTGGCTGACTGAAAGAAAATCGTAGGTGGCCTGGGTGCGGGTGGGGCTGAATTTGACTTCATCCACCTGACCATCTTCGCCGGTGGTCACGGTGGCGACCAGGTCGCCATCTGCATACCAGAGTGTACCCTGGCGGTCGCCGGTGGCGATGTCGCCGTGGGCGCGGATTTCGTAGGTGGCCCCAGCCAGGTTGGCCTGTTCGTAGATGAATTGGCCGTTTTCGTAGCCGGTCAGGACGTTGCCGACTTTGCGGATGGTCAACTGGCCCAGCATCTCGTGGTTGCTGTATTCCTCGGTAATAATGTAGTCGTCCATGTCGTCGGTGGCGTTGCCAACGACTTCCCACACGCGATCACTGGTCAACTCGAACACGACATTATACTGTTCGTCGTTGAAGAAACCTTCGGGGCCTTCGATCTCGACCACACGGTAGCGGCCAAGCGGCAGTTTTTCGGGCGTCTTGAGGTAGCCGTCGGCGTCTGTGTAGAAAGTGGAGGTCTTGGCGGTGGCGCTGCCGGAATTGGGGTCGGGCATCTCCAACAGCGTCTCGGTGCCGTCCTCTTCGATCTTGTAGATTTGGAAAGCCGCATCGGCAATCTTGACCAGCTTGCCGGTTTCGGCGTCGATCTTGATGAGCTGCAAATAGCCTTCCAGTTCCTCGTTCAGCACATTGTAGGTCATGTAGGAATTGCTGGGTGTGGTTACACTGCCGTCCGGCTGGCATAGGACGCTCTGCGGTGCGCTGCTGTCCACCGTGACCACAAACGGGTCGGCCTGGAACAGGTCTTTGGGCAGCGTCGTTTCCACGACCAGATACTGGCCATACGGCAGGCCGGTCACACGGATGATGCCTTCCTCGTTGGTGAAAATCTCCGAGAGGATGTACTCGTTTTCCACCCCGGTGGGCACCCAGCCGTCGCCCTGGCCGTTAGCATAGTCGTATGCCGCAGTCAGTGTCGCGTTGTATTCCTCCACCAATGCCTGGTTAGACTCAAACATCCGGGCGACCGCTGCGCCCTCGCCGGTGAAATCATATTTAGCGGTGTTGTTGTCGTAGCTGTCCTTGCGGTAAGCATCGAGGATGGACTGCACATTGTAGGTGCCGTCTGCATTTTTCTGGAATTCATCCACTTTGCTCAGTTCCCAGATGCGGTAGACGGTAAAGCCTGCACCCTCCAACTTTGGGGCCGGGCTGCCCGGGCCGGTCGTGCTGACGATCTTCTGGATGGAAAAGCCGGATTTCAGTACCGCATCCTTGGAACCATCCGTGTCGCGGGTGATGTACTGGCTCTCGCTGCCGTAGGCCAGGGTGCTGTAATGGTTGATTTCGTCGCAGAGATACCCTTCTGCAAAACTGAGGTAATATCCATCGTATGTCTTGACGCCGGACGGGGCGCGGCTTTCCGCCACCGCGCTGTACTGATTTTTGTACACATAGTCGGTGTACTCGCCGCGGCTGTTGGTGGCCAACGACTTGTATTCGCCGGTGGGCTGCAAAGTTCTATCCAATACGGGGTATTGTCCGGTCAGATAGAAATGCCCGTCGGTATCCACCGGCAGGACAATGCCGGTGGCGCGCTCGACCAGGTAATATTTGCCCAGATACAGGTTGGCAAAAGCCAGCACACCGTCCCGGATCTCGGCACTGGCGACCAGGTGGTCTTTGGCGAGAACCGGCAGGTAGTCGGTATCCCAGCCGCCGTTGGTCAGCACGGTGGTGTGCCAGATCGGGTTGCCGTTGGCGTCCACGATCTTGCTGTAGTCCACCGTGCCGCTGACGCCATCCGGGTGCTGGATGTCCTCGGCGGCGTACAGGTCGTACACCGCGCCCTCAATGCTGGCGGTGCCGTGCAAGGCGGTGTCGGCACCTTCCACGGCCTGGTCCAGATCAGACTTGGTCAACACGATCTCACCGATCACGCGGTCGTTGATAAACTTCTCGCTGACCGGCGTGCTGGTGTAGCTATCCTCATTGTTCGCCAGCCCGGTGCTGTCAGTGGTATAGGTGCGGGTGGCCTCCTGCGGCTGGTCATGCAGTGTGACGGTAAAGGAATGAACCCGGTACTCAGCAATGCCAAGCATCGGGTTCTCTGCCTTTAAATACATGTTGTATTAGTTAATTCGTCACAAGAGGGAATGGCGATGGCAGAATTCTGCCATCGCCATTCCCTCTTAATGGGGAGATACACATTCCCTCTTAATGGGGAGATAACACGCTATGAGATTGATCAGTTCCGCCAATAGTACAGCTCAGTGTCAACGCTGTCTGCACTGTCAGGCGAAGATGTTATAACTCGATTCTCGCCGCTTTCCCATGTGATTGCGCCCGTAGAATCTTTCTTGATGAATTTGAACTCAATTTGGGTTCCAGCGGGGACGCTGACCGGCAGGAACCATTCCGGGTAATTGGGATTCAACAATGCTTCCGTACAGTTATCAGGATCCCAATTGCCGAGTTCCGGGATATTACCAACGATATAGATGTTCTCGCCATAGTTCGTTTCTGCCTGAACATGGAATATCACCTGGTTTTGATCTCCCGACAAAACATTGTATGTAAAACTGTTACTGGTCGCCCCATCCTTTGTGACGGTGATGTCGTTGTACCCAAGCGTCGCATTCTCAGGCACTGTAGTAACGATCTCTGTTGCGCTATTTTCAATGACTGTCGCGGGCGTATCACCAAAATTGACAGTCACATTTCCGTCAAGCCCATCACCATAGATATAGACTTTGTTGCCAGCGCGTCCCATTGTAGAGATCACATTGCCGATCTGTGGTGCGGATGCAGAGCTGTCATACCCTCCTTAGCTTCTTCATGGTGGATTGACGTTCAATCAGCAGTGGCAGTGTAGACTGGGATTGCACCACCAGCTGCGGTTTCCGAATTCTTCGGAGAACGATTTTGGCTGCCTGTTCCCCCATGTCATACATATCCAGGTTCACGACGGTAAGCTGCGGTTCCAGTACTTTGGAGAAAGGGAAATCGTCAAACGTGATGACGGCTGCTTTTTCCGGGATCTTGACCCCAGCATCCTGCAGGGCTTTTACGCAGCCGAATGCGATATACTGGTTTGCACAGATGATCGCGTTTGGCGGTTCGGGAAGGGCCAGCAGTTTATGTACGGCTGCACGGCCGCCGGCGCTTGTCGGCTCCCCGCACTGCACATAACCCGCCGGGACATTCTCGTTCAGGGTCGCCAACACGCCGCTCAGACGGTGCGCCGAAATCGTATCCTCCTGCGGTCCGCCGATAAAAGCGATCCGGTCATATCCGCAGTTCCACAAATGCGTGACCGCAATTTGCCCGGCCACACAATTGTTGGTATCGATCCAGCAAAGCTGATTCGAGAAATCCGGCATACCAACCACGATATAAGGCAGCTTCACCTGTACCAGCAGCTTGGCCACCTCCTTCGAGACAACCGAAGCGTGCAGGATCGCCCCATCCACAAACTCGCTGCAGAGCAGCGTGGAAAAGTCCTGCACCAGGGATTCGGCGCTGCTTTGCCGGATGATAAGACCATATCCTTTTTGAGACAGCGCATTCTCCGCGCCGGCAAGGATCTCGAACAGATGCGGATTGTCAAACCCGACGCCGTGCTGCATTTCTGCCAGGAAAAGAATGTTTCTGGTCTGCCTGGTGGCAAAACTCTGTGCCCGCCGATTCGGGCTGTACCCCAGCTCCTGAATCACGGCGCGAACGCGATCCTTGGTCTCCTGAGAAATGGAATACGAATCGCTCAGCACTTTGGATACGGTTGCCTTGGATACGCCCGCCGCTGCCGCGACATCCTGGATGGTGACGCTCATTCTCTGATTTCCTCTTTCATCACGGCAAAGCCCATTGGCTGCAGCTGGTTTTCCTGCAGGCCGGTTTGCCACAAAACGGTTTTTCCAGCCGCGTCAACCGGAAGGCTGGCGGCAGTATTCTGGTTGTTGAGAACCACAGTGATTCTGGTTCGGTCGTCCTGGCGGCAGTACGCATAAAGCCCGCCCTCCGCACAGATCGTTTGATATTCACCGCGGCAGAGCACCGGATTTTCACGGCGAAGATGGATCGCCTGGCGGTAAAAATCCTCCAGCGGTTCATGGCGCGAAGACCAGTCCATAGGATGCCGATACTCCGCTTCCTGGATACCGGTAATGCCACGTTCATCACCGTAGAACACGGACGGTATCCCCACAAAAGTCATCTGGAACAGGACAGCCAGTTTCATTTTTTCTTCGTCACTGCCACAGAGGGAATAAAAGCGGCTGACGTCGTGACTGTCCAGCAGATTCAACTGTGCGTATAAAACAGGAAGTTTATACCGCATCCGCATATTGGTCACTCTGCCATCAAACTGGGCTGCGTCGATGGACTGCTCGGCAAAAAAGCGCCGGCAATGTTTGCGGAAATCATAATTCATGGTGGAGTCGAACATATCCCCGCCAAGCCAGTGCTGGGCGGTCTCCCACACCTCGCCGATCAGGATGCAATCGGGGTTTTCCTGCTTGACAGCCTTGCGGAAGCTGCGCCAAAAATCGTCATTGATTTCGCTTGCCACGTCCAGTCGCCAGCCGTCGATGCCGAATTCCCGCACCCAGTAGCGGCCGACCTTGCAGAAGTAGTCTACCACTTCCGGGTTTCTCGTGTTGGTTTTGGGCATCATCCGCTCGTACCCAAAGCACTCGTAATCCGGGTAGGCTTCCGGGTCGTCCGGACGGCGGACGGGAAACGTCAGGCGATAAAACCAATCCTTGTAGGCGGAATCCTCCCCTTTTTGGATCACATCCTCAAAAGCAAAGAAATGCCATCCCACATGATTGAACACCCCGTCTATAATAACGCGCATATCCCTGGCATGGCAGGCATCGACCAGCTGGCGGAATTCCTCATTCGTTCCGAAGCAGGGATCAATATGAAAGTAATCCACGAGATCGTACTTGTGATATTCCCCCGCCGCGAAAATCGGATTCATATAGATACAGTTGATGCCAAGGCTGGCAATGTGATCCAGATTTTCAAGCACGCCGCGGATCGTCCCGCCATGTTTGCCGCGGCAGGTCTCGCCGTTCCAGTCTTTTTCGGTTTCCTTGTCGGAAATATACCGATGGGCGGTAGCAAAGCTGTCCGGGAAGATGTTATACACAACAGCATCCCTGGCCCACGCTGGCGGCGCGGCGATATCGGCAGGATGGTTGTATGGCAGTTGATAATACTCCGATCGGTCGTCAACGCGGTGGTCCGAAAAGAAATCGCCATAATACAAAAGTTTGCGGTCACCGTCGTCCAGTTCGAAATAATAGCAGATGCGTTTGTAGGGGCTGTCCAGGATCACCTGATAGTAATCAAACCATTCGTCCTGCGCTTCCAGCGACATCTCGACACTGGAAAAAATCACAGGGGTCACCCGGCACGAGCGATCTGCATAGTACAGGGTACACGCCTTCAGATCGCCCCGTCCTGCACGCAGGCGGAAAACAACATGGCTTGGGTCAAGTCCGTGCGCATCCTGTGACATGGGAATGTGTTTCACGGCTTGCAGATTCATCTATTTCTCACCTCTCTTATCCCTTGACGCCGCCCGCTGTCAGGCCGGAAGTCATATGTTTCTGTATGGAGAAGAACACGATCAAAATCGGCAGGCTGACGACTAGGGAGGCTGCCGCAAAAATCGGCCAGCTTCCGCTAATCTCTGTCGCCTGCAGCGAGTACAGGCCCGCCGCGAGCGTATAGTTTCCCGCCCCGGTCATAAAGGTCGTTGCAAACAGGTACTCATTCCAGACATAAATCAGGATCTGGACGGCCGTAACCAGAATGCTTGGCTTTGCCAGCGGCAGCACGATGCGGGTCACGATTTGTACGTTGTTGGCTCCGTCAATGGCGGCAGCTTCCTCGATTTCCAGAGGGATGGTATCAAAATACCCTTTCATATTCAGCAGCCCGAACTCCGCCATTGTACCGGTGTAGATCAGGATCAGACCCAGCTTGCTGTCTACCAGCCCCATCGGGCTGAGCAGGCGGTAGATGGCAAACATGGACAGGACCGACGGGAACGAATACAGCAAAACCAGTATCTTCAGGATCGGTTTGCGGCCCCGGAAACGCTTTCTGGAAAACACATAGGCTGCCGGCACCGATACGACCAGGCAGATCGCCACCGTGGAAACCGCCAGGATCAGCGTGTTCTTGAACCACAGCATGACCGGTTCTTCGGTAAAGACGGCGATATAGTTATCCAGGGTAAAGTGTTCCGGGATAAAGCGGAAGTTGGAACTTAACAGACTGTTGTCTGCGTTGAAGGATACCGATACAGCGTACAGGATCGGGATCAGCGTTCCAAAGCACAGAAGGATAAAGAACAGATGAAGGAATGTGTGGCCAACGGCCTGTTTGACCTTGCGCCTGGTATGCAGCGTCATAGAATCATTCCTCCTTCCGTTTGCGGTTGGTCAGCAGCGAAAAAGCGATCAACACAATAAAGATGATCATGGAAACAGCGGAACTGTATCCGTAATTGTTGGTGATGAACGCATTTTCGTGGGCATAGGTCAGGATCGTATGGATATTTGCCCCCGTTTTGGCTCCTGACTGCTGTGTCAACAAGTAAACAACGTCGAATTGCTTAAATGTTGTGAATATCGTGATCAACACGGAGGGAGCAATGATTCCTTTGATTTCCGGGATCGTAATGTAAATGGCCCGCTGGAACCAGTTGGCACCATCCAAAATTGCGCTTTCGTAGTAACTCTGGTCCACCGCCTGAAGCGCGCCATCCATGATCATAATCATGAATGGGAGTGCCAGCCACAAATTGACGATCGTACAGCAGATGAAAGCAGAGACGTCGTTAGCAAGCCAGCGTACCGCCTGTGATCCCAGCTTTTCCATCCACTGGTTCAAAAGTCCGAACTGCGAGTTGAACATACCCGTTTTCCAGAGCAGGATCGATACATAGCCCGGTATCGCCCAAGGAATCATCAACAATGTCTTGTAAATACGCCGCCCTTTAAAGTTCTTTATGTTGAGCAGGCTGGCCAAGACGAACGCAATCACCAACTGCAGCACCATACTCACAACAGTCCACAGTACCGTTCGCAGCAGAGCTTCCAGAAAGCCCGAGTCAAAAACAAACAAAGCATCCCGATAATTTTCCAGCCCTACAAATGTGAAGTCAAACCAATGGTAGACGTTCATATTTGAAAACGAGATATAGGCCGTATACAGGATTGGAAACACTACGATCAGCAAAATCAGAAGCAGCGAAGGTGCGCTGCAGAGATACGCCATCAAGGTGTTTTTCTTTTTCTTCATAGGGTCCCTTTCAGCCAAGAATATCGGCCTTTACTGCATCTGTGCGATCAGATCCAACGCCTGTTGCTGAGCGGCATCTGCGCTGGTCTGCACATCCGCACCATTCATATTCACGTCCACCAGCAGGTTCTCCGCCACCGTCCACATAACATCCATTTCCGGCACATTGGGCATGGGGACCGCGTTCTGTGCCGTTTCGTACATGGCCATGACCATATCGTCCTGCGATACAGTCGGATCATCGTAACAGCTTTCCTTGGCGGGAGCGCAGCCGCTGGCCTGTGCAATGGAAATACCGATTTGGTCGCCTGTCAGAACTTCCAGCACTTTTGCTATGGCATCGTGTTTACGTTCCGCAGCAACTTTAAGAACTTGAATGCCCTGCACACCAGAATACGGCGCGATCTGTTTGCCGGTTTCGTCCACGGTGGGCATCGGGGCAATTCCCAGATCAATGCCAGCCTCTCTGGCAGTCGGCACCAGCCAGGGACCACCAATGGTAGAGTGCGCCTTGCCTTCCCGGAACAGAGTGTTCACGGTTGCGTATTCTCCCTCCGTAGGCATCAATTCCACAAACTTTTTATGATACTCCAGAGCCTTGATTGTGTTCGGGTCATTTAGACCAGGCTCGCCTGCTTCGTTCAAAATATAACCGTCAAATGCATGAAGCCATCCTGCAGCATAATAGGCCGTGCTATGCTGTTCCACAAATCCGTAATGACCGCCCTGGGTCGTTTCCTGCATATAGCTGTACAGTTCTTCTGTGGTCTGCGGCACCTCGTCATCACTCATATAGAGCCGGTTATACATGAAAAGCAGAGTCTCGAAGTAGAGAGGGAGCTGATATACCTCGCCTTTATAGGTGGCGGCTTCAATCGTCATGGGAAGATACTGATTCAGCGTTTCTTCATCGATAAAGTCGGTGATCGGGGCCAAAATGCCCATCTCTGCATAAACGCCGATCTTATCATGGGCAAAGAAATACATATCCGGCGCAGCATTCGGATCATTGCCGACCATTTTCAACGAGTCTGTCAAACCATCTTTCCGTTCCAGATTCACCACGATGTCAGGTGCAAGCTGGTCCAGTTCCGCCTGGAGCGCAGCCGCCACCTCATCCTCTTTGTCGTGCCAGATGGTAATGGTAACCGGGCCATCCTCCTGTGCGGTGTCCTGTGAAGAAGAACACGCAGCAAGCATGGTTCCGACCATGCACAAGCTCAGCGATAATGCGATCAGGCGTTTCATTAGTATCCCCCTTTTTGTTGATGTTGATTTTTGAGCAAAAGCGGCGCAGGCTTTTTATGCCTGCGCCGCTACAGTTTTACTTCTTCTTTTTCTTCATGTAAATGACAGCGCCGGCAGCAACAACAACCACGATCACCACCACAACGATAGCGGCAACCGGGATTCCGCTCTGTTCCTCCTGCACCGGAGCAGGTTCGGCCGTAGCTTCAGGTTCGATTGGCTCCTCTGCCGCGGGGGCGGTCTCAGCTGTCTCGGCAGGTTCCTCGTAGCTGACTGTTGCGTTCTCCGCATCGGTCACCACGATCCAAACATCCTTGCCCGTTTCCACGGACAGATCGGAAGTCTGAACCGAGCCCTCGTTGCCATTCACAATAATACTGTTGATCCAACCGGGAACGCTCAGCGTCAGCCATCCGTCGCCGGTATCCTCCAGCGGCTCTCCGGGCCAGGCGGAAAAAGCATTGGTACCGTCCGGTGCCGACCAGGCCCACAGATTGGGCTCGCTCCAGTCGGCGGGCGCTTTTACACGCACCGTAATGTCCTCCGCCACGGGGGCATTGGGGTCATTATAAGTAAACTCAGCGGTACCATCTTCCGAGACGGTCACCCAAACCTCGGCCGGATCGATCGACAGATCCTCTGTCTGAACCTCACCGTCATTTCCGTTGACAATGATGCGGTTGACCCATACAGGCGCTGTGGCTGTATACCAGCCATCCTCACCGACGGTCATCGCTTTGCCGGGCCAGGCCTCCGAGGCGTTGGTTCCGTCAGGATCAAGCCATGCCCACAGCCGAACATCCTGCCAGCTTTCAGGAACCTGCGCATGGATCTTGAAGGTTTCAACGTACTCGGGGATATCACCGCTGGTCTGCTGCTCGTAGTTGATCGCCACATTCTCAGCGTCAGTGATCGTAACCCAGGTATTCTGTGCTTCAATCTTCTGATCTGTGGTCTGAACCGTAGAATCGTTGGCGTTGATGATGATGTTGGTCGCGGATTCGGGGATCCAGCAGTAGTACCAGCCCTCGTTGTTTGCATCGGCCTCCATCGCCTCACCAGGCCAGGCATCAAAAGCGTTGGTACCGTCATCGCTCCAGGCCCACAGGGACGGATTCGACCAGTCGTCGGGGACCTGCGCATATACGATGATCCTTCCATCCGATGCCCCTTCCGCAAATGCTATGGCCGGGGCCATCATCAGAAGGAACATAACGCTCAGCAGACAGGTAAAGATTCGTTTCGTTCTGCTCATCTTTCATGCTCCTTTGTTTTGTGATTCTTCTTAAACGGTTGGGAAGCGCATCCTCGTTGCTTATAGCGTACCACTAGATGACTGTAGTGGCAAGAGTCATCTGCGAAACCGGTTTCTTTCCCTTTTGTTGTTATTGTTATATTTCTTCACCTACTATTTATTTATATTGACCATTATTTTTTACCATTTCCGTTGTTTGTCACCATTTTGTAACTGTTTGTAATGCTATATAAGGAAACTATTTCCTTGCGATTTTCAAATAATCGCTATCTCTCATGACCGGTTTTCTAATAGGATTCGCAGCAAAGATAAGGTAGAATAAGTTTCGCAAATTGAAAAGTAGATAAAAAGAGACATGGTT
>ERZ1643247.1461-NODE-1461-length-21707-cov-5.826575_pt1 | contig 21707 bp, 26 predicted proteins | sample MGYA00579264_ERZ1643247 | MGnify/ENA primary metagenome ERZ1643247 (study PRJEB29033, sample SAMEA4952262) | chicken gut metagenome | biome: Broiler Chicken; feature: Gastrointestinal Tract; material: Caecum | place: Ireland | collected 2018 | study: Broiler... | reverse complement strand
CGACCGCGTCGAAACACGCTCCGCTCTAGAAGTTGCTAATCGCAACTGTCAAAAAAGCTACGCGGTTTCTCCTTTCCCCAAAAATCAAAGATTTTCGGGGACCCCATAAAACGCAAATGGAACTTGCGTTTGGTCGCTAAAAGAAATTTTTGTGACCGTTAAGCGAAATTTGACCGAAGGGCAAATGAGCCCGTTAGGTCAACAAATTAAAAACAATCAATGTTACTCTTCGAAGAAATTACTTCGCTAGGGGAGTAACGGCAAAACTCCCAGCGTAAGCGGAGTTTTCGTCTGGCCGTTAAACTGAAAATTTGCGGCCGACAAGCGAAGCTTTTGAAGCAAAGCTTCAAAACGAGCCCAAAAGGCCGACAAATTTTCATGGTTCACTAGCTCAGTCGGTAGAGCACTTGACTTTTAATCAAGGGGTCCCGAGTTCGAACCTCGGGTGAGCCACCATCATTTGTAAACAAATGTAATGTAGCTACCCTCGGTTCTAGCAAAATTTAAAAATTTTGCATGCTAACGCATAGAACTCGGGACGCACCCTACGGGGTCCCGATCGGTTCCGTCTTTGCGGGTCCGTCTAACAGGTTTGTGGCTATCGCCACGGCACCGCCCCTCGGGTGAGCCACCATCATTTGTAAACAAATGTAATGTTGCACTCTCGGTTTTAGCAAAATTTATAATTTTGCTAATGCTGACGCATTAAGAACTCGGGGCATACCCTACGGGTGCCGATCGGTTCCGTCTTTGCGGTTCCGTCTAACAGGTTTGTGGCTATCGCCACGGCACCGCCCCTCGGGTGAGCCACCATCATTTGTAAACAAATGTAATGTTGCACTCTCGGTTTTAGCAAAATTTATAATTTTGCTAATGCTGACGCATTAAGAACTCGGGGCATACCCTACGGGTGCCGATCGGTTCCGTCTTTGCGGTTCCGTCCAACAGGTTTGTGGTTTACGCCACGGCACTGAACCTCGGGGTGAGCCACCACATTTGTTTTATGCAAATGAAAATAAGTAATGAATTTTGTATTTTTACAATAGTAAAGAAATCTTTATGCTAGACAAACTATCACATTTACGTTTTGGTTGCATATATTAACTGGTATAAGGAGTTTATTATGTTTTTTAAAAAGCAAAATCGTTCACAAAATAAGATTAAAACAGATTCCAACTTAGTTAGAGCTATGGGTTATTTAAAACCTTATATAGTTAAGGATTTAAATAGAAAACCTGAAGAAATGGTGCAAGAGACAATAAGAGAAAGTGGTTTTTTGCATGCAGATATTAGATGGGGCGTTATAACTAAAAGAGCAGCTTTAAAGTGTTTTAATAGATTTATAAAGGTTGCTTATTATGATCCTGAAATGGTTCATCAAGTAGAACACGGCCCCGGATATTTAGCTTATTATATACAAAAAACCGAAGAAAAAATGAAAAAACCTGAATTTGAGCCCTTACCATAAAAGGTAAGGAAATATGCGGATGTGGCGAAATTGGCAGACGCGCTAGACTTAGGATCTAGTGGGAGACCGTGGGGGTTCAAGTCCCTTCATCCGCACCAATATACAATATATAGGGGTGAATTTGGTAATAAAATCTATATATTGTGTAGTTAAGAAGGCCATTTTGGCCTTTTTTTATTTTTTGTCTTAAAAATCTGTGTCAAAATCTGTGTCAAAATTTCTTTGTTTTTCTTTAATGAAAGATTGCTCAAAATCGTTATTAATTTTAGTGTAAACTTTTTCAGTAATTATGTTTGTACTGTGTCCTACCCATTTTTGAATTAGCTTACTTGGCGCTCCGTTCTCTGTCCACCTTGTTATAAATGTATGCCTTAAACTATGTACAGTAAAATCGTTTAAGTTTAACTTATTTGTGATGCTTTTAAAAGCATCAAAAATAGGTGAGTGGGTTACGTTAAATATTCTTTCATTAATGCTTGTGTACTTTTCGAGTATAGGTTTTGCGTTTTCAAATATTGGAACTTCTCTGTAGCTAGATTTTGTTTTTGGTGTTGAAATTTTACCTAGGTCGTTTAATGTTTTGCTTATAATTATTTTATTGTTTTTTAAATCTATATCTTTACCTTCTAAAGCTAATAATTCTCCACATCTTAGACCTTCATAAAGCAGTATTAAGAAGAAGTCCTTGTATTTGTTATTGCTGCATTCTTCAATAAATTTCTTTTGTTCTTCTCTGGTAAAGGCTTTTGTAACCTTTTTTATATGCTTTGGTTTTTCAACGTTTTGTAAAACGTTTTCTTTTATTATTTTATTTTTTAAAGCTTTGTCGAACATATCTTTTAAGTACGTATAAATTTTTTCTTTTTGACGTTCGGCTTTAATATTATTTAGTAGAGTTTCAATTTCAATAGGTGTGATTTTTGTAATTTCTTTTTGAGCAAAGCTATTTAATAGGTATTTGTTAACTTCACAGTTAATGTGGTGGAACGTGTTGGCTTTAACTTTGGGTTTTTTATAAACTGTTAGCCAGGTTTCTATCCAATCTATTAGTTTAAACTTTTGTGGCTTTAAAATAGGTTTTGTTTCTATAAAAGCGTCTTTTAGTTTTTCGTAACACATTTTTTGATTTTTATCATAAATGTATTTATATTTACCATATACTAAAAATCTAGCTTGAAATCTTCCATCAGAACGTTTAGTAATCTTTATATTTTTATATTGCAATGTGTCCTCCTTGTTAGGTTGACACACTTTTTCATTAAATTTTATAACTTTAAAGTTTTTTATTCTATCTATTTGTTCTTTGGCTGCTATTCCGTCTAAATAGTTAAAGCTTGCAGTTTTCAATGATTTTAAAAAGTCTTCTATATTTGTACAAAATTGCTCCAAATTTTTTAGTGTCTTCTATTGTCATTTGTTATTCTCCTTTGGTTTTCGTGGTGGTAAACTTCTAGTTTTAATTTCTATTTGTTTCATTTGGTCTAATTCTTCAAGCCTTATCTTTTCTTCAAATCTTATCTTTTCTTTGTGTCTTTCTTCATCATTCATTTTTGCTATTTCTAGCATTTCTTTTAGTTCTTTTAAAACTGCTCTTAAATGTGCAATATTGTATTCATATATTATCATTAAAGCAGCAAAAAATAGGAAAAAGATTATACCTAATGTTATTCCTGTTCCTAGATTGTTTATAGTTAAAAATATAAAAGAAAATAGGCTTAATAAAAAAGTCATGACCATAAAGACAAGATATTTAAGCCTTTTTGAGTCATATTGTAGTTGGTACAAGTTTACAAATTCTTGAACTTCTGAACTTTCTTTGTTTTCAATTTCAGTATAGTAATTAAGTACTATTTCTTCTCCGTCGATTTCTTTAATCATTTTTAACCTCTTTTGTAAATAAAATCTTTTTGTTTAAGCCCGGCTATGAAGTGAGTAACAGCTAAAACTTCTTCGTCTGTCAAAGATTGTATTTCTTCTATACAATCTTTTTTTATGTCTGAAAGGCTAGTTAAATCTACTTTGTTTGGCTGTTCGTTTCCAATTAGGTAATCAACACTAACGTGAAAGAAGGTTGCTAGTTTAATTAGGGTTTCTATGCTTATTTGTGTTGTTCCTAATTCATATTTGCTGTAGTTACTTTGAGAAATGTTTATTATTTTTGCCATTTCTGCTTGCGTAAGATTAGCTTTTTGCCTTAATTCTTTAAGTTTCATTTATTACCTCCCATTATTTTTTACAATATTCTTAAAAAAAATTCAAGAAATAACTAAAAAGAGTTGACATTTATTCTTAATATGAATATATTAATAGTGTAATAGTTAAATCATAACTATATTGGAGGTTCTTATGCAAAAGTATCAAGTTGTAACTCAAATTAGTAATGAGAAATTCGACACGTTCGAAGAGGCTTCAAAGGAAGCTAAAAACTTACTGGCTTTGGGTCATATTGTTAAAGTTTTTTTGATTGAAACAGATTTATTTAAAACAACTAGAACGTTGTTTATGCGAATGGTACCAGGTTCAAACGTTTGTTAAAAGGTTGGTGCTTGAGTGAGGTGGGTCAAGGTTAAATGGGCTAGATAACCAGCCAACAAAATTAGATTAAACATGCTTTAAGTTAGAATTGTCGACTCATACTATTCAAAGTTCATGAAGTTATTGGCTGCTTCAGCCTCAAAAAGCCAAAATATGCAGGTGCCAGAGTGCAAGTATTTCCTCCTGGTGCAACTCCAGGAACCTGCACCATTAGAGTGGCAAAAGTTTTATTTTTACCTCCCTAGTTTAAATAAACGCTTTACCCTTTTAATTAAGCCACTCTAAACCAAATAGCGGTGCGCAACGCTAGAAGTTTATCAGCACTTTAAAAAACTGAAATTTAATAAAGGGAGAAAGTTATGCCAAAAAAGAATTATAAGGTTCGAGTTACAAGTTATAAAAAACAACCAACTGGCGAGATTGATACCTATGGTAGAAAAAAATATTTTACCGTCGGGCAGCCTGTAGTAAATGTAATTGAAACAAATTATAAAACTTTAAAACAAGATGCTTATAAGAAAGCAAAGGCTAGTAAAGGTACAGTGTTTGCTAATTATCGAACAGATTACGTAGTTACGCCAAAGAAAAGATTAGTTTCTGTAACTGAAAAATATCAAGATGGCTCAAAGAAGGTTAGTTACTTTGGTGGCTGTACAAAATGTAACAATTAAAAAAACGCATATCGTTTCACTTTGGAAATAATAAGTGTTTTTAAAAATTTAAAAAGAGGTATTTAAAAATGGAAAACGAAAAGAATATAGTAAAAAATTCAAAAATAGAATTAGCAGAAAATGAAGTAGCATATTTAGCTGTGTTCTCTGAAGAACAGCATAGGCAAGGTATAAGTAAAAGTACAAATAAGCCTTATGATATAGGCATGATCAACTTAGAATTAATCATTAATAGGCAAAATAATGAAACAGGCGAGATTACTCGTGAAAAGAAACAACTTTCAGTAACTTGTGATCCTGCAAATTTACCAAAAGGTACAATTGGCGAGTATCAAAAATGTTATGCAGTTTTTGAAGCGCCAGTAGATCCAACGTATAAAGATGCAAAATTGCGTTTTGTTAGATTAGAAAAAATTAATTAAAAGTCGAAGAAGGGCTAGAAGTAAACTAGCCCTTTATTGAAAAAGGTCAAACATGAAGTTTATTTTAAATACATTGAAAGTAATATTATTAATAGGTTTAATAACTTTTGTAGTTAAGCTAGGCTCTTGTTTTGGCCTTTTTTAAATTTTAAAAAAGGAAAATATGGAAACAACTAAAAAAGTTTTTTTAGGTATATTTATAGCACTTCTTATAGGCATTGTATTAGCTATAAGTATACCAAGTGTTGTTAGAGCTATATCTCCGCCAACGTATATGACGTATGAAGAACTTTTGGAAGGTTTAGAAAATTCATTAATAGGCAAAGGTAACGGTGGGCTAGACAAAGACGAAATAATTAATCAGACTTCTAATTTAGATTGTCCTACAGATGACGACTTCTTTAGTTCTTTGTATTTGGACGATTATGGCAACTATGTAGTTTTTTATCGTGTTTTACGTCAAGCTGATGGCTCTACAATATATCCTAATGCACTTTTTGTTAAAACAAGCAAAGGTTTGGTTTACGATGGTGTTTTAAATGTTGAGTATAAGCTTATGGGCACCTGGTGGAGTGGGCACGATTTCGATAATCCTAATAATGGCTTTGTGGCTTATTTTAATGAAAAACCTTCTTTCGAAATGCCTGGTCATGAAACTGTTGTTGGTGGCATTTTGGGAGATATGAACCATAGAGGTGTTGGGCACGCTTTAAGTATTTCAAAGTCTTTCATTTCTGATATGAGTCAAGCTTTTCATTTTTGTTTTTGGAGTAATTCAAGACAAGTAATAAGCGGTTCTCCAGTAATGGAACTTCAAGATATATCTTTAAAATATTTAGCTGAACATTTTTCAAAATATTTTATGGATTTTGACGGAGTAGAAATTATTTGTAATCAAACTGACAAATCTAAAATGATGGATGACCTAAATGGTTTTTACACATATCTTTATAATCAAGGCAAATCTACTTTTGAATATGAGGATAATCCACTTGACCCATCAAATTTATTTGATAGAATACAAGCTTATCAAGAGTGGCTTTCTACTTATCATAAAAAAGTGGTAAACGTTTCAAATTTAATGGTTAAGTTAATACCAGAAGAAGAACGAGTTAACTATCCGGCAGATAGTTCATTAGGATTTAAAGATAACGTTTATAGTACATATAAGTGCAATAAATATATTGAAGTTTATTACAATTATCGTACTGCTCAATATTCAATTCCAGATAAGGATACTATAGAACAAAATTCAGATCCAACAGTTCCGCCAGAAGATCCAAATACTTACGTTACAGTAACCTTTCAATTGGTAAACTCTGACAATTCAAATTTAGCTAATTATAGTTATGAAAATAACCCTGTAAAGCTTGTAATTAATGACCAGGAATATTTGTTTAACACGTACGACAAGTTTTACAAAGGCATTGAAATAGGCTTGAAAACTGAAACGCAATACACTTATTCAATTGATAGTTCAATACTTATTTTTGATAGTTATAGCGGTAGTTTTACAACGTCTGAAAAAGACGGAATAGTTAAGTTTAATTACAGTTACATGAATGGTTATGCTGTAACTTCCGTAAGTTTGGCGCCGCTTTCAAGCTATGACGGAGCTACTGTCGATTTAGCAGCCAATCCTGTAAAAGTAATATTTACAGGCAAAAACGGCGAAGGAACGTTTCAGTTTGTTTTTGACGACAATTCTAAACTTTCTTCTAGTTTGACGCAGCTTTTGAAGATTGGTGAATATGATTATTCTATTCTTTCAGAGCAACTTATATTTGGTTCAGTTTCTGGAACTGTAGAAGTAACACCACAGAATAGAAGTTTTGTTTTTACTTATGCATTAAAACTTGAAAGTGGAGACTTATATTTTGACGTTCAAATAACAAATGAAACAAAAGAGAACGATAGAGATTTCTATCTTCTTGGAAGCCAAGCTACTGTAATGCTTTTATCCAATAAACTTGAGGACGAACATTATTTGGTTAAAATATTAGCTTTTAATTCTTCTGGCGACGTTGTCGTAACGTTTGACCATGAACATGGAACCGGCTCTTGTGCAGCTAATTTTACGTCAAACAATACATTAACAGACGGCGAGACGTACACGTTCCAGATGCGTTACATGAATGGCAGCGGAACTATTAGTTACGTTTCCGATACGTTTAATATAACTTATGATAGCACACTTAAATATACGCTTACTTATAGCGCTACAGAAGTGGCTTAATTTAAAAAATTGAAAAGAAATTACAAAAGGAGGCTTTATGAAAGCAGTAAAAATTATTTCAGGGATTGTAGCAACAATCTTATTAGTCTTTTTAGTTTGGGGTATTTTATATTTATCTATTGAACCCGTAAAAAATTGGACGGACGCAAATATTTTTCAAATTGAAGAAACGGTAGATAAAGAAGACGACGAAGACGGGGAACTTCCAAGCGTAGAAGTTCCAGAACCTGACGGTGGAACTGTGGATACTAATCCTGGTGATACTGAAGAAACTGATTCTGACGTTGAAGAAATAATTCCAGAAACAGTTTAGGGGGTAATATGAATAAAACTACAACGTTTTTTACTTTAACAATATTAGCATTGTGTTTTGCTATTCTTGGTTTTGTAAGTCTTTCCCTTTCTGGGAAAAACTTACAAATAACCGATTTAACAATTTCGGAGCAGCGTTTAGTGAATCAACTTGATAGTTTAACAAATTCTAACCAAGAACTTACTAATTTGAATGATTATTACAAGTTGCAACTTGAAGACGTCGGTGTAAAAATTGAAGTTCTTCAATCTGAGCTTGAAACTAATCGTACGTTGCTTGAACAAATTAAGGAAGAAGCAGCAGTGTCGGAAGATACTATTGTTTTGCTTCAAACTACTATAACAAATTTAAATGAATTAATTGCAGATAAAACTGCGACTATAACAGAACTTAACGACGTTATAGCTAATAATACGTTAGTTATCGCGGAGTTAAATACTACTATAGACGAGCTAGTTTTAAAATTAAACGGAAAAAACGCGCTATATCAAAAATTGTTAGCTAGAGAAATAACTTCTTTAACAGCTTCAGATTTTGAAGGTGTAACGAAGATAGGTCCATATGCTTTTTATAATCTAGAAGGGTTAGAAAATGTGGAGTTTTCAAACGACGTAGTTACAATTGCAAATAATGCTTTTAGTAATTGTGCTAATCTTGAATCTGTTGTTTTGGGAAATTCAGTAGCTACTATTGGGAATTATGCCTTTGAAGGTTGTAACAATTTAAGCAGCGTAAAAATTACTGCTGCATTGAAAACTTTAGGTGATTCAGCTTTTGTTGGAAATCAAACTTTTAACCCTGCTGATTATTCAATTATTTTTAATTCGAATTTAACAGCTTTTAATACAGACCCGGAAACAAATAACGGACTTGTAGACCTATCATATATAGAAAGTATAGGAGACAACTGTTTTAATAACCGCACAGGCTTTGATTCAATAAAAATAAATAATAATATTGTATGGGGAGAAGGTGATTATTCTCCATTCCAAAGGGACGATTTCCAATCTATTGAATATCAAACAAGCGGAGAAGGCTATACATTTAATAATGGCACACTTACTCTTTTAGATGGTTTTACTTCATTTGCTGGGTTCACCCATTTGGCTACGTTTATACAATACATAGATTGGGGAAATTCTTATGTTGAAAAAATAACACAACAGCCTTTTGCTTGGGCAACATCGTTAAAAGAACTTGATTTGCCTGAGGGTGTAACGTCGTTAGAGTATCACTCATTATCTCTATGCAAAAATTTAGAAAGTATTACTTTACCTTCGACAATTACGAGAATGTATCACTGGGAGCCATCCGAAAATAAGATTAAAACTATAACAATAAAGGCGGCTACTCCACCTACTTGGACGGTTAATAGTAATTTAGAGTCGGATATATTAGAAAGTTTGGAAGCAATATACGTGCCGGCTAACAGTGTTACTAGATATAAAAGTGCTAATGTTTTTTCTAATTATTCAGATAAAATTTTTGCAATTGATGAGATTATAGAAGAGTTAGACGTTGCGTAAATATAAACGTTCTTTATATAGTTTTTTGTAGAATTTATTTGAGTTTTTGTTTTAGTTAGTAGGAAGGAATATGGAGTTTAAAGGGATAAATATAGTATGTGGTGAACCGGGATGTGGAAAGACATCCCTTCTCGCATACTTAGCTGGTTTAAATATGACTGTTTATTCTTATGATAAGCTGCAAGAAGTAAATTCTTTTATAGACGATTTAAATGCTGGTGGTTATAACTTGAGTTATGTTAAAGATCACGTTGTTTTTACTAATTTTTATTGTAAAAGCCACGTAAAGTGGTTTCCGGACCAAATAGCTCATGATATGGAAGGTTTTGAGTTCGGGCTTCCAGACCCAGAGCATCCAACAAAGTTTATTCCTTATGGCTCTGTACTCTTTTTTATGGAAGCACAAAGTTTATTAGATGCAAGAAAATTTAAAGATTTTCGAGCTAGTGTTTCTAGAGCTTACGAGTTGCATCGACATTGGGGTTTAACTATTTTCTTAGACGCTCAAAGAGCAACGCTTATCGACTTAAATGTTCGTGGAATAGCTGCGAATGTTTTAGAGGTACAAAGTTTAAAAAGAAAATATTCTTCTTCTGGTAATTTAGAAAAGTGTATTTGGACAGTAAAAGTTTTTTCCGGTTCTGAAGCGTACGAGAGTTATTTGAATTCTGGTAAAGCAAAAGGCCAATTTGAAGTAGTTAAATTTGTTTACGACGGCGATATTTTTGCTTGTTATAACTCTCAAGCTAACTCGGCACTATTTTTAGAAGTCCGGGAAAATGAAGACTTTTACTTGGGTTATCATTCAGAACAGGCTTTTGATATTAAAAGTGTTCAAGAATTTTGTTCTAAACACTCTTTAAATAACCTTGCAGAAACCAATTACTATAAAGGCGGAACGTCAAAGAAAAGTGATAAGGGGAAGTAAATGCAAAAGTTTAATAGTATAGAAGAATTAAATAACTATTATATCCAGCTCTTTGAACAAGCAGCTGGTTTTAAGCAATTTACCATGGACGGCTTTTTTAAAATGGAACACCGGAAGTTGAAGAAACTTTATAAGCAAGATTTTAAACTGTTTTATAAATATCATAAAAAACTTTGGCGCGAAGAAAAAGTTCCGCTCAACGTTGAAGTTAAGCAGCGTTATAAGGCTGTTAAGAAAGAGTATAAGCCTAACGTCTTTCAACGTTTAAGGCGATTACTTCAGCTAAGAAAGAAAAATCACTTAGGCGGTGATGTTGCCCTCTTGGAGAACGGGCCTTCGAAGACGGCTCCACAGGGCGACATTATAGCCCACGCACGCCAGCTTGACGGGGCGGAGGGAAGAGCAGCGCCCAGCTCCGGCAAGGCAACGCCGGCCCGTTCAAAAACGGAAAGCAAAACACAAAATAAAGGTGGCTAGAATAACTAGCCCACCCTTTATTAGCAGGGAAGGCTTCGAAGCCCAGCCCGCATAAAAAGGCAGGGCAAACGCCCAGGCGGGCCTTTTCGCACCCCTTCAGAAAAGCCCGCCGGGCGTTGCCCGGCTTTAGACTCGATACAATAGAAATAACTGCGGTAAATTTTTTGAAATTTTAAACAAAAATTAAAGGGAGGAAGTAGTTTGAAATTTGACGATTTTAAAGACAAACAACGCTTTACTCATGCCGTTGTAATTCCTACCCTTTTAAAAAATGGTTACACAGAAAAGGCAGAAAAACTTAAATGGTGTGGAAGAGTTAAAAGCATAGCAATTTGTGAAGATTGTAAAACTGCATACTTTAACGGTGCCAATTCTTGTAAAGATAGATTCTGTCCAATTTGTCAAAAGAAACGTTCTCTTCTTTGGCTAGCAAAACTGTTTCCAATTTTTGAAGAGCTTATAAATAAGGGCTATTACATAAATTTTGTAACTTTTACAGTTAAAGATACTAAAAAACTATCTACAAGTTTAAATTTACTTAATAATGCTTTTAGATATATACAGCATGAAGATAAAATAATGCGCAAACAGTTTAATGAGCTTTATATTGGTGGCATACGTTCGCTTGAAATAAAGACTGGCGAAAATTCAAAGCTTTGACATCCGCATTTGCATATGCTAGTAGTTAAAAATAAAAAATCTAATTTTAAAGACGATTTAGCTTTTCTTCGTCCTGCCTGGATAAAATCTTTAAGAATGGTAGGTTCAAAAGAAGAACATCCAGGCAACGTTGATATTCAGTCTTTAAAAATAGATAACCGCTTTAAAAAAGAAAGCTTAATCAAGGCAATTTGCGAATGTTTTAAATATTTAACTAAAAGCTCCTGGAAGAACGAAGTTGAAGATATTTGCGAAATGATTGATACGTTAACAAATGTACGTTCTTTGAATTCTTGGGGTAATATTAAATATTATTTAGCAAAGCAAAAAGCTGAGGCTCAAATTGATAAAGAAATGGGAATGAATGAACTAGAATTAAAACGCCATGTTTGTAAATTTTGCGGTTGTGACCGTTTTGAAGTTATAGAAGGAATATATTCAAGTCATTTACTTGTACATGACTTTGAATAGGGGAGGAATATGGAAAAAATAGATTTAGACGTAAATATAATTTTACTTTTAAAATATACAAATCAGTTTATAGAAAACTTAGAAGATGCAAAACAAAAGTTTTTATTCAAGCTAAACGAAGAAATGGGTTTATTTGGCCTTGAAAACAGTAAACCTATTCAAAATTTATTTGATACGTACATAACAAATTTTAGAAACATAAATTTTTCAATTAAAAGTATGTGTAACCTCGATAGATTACACTTAGAAAATATAATTAAAGTACTGGAGGAATTAAAAAATGAAAAATAGTCCGTTAGCAAATATAAATGATTAAAACGCTTTAAATGATAAAGCAAAAAAACTAGTAGAATCTACAGAACCTAAGGTTCTTACTCTTTTGGAACAGGCAACTGAAGAAATAAAAAGTTGTATAAAGAATATTCGCCAAAACTTTTTTAAACTTGGTGTTATGCTTTCTGCTATAAAAGATAGTGAAGATATTAAAACAATTTTTAACTGGAAGTTGGGTAGGGAGTGCAAGAATGTATATGAATATGCAGAGCAGGAATTTAAGTTTTCGAAGTCTACTACTGCGAATTTAATGGGTATTGTAAAACGCTTTGGAAATTTAAACAAATCTCTTAAAAAAGAATATGAACCTTATTTATATTCTCAGCTTTGTGAAATGCTCCCTTTAACTTCTGAACAATTAGACCTAGTTAGTCCAGATATGTCAAAACGTGAAATTCGAGCTTTAAGAAAAGTTGGTTTAAAACAAAATTCAGAAGTTGTCCAGCCGGCTGGACAAAATTCAGAAGTAGAAGAAAAAGCTGTGGATCCACTAGGTTATTATTTAAAAAATGACGAGCAGCGTTTAGATTTTGTTCGAAATTATACGCGTTGGAGGCTTTGGCTCCAGGTTCCAGAATTAAACTTAAAGTTTTATAGGTGTGACTTAAATAATGGCGATTACTTATTAGTAACTGAAAGCGAAAATAATGTTTTAAAAGATTGTGAAAGTTATGATTGGTATTATAATTCTAGAATTTCTTATGATTTTAGAATCGTAAAACAAGGTACTTCTAAACACTATGGTTATAGTAAATATGGAGTTAATGACTCAGAATATTTAAGTTATATGAAATCTACAAAAGCAAGGGTAATGATTAACCCGGCGGAGGTGTTAAGTGAGCAATAAAAAATATTTAAGAAAAAATGAAATAAGAACTGATCTTAATCCAGAACATTTTAATAGGTTTGGTTACCCTCATGATGCAATTATTACAGCTAAGAAAGGTCATAAAATGAAAGCAAACACTAAAACTCATTCTGAATTTGTAAATGGTGTTCGTTCTTTAGATTTAGAACCTCATTTGCCGAAAGATGTTAAGCATAATAGAATAAGCCCACCTTATTGGCAAAATGAAAAACAGTTTGGATCCAAAAAAGGAAAAGTTTCTAAAGAACTTAGAAGCAAAATAAAAAAATATAATAAGAAATTTTATTAATAAAAAAAGAAACTCCATGCCCTCGCTGTGTTACCACAAGAAGTCAACTTAATGACTAATGGAATTTCTGTTATTAGTATAGCTTTTTATTAAATAAATGTCAATAGAAAAATAAAAATATTTGGAGGAAAAAAATGAAGTATTTATTTAAAACGAAAAAAACAATGCTTTATGAAAAGAAAATGGAAGAAATGCATTATAAATCTTTTGACTATAAATTTCAACATGGGTGGAATTATTATAATGGTTATACTGGAGCAAATTTTGACAGGTCAAATTTTCTTTCAGATTACAGAGATAATTTACATAGGGTTTTACTCGTGTTAATAAATTTAATAAATTACCAAAATCAAAACAAAAAGAAATTTTAGATGATCCATACAGTGGTGGTAATTATCATATTACTTTTGATATGGGATATATAGATTTCTATAAAGACACACATAAAAATATTAATAAGTATAAAAAATAAAGGCCTTTGAAAGCCTTTATTTTTCTAGTGTTTAAGCTAATTTTAAATGAAAAAAGTGTGTCAAAATCTGTGTCAAAATTTTTCTCAATCCCTTTATTTATGCGGGTTGTAGCGATTTCCTGAAGGGGGTTCAAGTCCCTTCATCCGCACCAATATACAATATATAGGGGTGAATTTGGTAATAAAATCTATATATTGTGTAGTTTAGAAGGCTATTTTAGCCTTTTTTTATTTTTTGTCTTAAAAATCTGCGCTTTAATCTGTGTCAAAATTTTTTTGTTTTTCTTTAATGAAAGATTGCTCAAAATCGTTATTAATTTTAGGCTTTAATCTAATTAAAAGACAAACTATAAATTAAATTATGAAAATTTAGTAATTTCTTGTTATTTATAAAAGATTATGCTATATATACAATATAAACGCCAAGCTGTGAATACAGAGTTGCAAAAATGAAGCAACCACGGAGAGAAAGTCAGGGTGTTTATTATTGTTTGGCTAGTTCTCTCTAAGAGCCTTTTAGGGCTCTTTTTTAATGCTTGACATAATTTTTTTTATAGACTATACTTTAATTAAGTCCGGAGCTCGTGAACACGAGAGGTTGGCATTTCGTACAACCCATGCAGAGAACCAGGCGCTATTCACTTGAATAGAGAGATTAATCTCAGGTGAGACTCTGCTAGAACCCATTTAAATGGGTTCTTTTATTTTGTTGAAAAACCATTTGATATGTTACCACTTTACTTTTTTGGTTGAAGTTAAACAAAATTATTAAATGTATTATATTGTTTTTCAAGTATTAAAAAAATACTTTACATGTAGTTTTGTCTAAGTTATAATATTTTTATAGGAGTGGATTATGAGTATTATAGTTTACGATGAAAATTTATTAAATTTGGCAAAGGATTTTGCAATTCAAAAGCACAAAGGACAATTTAGAAAGGGAACTAAAATTCCATATATTATTCACCCTTATGAAGTTTTAAAAATTTTACAAGAAAATGGCGCTGATATCAAAACGCAAATTGCCGGGCTTCTGCACGATACCTTAGAAGACACGAACACAACTGTGGAAGAAATTGAAGCACTTTTTGGAAGTGAAGTGGCTGAGCTTGTAAAGTATGAAACGGAAGATAAAAGAAAAGGGTACAGAGAAAGAAAAGCTGAACATATGGCAAAGCTAAAAACGGCACCATTAGAAGCAAAAATGGTGAATTGTGCAGACAAACTTGCAAATTTAAGAAGCACTTGGAAAGAATGTAAAATAGGGGATAGCTTTTGGGAACGTTTCAATGGTAGTAAACAAGATATCGCTTGGTATTACGGCTTGGCAATAGACGCTCTTCAAAGTTTATCCGGTATGCCAATATACGAAAATTTAAAAGATGTATATAAAGTTGTATTTGGTGATATGAAATTAAATAAAGGAAATGAAAAGATATAAAAAAATCCCGAAAATTCGGGATTTTTTAATGTTCATCTAAATCTGATTCAAATTTTGTTTTATGTATAGTGCCTATTGGGTGCTGCGGTGGTGCATAAATAGAATACACTTTTAGTGGTGTGTTCTGTTCATTTAATATGTTATGCCATGTACCAGCAGGAATTAAAATTGCATAATCAGGATTAGCATTTCCAATAAATTTTACATCTTGTTTAGTTTTGCCCATGTATACGGACGCTAGCCCATACTCTATACGAATAAACTGGTCTACGTTGTCGTGGAGTTCTAAGCCTATTTCGCCACCAGAGGGAATTGACATTACGGTTACTTGTAAGTGTTCTCCCGTCCAAATTGCTTTTCTAAAATAGTTATTAGAACAAGTTTCTTTATGTATGTTTATAATAGTTGGTTTATTGCCTAAATCGTTACTCATATCGTTTTTTGAATACATTTTTTCTCCCTTTTTCCATTTATTTTATGATACAAAAATATTTATTGTGAAAGAAGATGTAATTTGTTGGCAATTTCACGATTTATATGATATAATTAAAAACAAGGGAGAAAATGTGGAATTAAAATTAGTAGTCCCCCAAAAAGAAGATTTGTGGTTTAAAAAAGAAATTAAAGAAGACCCTAACACAATGGATTATAATGCCGGATATGATTTAAATTTTAGTGGGTATAATCGCGAAAACGGAATAATTCGAACAGACATAAAAGAATTGGAAGAAGTTTGGGCTAAAAAATGGATAGGAAATGAACCTACAAATTTTTACTATTATATAAAAGATGGAGATACTTTTATTGGCGAAATTTATGCTAAGTTCGATAGCAGTAAAAACTCGCATGAAATTGGTATAGTAATTAAAGGTGAGCATAGGGGTAAAGGTTATGCTACACCAGCAATAAAACTTTTATGTGAAAAGCTTAAAGAAAATGGAGTAAAGAATTTATATCATAAACTACCTATGTCAAGAAAGAGTGCAATAAAAGCTGATATTAATAACGGATTTGTTGTAATTAAAGAAAATATTGACGGCATGAAAAAATTTGGAGAAATCGAAAAGGTTGTTTACTTAGAAAAGAAACAATAAATAAAATTTGCAAATTTAAAAAAGACTATATTTTAAAAAGTAAAAATAAATTATTTATAAAATTAAAGATAAGTTATGAATTTTAATTGTTTAATTCCTGAATTAAGAGTGTTTGATATTGAAAAGTCTAAAAATTTTTATACAAAAATTTTAGGCTTTAATGTGGCATATTCTAGAAAAGATTTTGCAATGCTTGTATTAGGTAATTGCCAAATTATGTTGCAACAACTTACACTCCCGTCAAGAAAAGGTAGTTGGAATGTTTCGGAAGATATGGTTTATCCGCTTGGGCGCGGTATAAATTTTCAAATTATTTTACCAGATATTTCTAAAGTGTATTATTCGCTTAAAAAGTTTAAAGTAAAAATTTTTATAGATTTACTGGTAAGTGATTATCAGGAAAATGATATAACAAATCATGTTCTTGAATTTTTGGTGCAAGACCCTGACGGATATTTGTTAAGATTTCAACAAGATATAGAAGATTGGCATTTTGGAAATGATAAAGAAACGGCTGATAAATTATTTGATTTGGTTATTAAAGGTGAAAAAACAGCAACGTCTAGTTTGTTTTTAAATGACACAAAAATTTATGAAGGTTTTTCTATATTAACCAATTGGGATAAAACTGAAAGAATAATTATTTATACTTCTAAAACTTATATTACAACATTTAATAAAATAACAAAAGAACATGCAAAAAGAGAAGGCGAGGGAGATAAATCTTTAGAAACATGGAAGAAAATTCATAAAAGATTTTTTTCTGAAGAACTAGAAAAACAAAATTTGAAATTTGAAGAAAATTGTAAAATCCTTTGTGAAGAATTTGATATCCTTAGAAATTCATATGAAACTGGCATAGTTAAAAAATAAATTAAATAGAGATAAAATATTATAGAGGTTAAACATGAATACACAAACAAAATTAAACTTTAAATTTTTAGACCAATCTTATCAAAAAGATGCTACAACCATTGCGGCTGAGTGTTTTAAAAACGATAATTTTTTTGATTGGTTAGGTGACGAACAGCAAAAATTTGAATGTTTATACAAACTTTATTCAGAATGTTTTAAAATTTGCATAGAAATTGGAGCGTGTTTAGGAATTTTTCTTGAAGAAAAATTAATAGGCAATGTTTTTTTATTAGATTATGATAAATTAAAAGAAAATAAAAAATATTTTGAAATTATTTTTGATGAACATAGCAATTTTGGGGACGACGTTAGAGAGTTTATGTCGTATGCAAATAATTTAAAAAATGGTTATTATATTTTGGCTATATGTGTTAAACCGGAGTATCAAAAATGCGGATATGGAACACAGGCAATTGCAAAAATCACTGAATTATTTTCTGACAAAAATCTTTTTGCTGACGTTGATAATCCAAAATCTCTTAGTATGTATAGAAAAGTTGCATATGATATTACAAAAATAAGTGATAAATTTTATTATGTTTTAAAGCCTAGTTATAATAAAGAACGCCAAGAAGATACAAAGAAAAACAATTTTGAAAAGTGAGTTTTGGGTTGAAATACATATTAGAATAAAAAGCGTTTGCAAACTGCAAACGTTTTTTGGTGGATTGCAAAAGGAGTGTCGTTTAAATTTATTTCAATTTTTTTCAGTTTGCTTTTAGACGGTTAAAGAATAACAAAGTAACACTAGATATGTTCTAGTGTTTTTAGTCATCTAAATTATCAAAAAGCGGACTATCAAAAAATTCTTTGAATGTTATACCTAAGCCTTCACAAAGATATTGTATTGTTGCAAGTTTGGGGTTGTGACTTCTACCTGAAAAAATACTATTTACTGTTGATTGGATTACTCCAGACATTGTACAAAGTTTATTAGGGGTAATGTTTCTTTCATTGCAAAATTCTAAAATTCTTTTACCTACTGCTTCGTGTAATTTCATTACCTTATTCTCCTTTATATTGTTAATATGTTCACAATAATTTTAACAATACATAAAAAATAAGATTGTGAATACATGCATAAGTTGTTAATGTGTTGACAAATGTATTTTTAAGTTATATAATATAATTGTGAATGCATCGTTAATATTGCATTATGAATATGCTATAGAACACACGAGTACGCTAGTTATATAAAATTTATAAAAGTTTATAGGAGGTGCTATGTTTTCCATACTTGGGTATATGGTTGGTTTTTATTTATTGTATGCTTTGCTTGCATTATGTTTTAAACACAAAACAAGTTTTATAACTTGTATTATTATTGGAGGAATTATAGGGATAACTAATATTGTAGTGAAACAAGATTTTTTCTCTATAATTGCAATTATAATTACATGTATACTTATATATTTTATTCCACAAATACAAATCAAAAGCATTAAAAAAGAAAAATGGAAAAATTCCAAAAATTTTAATAAGCCTGCAAAAGAAGTTGAAATAGAAAAAACAGATACACACCAATTATCAACAAATACAAAACAACTAGAAAAGATGCAATCTATTGATGATGAGAAAATTAAAGATTTGTCAAATGTTGTTAAAAGTTTTGATTTTGATATGGCAATTGAAGATATTATTTCCATTAAAAAAAATTTTGATCAATATACAAAAGATAATTTGCCCAAAATGTTTAAAAGTTATAAAGAAAATAAAGATAAAGAATCTATGTTCGATATGATGAAAACCTTTGTTTGCATGTACTATCATGATAAAGGAGTGTTGCTGGCTTTAAAAGGTAAAGCTTTGCCAATAATTAATACATCATTTGGAAGATATATCGCAGTTTATACAAGTGAAAAATACTTAAACAAAGAAACTTTTACAAATTTTAATAGAATCGGATTTAAAACGATTTTAAATTCATTTTATACACTTAATGAGTGTAATTTATGTGAAGGGATAATATTTAATTATGGTGACGAAAATATGATGATTGTTCCCAAAATTACATTTGACAATTTGCAACTAGATATTCTATTTGACGTTCCATGGAAGAAAAGAAACTACTAAATAGTAAAAAAAGTTCTTTTACATAATACAATTCTTAAAGATAAAGGTAGGATAATATATGTGGTTATTATGTGCAGTTGTCGCATTTTTGATTGTGATTTTTTCAACATCGCAAATATTAGCTTATATAGTTTGCTTTTTAAGATATCCAGAGTTAATGGAAGATATGCCTACTAAAAATAAGAAACTAATTTGTGTTGGATTAATACTACACTCCTGTATAAATATAGTTTGGATTATTTTAATTTGTTTAATAGAAACTATAAAACAAAACTATTTATCCATAATTATTTCAAGTGTGATCGCCTTAATTATTTCAATATTTGGTGTATGTGAAGATCCTAATTTATATAAGAATTTTAAACAACTTACCGGGGTGGATAAGAGAGAAAAAGTTGAAGAAGAATTAATCAATTATATTAATAACTTAAAAAAGAATCTTCCAAACAATATGATTAAGAATAATCAGGGAGAAAGTGTTTTGCTTGATTTATCTGATGACAATTTCAATAAATCGATTTCCCAAAAAGAAGATCCATATAGTTTTGAAGGGGTTGACATCACAAATATTTATAAAAAACCAGAATTAAAAGCTTTAATAGAAGAAGAAATTAGAGACGATGAAACTTTAAATTTTCCAGAAGAAAAAAGAATAAAATTTGAAAAAATGTTTAACAAATCATTTAAAGATGTTTTATATACTAAGGATATATCAATTTGTGGTAAAAAATCTACTATATATTCATTTTCGCCCATATCACAGGATTTCGGAAATATTGGATCGTTTATATGTTTTGCAGAAGTGGGCAGAAAAGAAACTAGATATTTTACTCTTGAAGTCTCATATGATGCAGTTTTTTTCCTTTGTGAGTGGGAATTTCTTAATGATGGTAGGCATAAACACACACTTTACTGTTCTTTAATAAATGGATTATATGATATTGTCAATAGTGAATCATTTATAGAGGAAAGATTTATAAATAAAATTAAGCAAATTATAAAAGCTGAAAAAAAATAATTTAACATTTATTACAATGAAAATTCTTTTAGTTTTTATTTATTAATTCGAGCCACAAGGCGATAAAAAAAGCGTTTGCAAAGTTGCAAACGTTTTTTGGTGGATCGCCAGGGGCGCGCGTGCAGTGGCTGAAAAGCCACAAACCTGTTAGACGGGCAGGCAGAGACGGAACCGACCTGGACCCCCTGATTAAGAGGTGCACCCTGCACTTCTTTTCTTATGCTTTTTAATGCTATCAAATCCCTTTAAATCCCTTATTTTCTCTACCAAAATCGTGTTTATCCCATAACTTTTGAATTTGTCTAAAATTATTTTGGTTTTTTTATTAGTTTATATTAGATGATTTATAAATCCGAGAGAAATTATATCTATTTTTGTTTGCCTTTTTACTTTTATTTTTATATACTGATAATAAGGATAATTGTTAAGGGAGAATTTTATGAATTTTTTAGGTTGGTTATTTAGTATTCCTAGTCGGCATTATAGAGATATGCGAAGATATGAAAGAGGGGGTGTTGGTGCAAGAATTTTTGCAATCATCCTTTCAATGCTTTTTATTGGTGCTGCGCTCGGGCTTGAATATTGGTTTTTGTCGTCACTTATGACAGGCGGTTCGCTTGGCGGTGGAATTGCAAAGGTTGTTGCGCTAATTTTTATTGGTATTTTCTTTGTTGCAACTTTTATTGCTGCACTTGAATATTGTGGCGTTTATGCCTTCACTGCTTTTGCGATGGCGATTATGGGTGTTGTTTATAAAGCAGAAAAAAGGAAAGCATTGCTTGAAAAAAATCAAAAGAAAATTGAAAATTTGGAAGCAGAACTTGAGACAACTCCAAGTTTAAAATATAAAAACCTTGACATATTTGTCGGAATTTTTCAAATACTATTAGCAATCGGGCTTTTTGCTGGTGCTATTGCAGTTGCTGTTTTAACAGTTTGATAATGAAAAGATAGGCAAATTGCTTGTTATTTTATAATTTTTATTATATTATAATTCTATAGTTATATGTTGACATTTTTCACAAACTACCCTTTTACTGCGTATAACAAAAAGGAGGATTTATGAAAAAGAAAATTTTAAGTTTTTGTCTGGCATTTGCCGTTATTGTTCCTGCAATATTTTTGTTGTCGGCTTGTGGTGATGGCAATGACACAACTAAAAAAGATAGGACAAACACTGCTGAAATAGTTAGTGTTTATCAAGATTATGGAGCAAGCCTTTATGTCGAAATGACAGGATTTGAACACGATGAATATGAACTCACTGGTTCTTCTCGTCATAATTTAACTCTTGAATTTTCAATAAATAATGGAGAATGGTTTGAATGTGAACCAGTACAACTTTTTTATGATGAAAGTGGCAAGGGTGTTTATCAAATACTATCTGCCACATATAACTATGGAGATAGTGAAGTTAGTTCTTTCACAATAATGATGACAGGTCAAAATGTAGAGCCGGGAAAAATTTCTATATCTGCTCGTATTCCAGAATCAAAC